>Ga0181612_162644_pt1 | contig 13918 bp, 6 predicted proteins | sample HoacroProtozoa21_FD_119630 | JGI IMG/M metagenome (GOLD analysis project Ga0181612, IMG submission 119630) | Hoatzin crop microbial communities from Cojedes, Venezuel. Combined Assembly of Gp0051906, Gp0051904, Gp0051908
ACCAGTTGCACAGAGAGGGAGTAGATGTCCCATCCCTGGAAACGTTCCAGGTCAGGTTGGACAGGGCTCTAAGTAACCTGATCTAGTTGAAGATGTCACTGTTGACTGCAGGGTTGTTGGACTAGATGACCTTTAAAGGTCCCTTCCAACACAAACCATTCTATGATTCTACGAATATGTGGTATGATGATCACAGACTTAGGGCCTAGGAGAGAGGTAGGAAACTAACCTATCTGTCAGTATAGACACACTTATTTACATTTCAAGCTAGAATTGTATTGGTGGGTTTCCAGCAAAAGGGGGGAAAAATTGTATTAGTCTTCTGGATTCAGTGGCCATGCTGGAAGAATTCAGCAAGAGGAAAGGAGGAGGAGGAGGAAGTGACTTATTCCTCCTGAAAAGGTAGTGTGGTAAAATACAGCATGAAGTTCAGCAGTGGTAAATGTAGCTAAATCAGTTGAGTTTAGTTCATATCCTGAGAGCCATAAATGTACACAGGTGAAATTTTATGAGCTTTTAAAAAGAACTTTATGAGCTTAGAGGGAGAAGCAGTATAATTTGAAACTAGCAATGGAAAAATAATGTAATATGGATTGTGGCATACCTAGAAAAACCTGTTAACATACAGAAGGACCATAAAGCATAAGCAAGGAGAAGAGACCTAGAGATCTCTTTTATTCTTCTCAAGGACCTCGATCCAATTCTCTTTCAAAGCTGTAGTACCCATTGAAATTACTCTCTGGGCAGTCCAGGAGTCTAAAGGACTCATGCACCAGTGTCTTAAAGGGAAAAACTGAAAAAGAGGGAAATGTGCAAGTCTTTGGTAGGCTCTGCTAGTTCTTCATCACTGCACCCTCTGATTTTCCTCCTGGGGACTAGAGGTTGCCCCTCTGCACACTTGATGAGGAACAATGTTCCAAGACATGTAAAGATGCCTGGTCTTTTCTACTTGGTATGAGAAGGGTAGCCTGTAGCCTCACCTGAGACATTTGAATACCAAAATATGCTGTGTCCAGAAGCTGCTCTTTTATGAGTAAATCAAGTGCCTTTAAGAGCAGAGGACTGATAGCAGCAGAGGGAGGCTCAGAGCTGTGCAGGCTCCCTCGTGTAACTCTGGCATTTAAGAGACCAGGACAGATGTTCCCCTGACCACTGACCCCTCCTGGGTTCCTGCTGAGCTCTGCTAATGCCTGGAGCTGCCAGTGATATCTCCTGCTCTATGTTGTGTTTCGCCAGAAGTTGTCAGTTACTCAGGATCGCAAATCAAGCTGGGGAAGTTTTGGGGGACGGGAGCTCACTTGTAGCTTAACTCAGTGAGAGGCTGGTCAGCTGTGCCATCAGCTTCTGTTCAGCCACACGCCATGGTGAGATAGGGCTGAGAGCCCACCTTGATAATTGCTGAGATAACTGATCTGTTTTAAGTAGCAGCATTTCCACAGGTTCGATTAACTCAATGGGATGGGTAAGTTGGATGCTATGTGAGTGGGTTGCTTTGATTTAATGATGTCCTGCTTGGTCCTGACAGTGCTTCCTTAGACGTCTTATTCTTTTAGTGTGGTAAGGCAGGCTGTGCCCTAGAGAGCTGCACATCAAAGGAAAGGTCTTTGTGACTAACCAACCCAGTCTGGTTCAAAATCAGATGCTTAGGAGTGAATTTTCAGCAGACAGCTAGATCTAGAGCAGTAGTTAGGGCAAGAGCCTATTGTCGACCTCTCCTCACAGGCAAGAATTTATACTAGAACAGGAGTAGCCATCCAGCACTGCATTTGAGACACAGTCTTCCGAAGCAAAGGCTTTATTCCAAATAAAACATTTTCCCCCTGTCACTGATCAGATCTGGCTTTGATAGAAAAATCATCAACAGAATCCTCGTATGGTGCTAACATCTGAGTTTTGCCTTCCTCAGTTATGTTTGATTATACATATATATATATATTTAAAGCTCCTCTTGTTAATGCACCAAGTATGTGTAAGCAATTAACAGAAGATTGTGTTTGATTATGGCTTATAAGAAAGTCTCCAGAGAAGTTAGCGTTCATTACTAAGTGAGCAGCCCTTTCAGCCATGAATGATGACCTTGGCAGAAGGTCCTGGAGACCACAGAATTAATTGAGAAAGTTTTAATAAAGGCTAGTGTGTGGAAAAAAATCCATATGACTAGTGCATTGTTTGCTGGTGACGATACATTTGGCAGATACCTATCCCGTTACAAATTCAGATACTGAGTTCATCGCCGAGCTGTGCTTTCAGGGTAGATTTGATGACACGCTAGAGAAAGGCAGCTTTGGAAAATGTTCTGTGAAATATTCTGAAAGATGTTTTGCAGTTTAACAAAAGTGTAGGATCGCTTAATAGGAGTCTGTTGTATTTAGCCAGACACTTTCTTGGAATAGCGTTTTTCCATGGCATCATAATTACAGAAGTGGTTGTGAGCACATTCACTAACTCATGTGGCTTGAACGAGTTTTCTTAATGAAAAAAATAGCCTTATGCGTTGACTCCGCTTCCTGCTGTTCCTTCAGTCACAGTTTGCTGTTTGTGAATGCTCTGATAACTCTCCACATCCTTTAGGCTCATCCACGGAGCCTAAAAAAGGTGGCAAAGGAGAGATGTTAGCATGGTCGTAACTTCCTACACAGGCATGGCTAAGCTTCAGGAAGGGCTTGGAGCTCCTTAGATAACACTATGGAAATACAAATGGCTAGCATACACAAATAGTGTAAGTGGGGTGTCTTTCCACAGGGATTGCATCACATGCCAGCAAATGAAATGACGTGTATTATCAGGTGCTTATTTTCCCCAAAGTGACAGTACACTCACTGAAAATAAAGACTGAAAGGAGCTTTCAAGCCATAATTTCTCTTAATCAGAGTATATTGAAGAGACTGCAGTATTATCTCTCCTTATGAAGCTGTAATTAAGCAGTTACATCAATATCTGTTCAGAAATCCTGGTCTATGTAATGAGAGGACTGTGTCTTCTTGAAGCACATGGACCATGTCTGTGGGGAACCCTGAGCAGTCCTAGATGGCTTGAGGTTTTAATCAAAGCCCATTGAAGTCTTTGCGATTCTTTGTACCGACTTTGATGGGTTTTAGAGTGAGTTCTTGAAATCCAGCAAGTTTAGCAAATAGGCACGAGTAACAAGTTGTTTCTCAAAAACTCATTTTGCCATCAACCGAAAAAAACGCACTGTAGCTGCTCAAGATGCACAATTCAAGCAGGTTTGGGGCTTTTTTGAACAGAGAAAAACTTTTTCTCAAGAATACTGCAACTTCGAGGGTTGTGTCAACTTCAAGCAAAGCTGTCCTCACTTCCCCATCTCTCTTCTGACTGGAAACTACTTTTTTCTTACTATTTAAGGAAAAATGAGATGTACTGTTAGCACAGTGCCGGAAGATTTACTCCAAAGGGTATAAAAACCCAAAAATGTGGAGTAGACTGGAAGCCAGCATGTAACTGGCAAGTAGGCAGCCTGTTCCTATAGTGTGGGTTCAAAGTTACCCTCTGGTCAGGCTTTTATGCTTATTGTTGTTACCGTTCTCCTCAAACAACACCAATGGGCTAGAGAGGAGCCAAAATATCCTGCCTGAACACCTGCGAACTTTGGATCTGGAAGCAAATCGTGGCGTTGGCACCGGCTCTCTGTTGGCACGATGGATGGGACCGCAGTCTGGTCTGTGTGGTTTTCAGGGGCTTGGGTCTGAGCCTGGCTCTGAACTTTGCCTTTTAGGAAAGGCCAGCTCCTCCCTGCCGTCCCACCATACGTCGGGCGGTGGGACGAGCCAGGCGACAGGGACAAAGCATCACACAGCACAATGAAGAGTGTTAATATGAGTAATTATTGCAGTATGTCACTGTGCTATTTTAAGGCTGCTCACTGCATGCCAAAGAGTGCTCTGGGCAGGGATTTCATTACAAAATCCTGCCAAAGCACTTCCTGAGGGGATCGCGATAAATATAGATAGCAGAGAGCCGGTCTGAATCCATTGCAGCGAATAGCAGCAGTGCACATGCCTTAGGGTCCTAAAGGCTCATAAAGCAGAAGATACTTGAGTTGGCTGAGGTCCCTGAATAATTTGGCAGACTCCAGTGAGGGATTTTCAGGTAACCTTTTGATATGGTATATAAGACACACAGGGGAATCGGCTCCCAGCTCTCCCTCCCAGTGCTGTGAGGGTCACTTTTATTTCTGGCTCTTGATTAGTCATGATGCATCCCTTGTCAGATGTTTTAGGCCAACCGCTCTTCTCTTTTGTTACACAGCTTCATTGTTGACCATCTGTACAACATTGCTCTTTGCATCGTGTCATGGCAGAAAAATAACGAACTAAGGAAAAATGTCTGGCTGGCTTTAAACTCTCCCTTTATAGAGCAATGATTCCCAATTGCACATGTACATGAGCAGCACTTCTGCTAGTTTTGCAAGCAGCTTTATGTTCTCCTCACTGTTCCCGGGGCTACCAGAGGTGCCTAACCCAGATGTTGTTCCTGCAGAGTTGTCTGAGTACTAAGTGACCCTGACTGTTCATCTCCCAAGGCTGCCAGACCTTGACTTTCTATTCAGCTAGTGCAAAGCAATGACTGCATTGAAGCACCTGTACATGGGGGTCTGAGCAGGGTCACCTCACCTGGACCAGTCATTCTGGTAGCCCTGATGTTGCTGCAGTGGGGACCACTGTGAGCCAGTGACCCAATGCAGAGAGCAAAGGCTGTGACGGCTTTGGCCTCTCTGAGTGGCAGCACTTCTGAAGCAAAATGGCACGCCTCATGGAACAGCCATTCATTTCATAAAGGCTGATTTTCACCACCAGTCCTGCTGGGAAACACTCAAAGGTGCCAGGAAGTATTTCGTGTCTCAGTGGGGAAGCGGACTTGGGGACAGAGTGTCCTCATGGTGATGTGGGAGCGGAGGCATGGTGGACTGTACTACTTCAGCTTGGAAATCTGTAGTCCCTCCTTCAGGCTCTGTCTCTGGGGGCTGGTGTAACTTGTTTCTGCATATCGTTGTTGCTTGTGGGCTGTTGCCAGAGTGTGAGATCGGTGTTCTATGTGGTTGTCCTGGGTTTCTGCTCCTGCTTAGCACCGGCATACCCTTTTTTGAGCCCTCTCCTGGTCCAGACCTGGTGACCAAGGCTGTTGCAGAGTCTAACTTCAGAAGTTCTTATGCATTTCGTAAGTTGAATATTGATTTACTTTGAAACTTTCTTATCTCTGTGTTTGTTGGACTCTTGCATGGAATGTTCCTCCAAGAGAGGCCTTTGAGTCCTCTCCCCATCCTGGCCTCATAAGCGACTTCATCTCCTCTCCCAGCAGAAACCAAGGAGCTTGCTCAACAGATGAAGTCACGAGGAGCAGTGGGGAAAGCTAACAAAGGGGGCCCATTCCTCCTGCAAACCCAAAGCCCTGTCCATTCAGGGAAAGCAAGATGCCCCTTCTGTAATAATTCCCTGCTGTATTTTCCCTTCTCTCCTCATTTCCCCTAATGTCCTGGCTCCTGAAACCACCTGAGAGAGCTCCAGGACAGGCCCTGAGACCTCCTTTCTGCTATCTGCCCTATCCTGTTCCTCCATCCTTACCAGGTGCATGTTTTATCACCTCCACACCACACAGGGCTCTCCCTGGAGCGTGCATGGGGAATGGAAACGTAGCAGTAAGTCAAAACTTCCCATAGCTTCCAACGAGTGTGTTGTGTGTTTCACACACTTTTCCAGAAAGATACCTGTGTGTTTTGAAAATAATACTGCTGTGATGGCTCTAAATGCTCGAGTAGAAGTAAAATACTGGTCAGCTCACTAAGAGGGATGATTGTGCATCAGCGGTAAATGAACTTTAATGTCTGTATCTAATAGACCTCATTGCTCTGTGGGCTGCATGAGGAAAGACATAAACTTCGTAGTTAGTTTCAGTTCTTTTTCTTTAAGGGATAAGGCTATCATAAATTTAAAATTGCCTGTACTAGATAAGTGATGTGTTTGTGTATGTTGTTATTGATGTTTATTATTTATGTATTACTCATGACAAGAAACCCGGGTCAAAGCCAAAGCCTGTTCTCTTATCTCCTGTATAATTACATGGGCAAAACAAACAACCACACTGTCTTGTTAAAGTATCAAATATGCTAATTTGCTCATAGGTTTGTTACAGGGCAATGCAGACAAGGTACCTAGTAATAAGTCCGAAAAAAAACGCAGGAAGGGTTGTTCTAGTAAGCTGACGCCTCTTTGCAGCATCTGCATTGCTTTGGTCGTAAAGAATAACAAGCGTCTTTGCAATTGGGAAAATGTCTACTCCAGCAGTTTTGCACCTCTGCAGAGAACTCCCTGTACCTGCCGGGAGAGCTGGATCAGTTGACTGCTACCTACTCTATTTAATCATCTGTTTTTGTGAGTGCTGAGAGCTGGAAAACAGGAATAACAACATGTTTAGAGGTCTGATCCTTTCTCATGACCCACAAGGACTGTTTCCACCGCTCATTCCAAAGGGAGAGTTGCAGGTAGTGGAAGTGGAAAAAATTATGAGGAAAGATAGCTATGAAGGTTTGGTTTGGACATGTTCATCCGAACTAAAAACAACTGTTTTTTCCACTTCCCATCCTCATTGTCCCAGACAGCAAACTGACCTGCAGTTGCATGTGAAGACATGCTTTTGACATCTATGTAACGCACATAAGATAAGTCGGATGGGAAGTGAAGATATGGGGTCCCTACCTTTTCTCCACCCTAACCCTCTCCTGTTCTCTTAGCTGCCTTCTCCTCTCCAATGCGTGCCTTGGCTCATCTGCACCGTGCTTCAAAGGAGCTGTTTGAAAAATGAGGAGTTACTCCAAGCCCCAGAAGTTACCAGCTCTTAGCCACAACTATAAAAACCGAGACCAACTGTGGCAGAGAGCATGCACCGAATAAAATGTTGCCAGAGTAGCTCCTAGGACCTGTTACACCAGTGTCATTCCTGTTTTGCTTCCATTTTATCCTTTGGTTGTATGCAACCAAACTGATGTGGGGGTAGACCAGCTCTCAGGTGCAGAGAACTTGTTCTGGTGAGAAACCCTGCCTGATGCCACAGGATGCTGGTGACCTTCAGACTTGCATAGTTGCTAGGCCTGTGGCCATCTGTGACTGTGAAGAAATGCTATTTGAATAGAAAATTCCAATCATTGACCTCATCAGGACAAAATTCATATTTTGTGGGGGGAAAAAACCAACAGTAAAGAGCTGCAATTGGGAAGCACAATCTTGAACTGTGTCCAAATGGGAATTGGAAAAACCTGGAAGATACGAATGAATGTCACATTTTTCCCTTATACAAAATTTAGTATTGTCCCTAGAGACTGGTGATTTGTCTTTACTTCACAAAGCTTACAGAAGCAGACCTCAGAGCTGCATTTTTTAACATTTTGATTTGTAGAGCCTACAAATTTCCCAGCAACACTGCTCTCTTAGTGAATTCAAGCCTCCTGCCAGCATACCTACTTCTCTTACTGTCCTGTGCTGGACCCCCTGGAGCTCCTCCAAGACCCTTGTGGACCTGCAAGCAACAGGGTGAACACCTCTGTCCTCCAGCTCTGAAGCAGCATCCCAGTTTGAGGTTTCTTTTGTAACCTGAATAGACTGCATGGAACTTTGGATTATATTGGAGAAGGTAGTGCTCTGCCTCCATTGTCACCTGCATAGGAGAGCAACATATTGCTTAAGACTGGGAAGCAACAGCAGCTGTCACGGCTCGGCACCCTGAAAACTCCCCTGGGGCAGAGAGCTCCTCCCCAAGCAGAGTACAAACTATGCTTGAAATGCCTTTTTAATTTCTTTTAATTAAAAAATACCATTCTGATCCCCCTTTGCCACACCACAGATTCCCTACAGGCTGAGTGGTTTCTATCCAACTGAAACACATGTGCAACAGCGAGAACATCCCCTCTCAGTTATTAAAGCAAAATGTCTAGTGAATCTGTTGGTGTGGGAGCTTACTTGGTGCAGACGAGCCTGGAGCTTGTCTGAGAGATCGGGGTCCATTTGCCAAGTCACTGTGACCTCCAGACAGCGACACTGGCTTGGTCACAGCCACTCATTTCTCTCCACCATAGTGATGCAGAGCCAAGCACAGCACAGGAGAGTTTCCCCGAAGCCATGTAGCTCATGCTGCTGGCAACAACTAGTCTGAAACCCTATGCATGTCCAGTTTAACAAAGACCCTTCTTCTCTGAGAGTGCTGATGACTGAGGACAAGGCTGAGCCCCCCTGGAAATCACACCAGTGACTTGCTGTGGGCCCATGGCTGAGCAATGTAACTTCTCGGTTCTTTGGTCTCCCCAGTTGTAAAACTTAAACAAAAACTTCGATGTCTTGTCTGACAAAAAGCTATAAAAGTCTGGGGAACTTTGACTGCCTCTGCTCCAACAATACAGAACAACCCACTTCAATTAACTATACTGCATGTCAAGGCTTAGTTAATATTTGTATACCTACAGGAACATATTACTTATTAAACACTGTATACGTGCTATGGAGTATTACCTCCATTTTTTCTCACTTGCAATTCTTCAGACTTATTTTTTTTCCCTTCCCTATTTTATTTTATTCTTCTTTCACCTTTTGGCTAGTAGTATACACAGAGAAGACAGAGGAAGGAAAGAGGAGCAGCAGCAGAGCATGTGAATAATTTTAGCTCTTCATGTGCTGGGGTGATCTGTGTGAAGTTCACATACAATCACTGGTTCCCTAAACCTTGGAGAAATATAAAGTTCAGTTACTGCTTGACGTTTAGGACTGCAGAATCACCTAATAAGGAGACTGATTCAGGACTTACTGCTCCTAGAAACATCCTCTTTGCAATTGACTTTCAGACCAAAATCTGAAAGTGGTGGGTAACTTTTATCCCTTCCTCATCTCACTTCAGAAAATTGTTGTCAAAAGTCATACCAAGACCCAAATCCCAGTTCTAAAGATCCTGCCATGTTCTGTTTGAAGCCTTCACTTCTTTTGATCCCCCTGGGGCAACACCCTGGCTACAGCCCATGTGGGTTTTTCTACAGCAACAGAAACCAGTGAGTGCTTTGTTCAGCACAGTGGTGGTGAAGGTCAAAGTCGAAGCAAATCTGGCTTTCTCTGTTGTAGAAGCACTAGCTGGGGTGAGGTTCCGCATAGGGGAGGGAGGGAGTAGCTGCACAAAGCAGTGCGAGATCCTGGATGGCTCTGGCCAGCACAGAGTTCAGCTCTGTGGGTACCACTGCTGTGTGGCAACTACAAAGGCCACACTTCCAGACAGATGGGCATCTTTCCAGTTTTTAGGTAACTAACCTTGCTAGCACCCTTTAGCGACTGGGAGAAGAACACGGCCCCAAACACACATACCCCGACATACACAACATGCAACGGAGGAGAGATTCTGCCAGAAAATTCCAGCTTGCACACCTGAAGCTAAGTGCCTGCACCTGTATTGAAGGACTCTGTAGTCAACCGCCAGTTTATCAGAAGCCCTGAGTACCCCTTATCTTTGTTTTCAGTAAGAGCTAAATGTTCCTAAAATGAATCACAGGAAGTCAGATTAGGTGGAATGTGCACATGCAGTGGCCAGCATGCAGGGATGCCACACAGCCTGCTCATCCTACAGGCCGGTGTACAAGCCTTGAGAGACTCTGCAGCTCATGCAGTTGGAGTGGGGCCGAAGCTCACTGCCTGTGGATGAAGACGGCTGGGGTCTCAACTCAGCAAGCTGTCACTGCACCCTGGCAGCCTGCTCCAGCTGTAGGCATGCATTGATTGTGGGGTTTTGGTAGAAAAATTCTGTGATTTTTTTCCAGTCACAATAGGTTTTCCTGGTAGAGTCAACCTGCTTCATTCCTGTCTTGCATAGTCACGTGCATTAGAGTGAACTTGGCATTAGGTGCATTTTTAGATTTTTTTTTTTCTACAGCTGTGTTTTTCCCTCACATTGCTAGGATATCACAGCCCTTCACCCCTCTGCCATGAGCTCTGCCTTCTGCAGTCTGGTCCTTGCCTAATCAAGGGAGACAGCTTTCCTGTTGCTACTGTTGAAGCTGCAATAAATAGCATATCCATTTCTCCATTTATCTGCTTTTTGAAATCCAGCCTGTAATGCCAGCAATAATTACTCTGTTTCTATATTTAGAGATCATCAGCACCTCATGAATATCAAATTGTACTGTTATTATCTCTGTACAATATGGGCCAGTCTCCTATCAGTGTAAACATTTATAACAGTGATTAGCAGTAGGACTGCTAGAGATCCGAAAATAGACAAGGCTGAACAGGAGTCTGCCATTGTTTGTTTACTGGGGAAGTCAGGGAGAGAGGTAGAAGAGCCAGCTGAAGGTCTGATAGCACAGAACCTATTTACCACCAATATGGGAAGGCTGGTGCACAGGGAACTACCTGGTGAGACCAGTCACAGCAAGTGTGGAGTGTCCGCCAAGCCCAAGCACCATCTTAAATGCTCACCGTTGGGCTGCCATCTGCACAGACATCCTGCCCCACCAGCAAATTTCTTTGAATGCTTCCTTAGGGTTTGATTTTATTCTCTTCCCTTGGCCGGGAGAAGGTGGTGTTTAAAGCTCCAGTCTGACTGGTTTGGTAAATCATAGAAACTTCCTTTCCAAATTATGGATTCAACTAGTTTTACTGTCAGTATTAGCTGGCCTAGGGGAAATGGTTGGTCTTTTCTTCTGTGCCAGGGAATAGCTGCATCTGAAGGCATTTTCCCCTCCCCGGGCAGTGCTTGCTGTTGGCTTGAAACTGTGCTCTGAGCTCAGGCAAATGGCAGGATGCACAGACAGGAGGGTGGTGAGAGAGTGCTGGTAAATGTTAAGGGCATGGGTGAATGCCAATGCGTTTTTGCACTCGCTTGTTTTTTTTTTGTTTTGATGGACGTGCCACATTGCATGGAGAAGGGCTGATCTAAACCTCTGTCAATCAGCTGAAGCTCAGTGGATCTGGCTGCTTCCTAAGAGACCTTTTCCTCCCTCTGAATCTCCAGCTGAGGGGGCTCCCAGGGGACAGTCACTCCCCATCATCATCTTTCAGAGCTGTCAGGATGCTTCAGCAGCTCAGCTCTTGGCATGGTTTTCCAACCCTTGCTTGCCCTGATGTGGCCCCTGTCATGTATACTGTTTTCCCTCCAGATTCATACCTCCCCACCACAAAGAATTTTACTGTCGTTAATAACTGCAATGCTTAATTTAATTACCTTTTTCTTTCCCTCACTTTTCCCTAGAATTATGGCTCTTGAGGCCTTTCCTTTGCAGCTCTGTTGCCACCTGGGCATGGCTAGGCAGAGCCATCTCCTGGCAGGACGGTAAGCAAAGCTCCTGAGCTGCTGGCCCAGCACCTGCCTCTGCACAGACATCTGCCCACTGTCAGTGATGTGTCCCCAGCCTACAGATTGAGAGAGCAGCGTTACATCTCGGTATCTAACCCTTTCCACCCAAAAAGGGTATAGCTATGCTTCATAATAACTCTTTTGTATATAAAAGTGAAGGGGTGCTAAAGTGCAGGTAAGAGATAAATATGGCTGGTTCATTACTAGTAATTGGAAGGAGCATGGCAGGAGAGTGACCATACTATTCAAGGGTGAGCAGATGAGCTGCTTGAAGAAAGGGCTGGTGGGACTGAGGGACACCAGGAAAAACTTGTGTGCACAGTTGATGCTGTGAAATTGCAGGTCCTGTTATCCCACAGTATTTTACCCCAGACATTGGTATATACACACCCAAGCACATCCTTTAATTTCTAGCTCAGAACACTTTAGTAACACCAAAACCAGGCCCCAGTATCATATTTTATGCTCCAGATATGGAAAAAAAAAGTAAATAAAGCTGGCTTCTTATAAATTCCTCGTCCCTGAAAATGCTGCAATACACCCACCCGTCAGTTTTTGCCCTAGCTGATTTCTAGAACTGTCTCTCTTTTCAAAGAAACCTCTGCAAGAAGGGGACATGACCAAGCAATAGAGGAAGCTCATCTGCAGCAAAATATGAGCTAAACAGAAAATAATCACAGAGTAAACTAGTACCTGTCTGTTCAGTAGGGGAAACATATCTAGATCATTCTCTGCAGCTTTGGAGAGACCTCGCGGGCTTTAGCACAGCTGCCCTGAGAGGCAAACAACGTCCAAAACAGGAGTTACGGGCTCCAGGGCTGCCCATGGCACCTAGCGCTTTCATCTCTTGCGCAAGGGGATGTGTCCTTCCAACAAGAGAACTCTTGTAATGTGTGTTTATGCTGCGAGAAAGCTGTCTATGTTTGGTTTGGAAAAGCTACGCTTGCTTAACAAAACCTGAACTTATCCCTGTAATCCTTCTCTGCATCTCCACGGCCAGATTGGAGCAGCCTGTGGAAAAAATTCCTGTCTATTTTCAGAAATAGATAAAAGCATTCAGATTACAGAGTGCAAATCTCAGCTCGAAATGGCTGGAAAAATCCATTCAGCGCCACTGTCGCTGACCCCTGCGACCTCTCCAAGTAATGAATTTCAGTCGCCTGTGCCTCTCCTCTGCGCTGCCTCCTTCTCCTCCCGCCGCCGCTGCTGGAACGGCCTGCGCTGCCAGCATCTGCAAAATGTCAGCCTTGCATCCCACTGTTTATCCCACAGGGAGCGGGGAGGGAGGCGTTATGTAAAAGAGTGGAGTTTGTGGAAATTATTATTGATCTTGCTGCTCGAGACCATTAGCGAGATCTTTTTAGTCCGGCGTTCATGTGGCTCTCAAATTTCGTCAGAGCACTGGCGAGCCAAGGAAGAAGTGCTCTTTGCTGCAAAAATAAAAATTTCAGGAATCTGCCTCTTTGCCCGCACTCATCTCAGGGCTCTGCTCGCTGCTACGCCGGCAGCTGGGTGCAGCGTCGTCCCCTTCACCGCTGGGAGCTCCCAAAGCAAATGAGCCCTTAGCATCACTTACTAGTTCATGAGATTGAAGATTCAATGGAGGAGATTACAGCTCATTTAGAGGGATTGTGTGCTTTAGGTAGCCCTTGAGGCTTGATGAATTCTTGCTCGTTGTGGATTAGATGCCCTGTTAGCAAGCAAAATATTAAATGCAACAGCAGCAAGCTTACATTCACTTATATTTCACTTATGGATTACAGGGCAAGTCTTCATAATTAATACCAAGGAAGAAGGCATCCAGATGGACTGCGGCTTTTGAAAGATTAACCTTGATGGGATTTCTTTTTTTGAATTTAGAACTTTGTTTCTCTTTCTGCGATGTTCAGAGCAGACCTGGGATGCTGATACCTTTGTGCCTGGCTCATCAAAGTGTCTAACAGCAATCCTGCGGTCCCCCCTGGGAAATCACCCAGCTGACGATCACCGCACTTGTGTCTCCTCTGGCAAAACTGGGCCAAATCCTGGGAGGCTCTGAACAACCCTTTTTGGAGCTGAGGGTGCTTCAGACATCTCTCCTTCTGTTTCAGGATGATGAGCAGGATATGAGAATCTAAAGGAGCAGTGTGTGGCAAAATGCAATGTTGGAGAGATTACCTGCTCTGACAATGGGTACGTGGCTCGGGACAATAGCACTCCTGGTTGTTGCTCCTAGGCCTGCTAATGAGCAAGGCTTGGGGGAGACAGCCCACTTCACTATGAAACTTTTAAATATATCCAGTCTGCAATAGTGATGAGAAAGTTAATTTTAATCTAGTGTGGCTACAACAAGTCATAGAACCAAACACACTGCTAGTGAAATATGTGAACGGGGACAAAGTATAATAGTAGTTAATGAATACACCCATGGGATGTTTGGTTCTTAAATGACTTTAAAATACTTTGAGATCTTTGATTGAAAGACTTCAGCAAGGCATCGTGTTGATGCGTGAAAAGCCGGAATTGAAGACTCAATAGTCGGCAGACTATTAAGCAGGTATTCTTTATTGCGGCGCCGGGCACATGTGGCAGCTATACTCCCTAT
>Ga0181612_124995_pt1 | contig 13917 bp, 19 predicted proteins | sample HoacroProtozoa21_FD_119630 | JGI IMG/M metagenome (GOLD analysis project Ga0181612, IMG submission 119630) | Hoatzin crop microbial communities from Cojedes, Venezuel. Combined Assembly of Gp0051906, Gp0051904, Gp0051908
ACCCACCCTTCAGATATTTCCTAGCACTGGCCTTTTTTAGGGGATGAGGAATACTCCTGATTGAATAATACATTTGTTAAAGACTCTGTTTGCTGGTGATATCGCCAGTAAGCTGCATTTACTCATTTTGGTCGTCACCAGCCTGGGGTAGGTTAGGCTGCAGAGCTGAAGCTGTCTGTGTGTTTACTCTGAAGCCTACTGAAGGCGCAGAGGAGAGCTCCTGGACTCTGCAAGCAGCAGTTTGCTGCCAGCAGATGCTTCGTGTGAGAGACGGTGCAAAATGCCCCTGGCTGGATCCCACCTCCTCCCACCTCCCAGTATCCCAAGGTGTCTCTTGCTGGGAGGCCCTGGAGAGGAGGAGTGAGGGGAGCAGTCAAGGTGCCTGCAGCTTCGGGGCTGCCCAAGGGCCGTGGGGAGCCCCATGGATGCTGCCGTCGCGCAGGACAGTGCGTGCGAGGCTGGAGGAGCCGTTTGCTCTGGCAGGAGCCTGCATGCCTGCATGGCCGGGGGTGCCAAGCGAGCCCCGGGCACCTCGGCAGCCCTCCGGTGTCCCGGCAGCACCCCGGACCCAGGGACCTGTTGGCACGCAGATGCTTGGGGGGATGTCTTGCCGCCAGGCTGGAGACCCGTGGGCTCCCACGGCTGGGGGGAAGCTGTCCCCACGTCCTGCCAGCCATCCTGGCATGTCCCCGCCATCCCGGGCAGCCATGGCGGGCGGTGAGCCGCGACGCTGTGGCACCTTGGTGTGGAGCCGCTCGGCCGTCGTCCCCCGGTAACCCCCCGCACGCTTTCTCCTCTTTCTGTTTTTCAGCGTTGGGCACGTTGTCAACATCAAAGCCAAAGTGAACCGAGCCTTCAACTCCAGCATGGAGGTCGGTGTGCCACCCCCCTGCCTTCCCCCCCCAGCCCCGCCAGCCACGCACGCCCGCTCGCCATGGCCAAACACCCAAACCCTCCCGCGGCTCCCAGCTTCGATCCCCTCCTGCTGGGTCTTGGCCCGGGGGTCCTTGGCGGGACGCGGGTCCCCGGGGAGCAGAGCCGGCTCTCAGCGGTGCCCCCTCTCCCAGGTGGGCATCCAGGTGAGCTACGAGGACCTGCGCAGCGGGAAGCACCGCAGCATCTGCAAGGCGTATGCCACCTTCGTGGCACAGGGACCCTCCGGCAGCAAGGTGAGCGGCCCCTGGCTGGGCTGGGTCTGGCCATCCACCACGGCTTCGTGGCTCTCCACACACCGCCGGGTCGGTGGTCCCTTACCCGCCCCGTCTGTGGGGTGCACGGCAGGGTGCTGGGCTCTCGGCCCCGCTCGGGGCACGCTGCTGCAGGGTGGGCAGGGATGGCTCCTCAGCATCAGTGCCCACCTGCGGGACTCACCCTGCCCGCGCCCGCTTCGCAGGTGAAGCTGCGGCCGCTGACCCCGCAGACGGAGGAGGAGAAGATAGAGCACAGCATCGCCGCCGAGCGCCGACGCATGCGCCTGGTCCACAAGGACACCCTCAAGGACCTCCTCACCCGCAGCCCCCGTGAAACCGGTACCGTCTCCTGCGGGCTGGGCTTCCGTCCCCAAAACAGCCCCACCGGTGACACCCTCCTTCCCTGGCGGGCTGCTGGCGGGGAGGGTGGTGGTTGCCATGGAGGGGGGTCAGCCCCACTGCCCCACACCCCCAAGCTGGGAGGTGCAGGAGGGTTGGTGCCAGGGGGGTGGCTGTGGGGAGGGGAGCTGAGGGCTGGTGGGACGCCGGCAGCAGGGTGTCCCACCGCCCGGCTCGCTGAGCCCCGTCCTCCCGCCATGCCAGAACTGGAGACGCGGGACGGCAGCGTGGCAGTGCCGGCGGAGGAGACACGGGTGGAGAGCGTGGAGCTGGTGCTGCCCCCGCATGCCAACCATCAGGGCAACACCTTCGGTGGGCAAATCATGGCCTGGATGGAGAACGTGGCCACCATTGCAGCCAGGTGACCCGACGGGGATTCGGGGCTGGGAGGGGGCATGGCGTGCCTGGAGGGGACACACGGCCGGAGCAGTGTCCAGCCGGGTCGGGCCACAGCTGGGTTGTAGGGACCCTCCAAAGGTCCCCGGCACATCCACCCCGGGTGATGCTGTACAGGGAGTCCCACGGGAGCACGGTGCTCGAGGAGCCCGGGGAGGGGTTCGCACTCGTCACGCTGCTTCTTGTCCCTTCTCATGGCTGGTTTTGGCAGTTGAAAGCCAGAGGTGACTTTTTTTGGGGTCTTCTCAGCTCTGACGGGGGCAGGGAGGGTGCTTGGGGCTGTCGGGGTGCCGCGGCCTGGGGGTGACCCCTGCCCTCCGCAGCCGGCTGTGCCATGCCCACCCCACGCTGAGGACCATCGAGATGTTCCACTTTCGGGGACCGTCGCAAGTCGGGGACCGCCTGGTGCTCAAAGCCATCGTCAACAACGCCTTCAAGAACAGGTGGGTGCTGGCGGGCGGGGGGTCCCCATCCCACCCTCTGGCAGCTCTCCGCGTCCTCACCCCTTCTCCTCCACCTCTCCCCCAAGCATGGAGGTGGGGGTCTGCGCCGAGGCGTACGGCCAGGAGATGTCCATCAGCCGAAGGCACATCAACAGCGCCTTCATGACCTTCGTGGTGCTGGACGAGGAGGGCCAGACCTGCACCCTGCCGATGGTGGCACCCGAGCCGGGGGTAAGGACGGGACGGGACGGGCTGGCTTCTCCTCGCCGCGGTGGCCTGGGACCCCCAGGAATCCTGCTTGGCCCTGGAAGGCAAAACAAAAGCCATCTTATGATGATGGCAATCAAATTGCTCGATAGCGAGTGAATTAAACTGACTGCTCCCTATAACTAATAACAAAAGAAACCACTTGCCCGTGCAGAGATGGAGATGTATTGGCCATGCAAGGCTTAATGTAATATTGCCTGCAAGTTTGAGCTCATCTTCTCTGTAATTTAGGGGAAAGAATGCAAACCTCCTGGGTTGTTTCCGCCTTTCAAAGCGCCCTGATCCACAGTTCGCTCGGATCCCAATATTGAAGAAATTTTGACCACTCCCCAAAAGATATCTTTTCCCCCCCTTCCTTTTCCTGTTAACCTCATGTGCTTTTCCCATTTCTCAGGAAGGAGAGAGGAGGTACAGAGAAGCCAGCGCCAGGAAAAAAATTCGGCTGGACCGGTGAGTGGAGAAAGCAAGCGGGACGCAGGGATGGAGGAGGGAGGAGAGGGGGGCTCGGCACTGGACTACGGGGACAGTCTGTGGGTGCTTTGTGTCCCACCGGAAGGGAAATCCTTCCTTTCCCGCAGAAAATACGTCGTCTCCTGCAAACAGACCGAGGTGCCGCTCTCCGTGCCCTGGGACCAAAGCAACAAGGTGGGTGCTGCCCCGCGGGGGTGGTCGCCGCCTCCGGCCCCCCCTTCCTGCCCCTGACGTGCTGCCCCTGCCCCAGGTTTATCTGAGCTACAACAACGTCTCTGCGCTGAAGACGCTGGTGGCCAAAGCGAACTGGGCGCTCGCCAGGGAGCAGGAGAAGGTGCCCAACCCTGCCCCGTCCCCCTGAGCTGCCTCTCGCCCCCAGAGCGTTGCAACCCGGGGGCTCGGCGGCAGCCGAGCGCGTCCCAGCCCGTGCCCTGCGCTCCCCCAGGTGCGGATGTACACGCTGGAGGAGGACAAGTTCCTCTCCTTCCGCATCGAGATGTCGGTCCTCATCGCCGCCGGGCGAGCCTTCTCGCTGCTCTCCGACCTGCGGCGCCGGCCGGAGTGGGACAGCCACTACGCGTGAGTGCTGCGGGGCTCCCCGGGGGCACCCGGCCCTTCCCAAACCCGCGACCTTCAACGTAAGGATGGAGAACGTCCCTTTGGGCTTTCCTGGGAGTTAGTGTTGCCCCGGAGCCGTGATAGCTCCTAGAGAGCTCCAAGAGCCCCTCTCCCAGCTCCGCCTGGGCTGGTGGCTGCGCTCTGCTGCAGAAAACATTGATTTTGGGTCCTCCAGAATATTTTGGGTGTGGTGGTGGGCTGTAAATATGTAAGCCCCGGGGCTTGGGAGTCACAGTCTCTGACCAGTCCCACCCTGCCTCGCAGGAGCGCCGAGCTGGTCCAGCAAGTTGACGACGACGACATGATCTACCACGTGGTGAGCCAGACGGTCAGCTGTGAGAACAAGCCGCAGGACTTCGTCATCCTGGCATCCCGACGGAAACCCTGTAGCAAGGGGTAACGTCCCCGTCCCCGACCCCCTGCTCCCCGCCGTCGGGGCTGCGGCGGCTCACCGGGCTCTCTCGTCCCCAGGGACCCCTACGTGGTGGCCTTTCGGTCGGTGCCGCTGCCCACCCCCCCCGCCAGCGCCAGCTTCACACGGGGGGAGACGCTGTGCTCGGGCTTCTGCATTTGGCCGGAGTCGGAGGAGACGAGCAAGGTGGGATGCTGCGGCCGTGCCGTGGGGCTGTGCCGCCCGCACCCCATCCGGGAGGCTCCCCCATCCCCATGCACCCCTGCTAACCATCTCCTGTGCCACACAGGTGGCTTACTACAACCAGGCTACGCCAGGGTACCTCAACTATGTCACCACCAACGTGGCGGGACTGTCCTCCAACTTCTGCGCCACCTTCAAAGCCTGCGAGCAGTTCCTGCTGAAGAACAAGGAGGAGCTGATCGTGCGGCTGTAGGACCTCCAGAACCGCAGCGAGCCTGCCGACGGACAGATGGACAAGGGGCCACCTCGGCGACAGAAGGGGACACGGGATGGTGGCACCCGCCCCCAAGGGGCTTTGGCCCGAGGGAGGTCCCAGGGGCCGGGGTTGAGGGGGATCACTCCACCGCCTCGCTCTTTGCAGTGACACATCGTGCCTTTTCCTCTTCCTTTTTTGTTTTTGTTTTTTTTTTTTTAATTTAGAAATTTTATAAGCTGATGTACAGGACTTGGTTTTCTAGTTCACATAACGCTACATGAATCTTCCTACGATCCAAAGTCTTCCTAAAATAGATTTTTCCGGGTTTTTTTTTTTTTTTACTGTTTATTTATGGGGGAAACTGGTTCCCCTCCGGGCAGCGAAGGGGGAGGGGGGCAGTGATGCGGGGACGGTGCCGTACCCCGCTCGTCGCATCCCGCTCCCCAGCAGGGCTGCGCTCCCACCCCGCGGGGCCGTGGAAGGAGTGACAACAGAAGTGCATTAAAAGGAAAAAATAAATCTCTGTGCTCGGGGTGAGTGTCTGCCCCGGGGGTTCACCGGCGAGCGCGGAGCGGGGGGTCCCACAGCCGCAGCACGCCCCAGGCAGGGGTCGCGTATCCCGGGCGAGGAGGGGGACGGGCTGCGCAGGGTCACCCCCCCAAGAGCTGCTGCTGGGGGGCTCAGGCGGACGCGGGGGGTCCTGCGAGGCCGGGCTGCGTGCTGTGGGCAGGGGGTGTCAGCCGTTCGCGGGGGCTTTGGGGGACTGCCCGGAGGCGTTGCCACGTCGGCAGGGGCAGACCCGGGGGGCTGCACCTCGTCCCCATCCGTCAGGTGCACCAACACCTCGAGTGTGACCCCCAAACTGCCCAGGGGCACTGCAACAGCAAAAAACCACAGCCACGCTTTGCTTCCCTAAGTCTGAGCAGGGCTGCTGAGGACATGGAGCAGTGGCAGGGAGCTGCCGGAGCCCAGAGCCTCAAAGGCTTCATTTGAACCACAGCGTCACAGAATCCCAGCATGGCAGGGGTTGGAAGGGACCTCTGTGGGTCATCCAGTCCAACCCTCCTGCCGAAGCAGGGTCACCTACAGCAGGCTGCCCGTTGCCCCTTGTCCTGTTGCTGGGCACCACTGGAAAGAGTCTGGCCCCGTCCTCCTGACCCCCACCCTGCAGATATTTGTAGGCATTTCTAAGGTCCCCTCTCAGCCTTCTCTTCTCCAGGCTGAACAAGCCCAGCTCCCTCAGCCTCTCCTCATAGCAGAGATGCTCCAGTCCCCTCCTCATCCTCGTAGCCCTGTGCTGGACTCTCTCCAGTAGCTCCTCATCTTTCTTGAAGTGGGGAGCCCAGAACTGGACACAGCACTGCAGATGGGGCCTCACTAGGGCAGAGTAGAGGGGGAGGAGAACCTCCCTGACCTGCTGCCCACACTCCTCCTCATGCACCCCACGATCCCCGTGAACGGAGAATTTCCTGGTGGCAGACTGTGCTGCTGGTGGGTAGTGGAGTCCTGGGAAAACTGGCTTTGGCAGGAAGGCTCCTGCAGGGATTCCTGTGCTGGTCCTGGCAGCAGTGTTGTTAGCCTCATGCTGCACGTAAGCTAACGAGACTCTGCAGACCTAAAGGGCTTGGCCCAGAGCCCTGTGGGGGTTGTGCCTGGGGCACTGCCCACCCCCAAAGCTGAAGACCCCGCCGGCAGCTGGTGGATGTTTGTCCAGACACTGCACTGGAGGGACTGGAGAACAGCCTGGAAGTGGGAGCCAAACCGCGGTTTCCAGACTCCCAGCAGCTACACCAGGAAGAAAATGTTGTGATTATTGTCCTGCTGAAAGCTGGCAGAAGACTTGGGCGTTGGTGAGGGTGCTGGTGAGGTTGAATGTTAACCTGACTGCCACTCTTCTGGTTGCAGTTCTGCAGTCTGTCAGGCTTCTGATTTTCAGGAGGTATTTTTGCGTCGTGGGTTTTGGTGTCAAAAGCTGAGATTGGGAAATGCAAGGAGGAAGACAAGAATGCATTTTTAGTAAGATATTTTTACTTGCTCTTTGGGGAAAAGGGGAAAGTGTTTTCCCACTTGGTGTATCTTAAAGCATCAGAAAGTTTGCATCCACTTGCTCTCAATGAGACCTCTGTTTGCAGTCAGCTTTGTCGTCCTGCTGGGTTGGCTGTGCGTGCTCCAGGAGAGGTGAGAGTCCAGTCTGCAGAAACAGGGCCCTGTTCCTCCCTTCTGTCGTCAGGCCAAAAGACGCATGGAGATGAACAATAAAGTCCAAATCAAGAGAAGAGGTTATGATTCAGGCGTGTCCCTCAGGCTCTGGGAAGTTCTGGAATAAAGCAGATCTTCGGTTTAACTACCAGAGAAACTGCTTCTGAATTAAAGATATCTTCAAAATGAAGTGTGTGATCCATTTTCAGTCTGTCAGGCGGTTCTGGCAGATAATGGGCCAAGGTTTAGGCCTCCACTGGGTGAGATGCTTCCTGATGCTCAGGTCAGGCACAAACTGTATGCTTCTTCCCTTGGGTCTGCAAGGCGGCGTTTCCCGCGGGCTGCTCAGAGCATCTCGGTGGCCGTCTCGTTCCCGTGCTGCCCCTTCGCTGCTTCCGTGCCTGCACAGAGTCTGTCTGGCTGCTGGGCAGCGCTTGCCTGTGGGATGTTTGCTGGTACCGGCTAGAATGAGCAGCCTGCCTTGGAGGGCAGCGCAGCTGATACTCGTGTCTGAGGTGGAATTGTCTAGCAGCAGTATTTTTGTGTTGAACCCTTCGTTACACCCATTCCGCTGTCTTCTGTGCTATGAAATTCTCTGATCATGGATGTAAATCCCACCTTCAGGCGTGGTGTTTAATATTACATGAAGAATCCAGCTTATCACTTAGCACAAGAAGTCTTGCCTGGAGGTACTTTCCTTCATGGTTTAAAGCAGAAGGAAGATCTTTTTTCTTTATTTTTTTTTAAGGTGAAGTCTCAGAATAATATTAATTGTAATGCATACATATGCACACATGCAGACAGTGGAATTGCAGGGTGTAAATAGAAACAAGTAGATCCGAAAGATCAAAGACTGAAAAAATAAGGATATGTACATACAAGAGGACGGCTGGTAGCCAGCCCTGGAGCAGACGTGCTTCATCCTCCTGATACCAAGCTGCCAGTCCTGTAGAAGGGAACCTGGGAACCTGAGGAGCTGCGGTATTAAAACTTTCCGATACATCTTGCTGAGAATGACATCGCTGTTCTGTTGAATTCCGTGGCATTTATCTCTATTTTAGCCCTTTCTTGGTTGTGTGCCAGGAGTCTACAGTCGCTGCGCACCTGATGAAAAGTCTGTGAGCAGGTTATCAGCTCCTTGGGCACCGGTGCGTTCCCCACGTCTTCTGTCCTGGCAGCCAGATGCCAGCTCAGCAAGGGTGTGATCCTGCCTCTGCTTCCCTCGCCTGTGCTGGCAGGTTTGCTGGGTGCGAGGGTGTCCTCGGCTGATTCCGATCTCTCTCCCTTCCAGGATGGCACGCTCGCTGGGCGCGTGGCTGTGGCGGCACGAGTTCTGGCTGCCCCCTGGAATCACCTGGGAGGACATGCAAAGCTCGGATGATGTCCACTACCCTCAGCCTCGGGATCTCCTGCTCAGTATCCCCTTTGCTTTCGTCTTGGTTGCTGTTCGATGTGCCTTTGAGAGGTAAGTTATTTAGTCCTGGGTGTGGTTTTTTAGGGATAATGCTGGAAGTTTGGGTCCAAATGCTGGCTTTCATATCTGTGCCGATGTGCGACTGGAGGGGTGCACAGGAACTCCAGGTCATAAAGTCTGCTGTAGTACATTTTTCAGCTCTTTCTTTCCGGCCCAGCAGACTGGCTAAAGAAGTGTGTGAATATAGAACACAAACCCTCCCCTTAAGGTCTAATTCTCAGCAATGGGACTTCATCCACTTAAACCAGGTAGGTCCTAGATGAGGTTTACGCTTGTGTTTTCCAAGGCAGACCCGCTGTTTGGTGTTCTGTTGCACATCAGTTGCTGCGTCTGGGTCAAGGGCAGCAGAAATTGTGTTTAGACTCCCCAAATACAGTGAAGTCTCCTTTATCCTGGGCAGTGGGGCTGCGGAGTATCACACCTGACAGACTGGGCTGGTGAATTAGATTGGGCTGAGTCGTCCGACCTCGGAATCAGCCCCTCGGAGCCACACATCCGTGGGCATTTCACTGTCCCTGGCTCTGGGTTCAGGAGTGTCATTTCCTTGGCAACGCCATGTAGAGACATTTGTACCTGCTGCTTTCTGGCCAGAGCCATCTGAGTGTTCTTCATGTTACTCTTCAGCATGGAAAATTTGTGGCTTATGGCAAAGGAATAGCTAGAAATCCTGCAGGGTTCATTGACTCTTGAGTTTCGTAAAGGTCCTGAGCTGGTCCCGTTGCTTTTCGCAGTTTAGTGAATGGCTAGCGTGGTCTGCAGTACGACAGGATTTGCTTGTGGGTAACTGAGGTTGGCCATCGCGTCAGCCGTTGTCGAGACTGCAGAATAAGTCCCCGTTTGTGATTTTGAATGCTCTGCAAAGTGGGCTTCACTGGATTGAAAAACCCCTGTTCCTGGTTGCTGATTGAAGGGCTAATACTTTGACATAGGTTAGTCAAATCCACAGTGGTTTTAAGCTTAGAAAGAGGGGAAAAAAAACAACTAAAATGTTTTTGTCGTTTTTAAAAAAGTGCCTGCACAAGAAAATGGAAGCAGACCTCTGTAGGCTAGAAAGATGTTTCTTCTACAGATTCCCTGTGATGCAGGGACAGCTTGGATAAGTTTATAGAAGTTGAAATTATTCAGAGCTCTGCTATGAGAATGTTTTTAATTTAAAAAAAAAGTATAGACGATATTTTTATGTAAACACAAATGTGTGAATGATTCTTTAAATAATTGTTTTATGATAATACAAAATTGGAACCCAGATCTCTTCATTGTAAGCACTACGTGTAGTGTGCGGTCCATAAACTCCAAGGGGTTTTATCCTGCGCTTTCCTGAGGGCGTAGGTGTCTCGGGTACCTCCACTGATGCCAGACCCAAGGTGCTGTGGGTAACCATTAAAAAACAAGCGACTCAGCTTTCTTCCTTGCGGATCTGTGAGACGTGGCTGGATACAGCACTCCTTCAGGGAGGCCCTGTCAGGCAGTGACTCGGACACGTTTGTGGTGTGGAGCTGCAGATCAGCCCAGTATCCTGCACTGGCTGAGACTCTCCAGTTCTTGGCTCCCCAGTACAAGCTGTGGGCAGGAAGAAGAAGGATCCAAACTCCTCTCTGTGGAGCCTAGAGACAGGACAAGAGGCGATGGGCACAGGTGGAGATGGGGGACACTCCATCTGAACATAAGAAATCACTTCTTTGAGGGGTGTCAAGCACTGGAACACATTCCCCAGCCGGGAAGGGGAGTCTCCATCCATGGAGATGCTGGAAACCGGCTGGACCCAGCCCTCCATAGCCCACTGCCGCCGAGCCTGCCGGAGCAGCAGAGGTGGGCTGGGTGATCTCTGGGGGTCCCTTTCAGCATCAATTCTGTGCTTCTGTGACTCACTCCCTTTATTCCCCTTCCTCTTGCCACACCACTCCTAGTCAATCTAAAGATCTTTTCCATCTGCTTTAAATGCCAATGGCCAGGCAGAAAGATTTTTTTCCTTCCCCATCCAAGCACTGCCTCAGCTGGGAGAGTTTCCACAAGTCTGGTCCTACTCATAAATTTTAAAGCTGTTTTGATTCACAGACTTCATTAAATAAAAGCTTCTTGTCACACCCTTAAAAAAAGATAATATCAGAAACTCATTTTACAGATCCAGGGAACCTATAATTGTACCACTGTCTTACCTGTGTAAATTAGAAGCCAGCGTTCTGAGCTGTATTCCTGTTTGTCCTAACTCTCTGCAGTCATTTATTTCAGCGTGATGTTTTCTCATTCTCAGTCGTTGCTGTTTCACGTTGAGTTGATCATGGAGAAGAAAGCTTCCCTTAGTGAACGGGCGGTACGAATCAAGTCCTGTGTTGCTCCGTTACCTTGTCCGTACCGTGGTACTGGCCCTGTTTAAAATTCTTTGCACAAAGTTTGAGAATTGCAGACCAAAGGATGCGTGTGTTATTGCTCATTTTCCATGTAGATGGCCTTCACTTTGCAGCTTTGTACATCTGGCCTGTGGTCAAAATGAGCGTATGTAACTAGTATCCAGGCTTGGTTTTGGTGGCTTTAGCTTGGCCTCTGACACTTTATTCTGCCCTCAGCTATTGCAACTGTGCATCAGATGCAAAGCGGTTTTTTCTCTAGATCCACTGTGTGGTGGTGCCTGCTCTGGGATTTTGGAAATGCTGTAATGTGTTCATGTCATTTATCTGTGTCAGGGCTCCAGGAAAATAGTAAGGGGCAGGGGATGCCCAGAGGATTTTCTGCAGTCCCTCATTCAGCAAATCTGTCAGCCATGGTGCTTGGCTGATGGTTCCATCTTCTTGGTTTGGAGATTAAACCCCGGAAAGACCCCACTTCCTCGAACATGGATTTTCCTCTGCTTCGCACCTTCTGGGTGAAGTGGGAAGAACGGAGATGGCGGCATCCTTTGAACACCCTGTTACTCTGTGGATTAGGTGGTGGCTGTGGGAAGAGGACGAGCAGCAGCTGGGTGGGGCTGGGAGGGCTGAGGAGGTTGTGGGTGCAGACCTGGGGGAGAAGAAACAGCTCATGCTTGGGTGAAGCAACTCTTCTGTGAGGCAGTTGGCTCTGGGGCAGGTGAGAAAATGGGGATTCGGTGCGGGAGAGTGGAAAGCATGTTGCTGCTGCAGTGCTCCTCGTCTTCGGCACAGTACTGAAGTGCTGATGTCCTAGAAAAAGAGAGGACCTAGAAGTTGGGAACCTCTCCCCTTCCTTTGATGTTTCCAGGTTGTGCATGTGAGTAGGAGATATGTCCCGCACCCGTAACTTGGAGCCTGATTTTAAGCACCTGGATACCTTAGCAGAACTTTTCCCTGGACGTGCACCTGCAGGCAGCGATCTCGGCTTCTCTTCTAGTTCTGTAATGTTTGAGACCCTTTTCTGTAAAAAGTCAGATTCTTGGAGTGCTGTGATCATGAAGGCATTGCAGCTTCTATTGCAAAGTATTTCTTGCCTGTATGGTTCGGAAAATGTAGAGCCTGAAGTGCTTTGAGGGATAGTCAAGCAGAAAGTTGAAAAACAGAATTTACATCCAATTTTCATCTGATTTTGGACTTAACCAGTGATTTTCAGATGCTGGGGAACTAAAAGCTGTTGTCAGTGAATTTGAATCCAAATAGTTCCTAAATTGCACTAGAGCAGGATTTTAGTCAGAAGGATTAGGTCTCTTAGGAGGGTTGCGACAGTACGTGAGCCCTGTGTTGTACGTTAAAAGAAAGGGGTAAGGTTCATCTGCAGGAAACAGACACTTGAACTCAGAACCAGAAGGAAGATAGAAGAGGACCCCCTTTTCCAGTATTTTATTTTGAAACGTATCTTTCTGAAATGCATTTTTCACAGACTTTTGTTGCTGGTCACTGATCAGGAGGTGTCTGCAGCCAGCTTCCCGTTGGGCCCCGTCAGAGGGTTTGTTCTGCAGAGGTGTGGGACGCGTTGTAGTCTTTAACTGAAAACTGGGAGCTGACTGGGCTCGGTCTGGACAGTGGCACAGCGGTGACTTGAGCTCTTGTGTCAGATGGAGCAGTCAGTTGAACTGATGTGAAGGGTTCTCCTGTAAGCAAGAGAAGGTAGAGACTATTGCAGGAGCACAGGGACAGCCAAAAGCAGCAGGAGGCTGAAAGAGGTTGTGCAGTTTGAAGAACAGAATTCTGGTTGCTGCTGCCACTGGTTCTGCATTTCTTAGTACTAGAAGATGTTTGCAGAGTGGAACCCTTAGAAATTCAAAAACATTTGTGGGAGAAAAGAACCCCAAACCCTCCCAAAGTTCAGTTACACCTTGTATCTCGTGCTAACTCAGAAAGCCTCTGCAAAAGGTGTGTAGCCCACTTTTGCAAAGTGGGGGAGTATCGATTCATGCCCCTTCGTGATTAACCCATTTAGTTTCATCTTCAGGAGATTTTGCATGGGACAGTTTGTTCTTTGGTGATTACTAAATAAAATGCTTTAGTGTGAACTTTCTTGTGTAAACTGTGAAGTAAGAGAAGCTCACTGATGAAGACGTAGGCTCGAGATGAGAGTAATCTCACTGCCTGTGTCTTGCCGTACCTCACTGGGGAGAGGGGTACAGTTTAGTCCGCAGACTTTCTCCTCCTGCCTTCCAGAGAGCTGATAAACTGCCACGGTGAGACCATCCCTGCAACTGAGATGATGCATCTGTGATGTTGAAATCAGTGCCAGCATCATCCCCTTAGGGTTGTGCTTGGAACAAGATTCCACTGCAAACTGAGTCAGAGTGTACATCCAACACGTGCAAACATCCCTCAGGAAGAATCTCAGGCCTTGATTTCCCAATGATGTTCATAAAAGTAGGATTGGTCCCATAATTTATGGTTAAACTCAAAACCTCAACAGCAAAGTAAGTGTAACTTTGGCTAGTTGACTTCATCAACTGCAGCTGGCTTGCTTCTCTTGTAGAAGGATTCTATGCCATGACCGTACAAACCAACAAGAAAGAGAGAGGACAGGGATTACACAAAATTAAGAAATCAGTCAGGATAATTTAAATAGTTTTTCAATAAAAAACTTGTTGGCTAGCTGCCCTGACACCTGGCAGAAATGTTCCCTTTCTTTTTAATGTGCCTGGAAAATTTCAGACCTTTCAGTTCCCACTGTGGACTGCTAAGAAGATCCAGGAAGGTTCTTTTCCAACAACAGCACTTGATTACATCTTCTTCTTCAGAGGGGTTTGTATCAAATGACTTGCCTTTGAAAAAGAAACATCAGGCCTACTTCAAGGAACCACTTAACGTCAGAGCCAAGACCTAGTGCAGAGCTTAAATGTTTTCTAAATTTCAATATCTTTGTGGATATCATTGAAATACTGCGTCGTTGTTCTTAGCACAGGACCTACTGATCCAGTGTCACTGTTAACCCTTTGACAGTCAACAAATCCTAAGATGTAATTGAAACATTTCTTAAGAGCAATCAGAGCTAAAACACCAGCATTCCCAATGCTGGCTGTATTCCTCTGCCATCGGGCAGCCTGCCGGCTGCAGCAGTGCCAGGGTGCTGCTGAATTTTGTGGAAAATTAAAGCTTGCACGTAGCTTTTGTGATGAGTCTGTGTCTTGTTGGAAAGTAGCTAGCAAGCACGCTTACCCCTGGCTCTTCTCTCGTGGTAGAATC
>Ga0181612_173907_pt1 | contig 13917 bp, 5 predicted proteins | sample HoacroProtozoa21_FD_119630 | JGI IMG/M metagenome (GOLD analysis project Ga0181612, IMG submission 119630) | Hoatzin crop microbial communities from Cojedes, Venezuel. Combined Assembly of Gp0051906, Gp0051904, Gp0051908
GCAAATCAACATCACTATTCACAGGTTCCAAAGGCTTAGTAGAACTGCAGTGCAATTTTACTCTTTGAAAATAACTTGTATAAAATATCGACTATTCTGAGAAACTTTGAATGATTTTTAATTTTTATCCCCTTAGGCAGAAATTGCATTCTTTTAGATAGAACTGAGTGAATTTGAGATGGGTTGTAGGGGGAAGCTGGGAGAAGGCAGTAAAAGAATTTTTAAAGGTCAGTGAAAATAAAATCTACATTAAAGTTACAGCAAAAGGTTCTCCAGCTCATCCAATTACTGGAGTCTTCTAATGACTTTGTACAAAATGACAAGATCTTTGCAATCACTCAACTTAAAACAGGAATACAACTGTTAAAATCTTCTGAGAAATGCCTTAGTTCTCAGGGTAATTTTAAAGAGCTCACAAGTTATTGTCCACTTCATTCATTGTCAGTAGACACAAACGAACATCGCTGTTAGACCTCTTTCGTGAGTAGATGAATGTGCAAACACTGCTTATGAGACTGCTTTATGTATGTAAATTTAAAATCCATTTTCCTTTCATCATCATGCATATGACTTTGAAACTCACTTTTTGCAAACTGCCATGCCAACAAAACTCAATCACACAAATGTACATGGAAAGTGAACAAAAAGGAAACACACAGAAAAAATATACAATTTAAAAATATGAGTGGACATCCACCTCTGCTGCTTATCAAAAAAATTTAGTGATCCATATTCTCTGTGAATTCTTGCCCTTACAGGAAAACTTGAGAAATTTTCAGTGGGCTATTCATTGTTCCTAAAAATGGTGCTGTATTACACACGTTGCAAAATGTATACATTAATGCAGCTAGTTTAAACCTCTGTCATCAAGTTTAATGCTGTTAACACCATTCTTCTAATGCAGAGATATAGTTTACTTTTTCATCTCTACAGTTTTCATTGGTAGTTCATATTCCTCAAGCATCTTTTAAACTTGCTATCACACTACTCCTCCGAAAATCTATAACATTCTTTATTGTGTCATTGTAACTGATATTCTCCTATTTTGTATATAGCCAGCAGTGAATTTCTGCATCTAAGGCTTTTCTCAGGGAATCTTTATATTTGTAAATAGAAATATTTAGGACCCAACTTTTTCATATCCAAGGCTATAGGCCCCAGAGCATACAATTTTATACCGATTTTGTATGTAGAATCATGAAATGCAGATTTACGGACATAAGCATACTGTTTCACTCTAGCTAATCATGAATGTAATGCATACATGTTCAGAAATTAATATGCAGATCCTGGCTCCCTTGATGCTGATGGCAGAATTCATATCAACTCCCACAGCGCCCAGTTTTCACCTGTGATTACTGAACAGTAGACTATCTTTCTGTTTTCAAATTATGAAAACACTGAGGAGACATCTAATTCTTAAACAACTTAATATTTTTGAGGAGCCCGTGTCTTCTTTCTGACTGTAAATGTGAAAAGTTCTCTTTATAGCCCTGTTAGAAGTCTCCGGAGCCTAGTGTATTTGCAGCTTGGCATTCTTTTGGTTCACAGTAAACAAAAATGTACCCATTTAGTTGCTCATCAATGTTCAGGGTAACTTGAAAAGACAGCCAATTTCTAACACGTCCCAAAGAGCAAGTAGTTACCCGGACTGTCCTTTCTGACTCCTAATGTTACACTTGTGTTATTCCACTGGTAATAAACTAATGATTGATGTATGCATAAGCCACATTAGATTTACACTTCTTTCTAACACTGAATAATATTGTCTTTGAGGCAATATACACTTTCCTGTCTCTGATATATTAGTTCTTATGTAGCTCATTACTTTCATCTGCGATGCCTCTGGTTTTGTACTTTTTATAGTGCCAGACTTTGGTCTGAAATAAGTCACCTGAAGTCAAATTTAAATGGTAACATACCTCATTCACAGCCAGAGAGAGGATTTTTTGGCGGATGTTCTCTCTGTATTATACTATTTCTTCAGTTCTTCACTTTCTGTAGCTCTTCACTGGTCCTTGACCTGCAGTACTCTTACACAGACAACAATTTTTACTTCCACTTTTGCAAATATTCCAGAAAGAGGGTAAACATTTGAAAAGCATTATTGAACATTCACCAAATCTAATTACTTTATCAGACCTATGAGGAATAATCTGATTCTGTGCTGTATCGGGGATTATTAGTTTTGTATTTTTTTAAAGAATGTGAAACTCATTCTTGAACAAGCACTGTACTACAAACATAAGCTAGATATAAGCCAGTAGAGCATGTATCAGAGAGAGTTAAGTCTTTACTTGGTATTATTTACACTGCAAATAATGTCCTGGAGTCTAAAATCATCCAGGTAAATGTTATGTCTCCCTTTCTGTCCCTTTGTTATTTGAGTTAACACCAAACCTAATGATGACATTATCTATGTTCTCATGATTCTACGTGATGAGGAGAAGGAGCTGCTTTGAAACACATGAATGTGGACAAAAAAAACCAAAGAGAAACATAAAGCTGAGAGACAGGTAAAGAGAACAAAATTAATCAAAAAATCACTCAGAAACTGCCTCAACAGTATATTTTGCTTTCTCATGTCATTGAATATGGCAATCAAATAGCAACGCTATTCAGTCATCATGTAAAACTTACCTTCCTTGCCTTCATCTCCCTGCATCCCACTGATATTCATGCAAAACCCAATGTTGAATCAAACTAGGCTCTGGCTTTAATGGTCCACTAATCATATAAATATTAGTTGCTTTTTGTGTAGACAAAGAGATGATTTAGGCTTCAGCAAAAGTGCCATTCCACATAGTTTGGTGACTTCATCAAGTGGTCAGCCTCTCCCTCAAGACCCTTCTGGAATGCTCCAGATTCTCCTCCCCTGTGTTAGCAAATCGAACATATTCCCAGAGCCCCAGGTTCCTCTGCTCCTCTCTATTCCAGTACATATCGAACCAGTCTTCATTATTTTTCCTCCCTCCGTGTGAAGAACCTGCAACTTTCACATGACATTTCTTCAAAAGGCAATGTTTTTGAGAGTTGTTCATGACATTCAATCTTTTACATTTTTTCAAACTTCATAAATCTGTTGTAAATATTCAGTAAATCCTCTTCTAAAGCATGTATCAGGGGGAGACACCACTATTCCTCCTTACCTTCATCTCCCTCTATGTCTGCTAAATAAATTTCCAAATACACTTTGAAATATTTCCATTTTTTTGCATCATTACAAAACAAGTGTAAATATGATGACAGGTGTAATTACTCTAATTTAGACAGGAAGAAGCTTTGATCAGAATTCCAAATTTTTCTAACTGTTGGACATACAGAACTCCAACTTTTATTTAATTAGACAGCATAGGACAATCACTTCACAAACACAGGACTGATCTTTCTTTAAAATCTGCTTTCCTTGAACCTATAGTAACATTAAATGTCACTACAGATAAAGAGCAGATCAAAGCCTTTTCTGCTTTTTCCTTTGTATATTTAATATTAGCATTAAGAAACTGCAAAGCAAGCAGGCATATTTAGGGTAAAAAGAGTATTCAACTTTTTTTATTTTTTCTTTTTTTCCTTTTTTTCTTTTTTTCTTTTTTTAATTTTGCCTGTGTAATATATTTTTACCAAGCAATCATAAAAGTTGACTTAACCAGAAAAAGAATCTAGTTGAAAAAACTCTGATTATCAGCATATCTAAATTTAAGAAACTTCAAACAGAGGATTTTAATTCACATACCTAAAATGATAGTGGCCATTTTCAAATGTTCAAATTCATTTCACTGTGGGGTAGATGTCCAGTCTCATAGGCATTCAGAATTTTTCAAGCACATTCTTTCACATTTTAAAAACATGCTCACTTCACTAAACAATTGTTCCAACAAACCAAGAACAGAAAAGAGAGAACACGCTCTGAGACATCCGTTGTTCTTGTCACTCTAAGTTGTATTCATCTTTCATCTCCCTCTCACTCTCTTTCCACAGAATGTTACCACCTACTAATACAATGACTGAAATTGGTCATGAGGGTGAATATTAACTCAAGATTTAAGCAGAACATGGAATAACAGTGATTACACTAGAAACAGATGTGTATAGGATTTAGTGTAATTTTTTTTTCTTAGCTATGTGAATGGAATAACTTAACTAATTCTTTAATTTTCTTCACTTCAGAAGATTGCTATATTCTCATAATTTATTAAAAGGGGAAGGACTGAGCAAAAATATTTTTTCCACAACTCTGCATTTTTATTATAATTTTTCCACATTTTTCTGAATAGCTGCACATTGCTGAAAAATGAAGAACCCTTACTTTGAAAAATGCTAAAATGAAAACTGCAGATTTCTCCAAAACTATTCCTTCTTATTCCCGTGAAAGAACTATTGGCCATATCCCCTCCAAATGTGCAAGTCATTTCTGTTACTTCGCAGATGCCTTTTTCAGTAAATAAAAGATGCCTGCAAGCAATAAGATTTGAGGTACATGGCATCTCCACACTTGTCAAAGAGCCCTTACTGTGATTCTGACTACTAAATTCAGAGCAACTATCAACTTCATTTCTTTGTCAATTAGTCTGGAACCCATGGGTGTGTCAAATCCAAATTCACTCAGAACACTCACCTCACTGCTGGTATTCACCTGCATTACAAGACAAACTTTTTCTAAAAAAGGAGAATTCAGAGATTGCTTTATAAAGTAAAAAGCATAGTACATGAAAAGCCAGGTAACTCTTTTTTAAAGGAATTAAGTATTCTATGTCTCAAAATTAATTTTAATTGAATACTTGTGCTGCAGCTGTTCTAAGAACATTGAGTCTAAAATGATAAGTAATACCAGAAATACAGGCAAAACTTTGTTATAGATAAATGGACAATAATATTATGACATTATCAGCTTCTCATATCTGTATTAACATCCTACACATATTTTCATAGTGGAAATCCTGGTTTATTACTTCCCACCTATTTCAATAATAAGTTTATTTAAATGCGGATTTATCTCTCAAATAGTTTTGCTGCTATAGTCACTCACCCAGCTCAAAATACACACATACAGCCCACCACAACTTCTGCATAAATGTCTCCAGCAACCATTGGAGGTGGGGAGGGGAAGATGTTGGCTATGTTCAAAGACTGGTTTTCATAAGACTACATTACCATATGTATTGCAATAATGTCCTTTAAATGAGCCTAACTTAAGACAGAATAATAATATACAGAATAATTTAAAGTCTCTGTGAAAAAAGACATTAAAGTGCAACTGAAAACAGCTCTTAAATGTCTTTGTTTTTTTTCTTTAAATTTCTGTGACTACCAAAAATTATTAGAACTGTGACAGACTTTCATAAACAGTTTTAAAAGTCGATTAAACTAAAAATCTTATAAGAAGTAAACATTCCTGAAGAACTAGATTACATTTCTCTAAGACTATAATCAAGCTCAGCTTTCTTCTCTATGATCAAACTATTAGCAGGTATTAGATGCCTCAGGGAAGTACTATCTGTTTCCTAGTGACTCCCTGCTTAACCTCGCTATCTGTAGAGAGGTTTTGCTTACAGAGTAACAGAATTTGGATCTAGGGCAAGGAAATCTGTAGAGAAAACATTGAAATCACCTTTGACTACAGAAAAAAAAAGGATGCTTTTCAATTTTTAACATCACTTAAGATCACAAGTCCCAGGAAGGACGTAAATTTGATGTCACATAGCAAAGTATAAAGTAAGAATTCCTCAGTTCAGAAAGGTGTTTGTTTCACAAATGTGACCATACTCAGAACCTTGAGCAATTTGACTTTAATGCTAAGTTCAAATCAAAACCTCCTTTGGCAGCTGACTCAACTCACTGTTCCATTGTAAAACATTCAGCAAAGGTCTACATAAATGTCCCTTTTCATATCTTGAAGTTATCCTTGCAGTGGAGACCATATCCTATTTGTTACAAAAAACTTCTCCACCAACCTTTGCTCTTCTCACAGACCCAGAATAAGACACAATTAAGCAAATCAACTACCTTGACCAATTCAACTCCTTCAGCAATGAAATATGCAATATGCATACGCCTATTTATTGAGGATGCACGCATGCTGCTATACATTCTCTTCTGCTTCCACATGAACCACAGTGCACAGGAAACACCATTTCCTCAAATGATGACCCTGCACACATTTGCACACAAACCGCTTTAAAAGCCTTTGTCAGGGATGGACCATATGGCTACATAGCACCATCTGCACCCTACAAAAAGAGGAAAATATATTGGTGAGTGTTCCCAAACTGCAAAAAGTATACTAGCAACAGCCTGGGATTTCTTTTCTTTTTTGCCCCAGGGTATTTCTAATTTCAGAAACTTTAGGCCAGATACTGTTTGCCATAACTATTTCCCCAGTCTAGCAAGGTGAAAATCCCATTAGCAAGATGCAGAGCAATCTGGACATTGGGCAACCTGCCTATGCTGCAAGACTGCACGCCACCATTCTCGTCAAAGTAGAAGAGCACGTAAGGCAGCTGCCAACAAAACTAGGCTGATACCACACAGTGTATCAACCCCTTCACAACTGCAGCTATCCCAGGAGTTAATCAGGCCTGTCCCAATAGAAGGAACAGTCACTGTTTAGCCCTCAGAACAGCTTCCGCATTACAATGTACCATATCCTTAATGTTTCTGCTGGAGCGCAAAATTACCCACTAGTACACAATAAGCTCTTTAGTCCTTTGGTCCCAATACAAAATCAAATAATAGACTTCAAATTAAGCATGTGACAACATTTTGGCACACTTAGGAATTCTGTAGAAAACTCCATGCAGTGCAATTCGAAACTGCTACTACCAAGCTTCATCCCCAAATTTCTTCAGGTTGTAGAATATCCTGCGATGAATTGTTTGGCATCCTATACAGGCAGAGGCGTATGCATGAAGACAAAATGTAATGGCATATTGTACCATCAAAAACAGAGCATAATAAACTTTGTCAGCAACAATCACAGATAATCTTAGCAGCTACCCAGTTTTACAGCTCCATTAACTTAAAATTACACTAGTTGAAGTTTCTTCCTGCAAAGCATATTTGGAATCCACAACAATCCACATTATTTCTTCTATTTTCTTACTGTAAATAGTTACAATACATAACAGTAGTAATATCACAACAACCTGGGCTTTGACAAATCACCATTTTTCCTAGACAAAAAGAAAACTCTAGAAAGTGAAGAATATAGCGAAATTTCGCCAAAAGGAATGGCAAGCAACACACTTGTTCAAACCTTTCAGTGATGACATCTGGTGACGTGAATCTGATTACAGACTTGATTTTGCTAAAGCAGTAGTTCCACCAATACATGAAGCCATCATGCAGCCATATGAGGGTCTTTACCGAGGAAGGCACAGGCCTTCACCGCCTCCCCTTCGCTCCGTCAGTCCTCTGCCCCTTGTGCAGGCACCGGGTGCGGGGCCAGCTCAGAGCACGGCCCGCCCTGACTGACCAGGAGCTGGATGGCTGCTGCATCTCCCAGCTGGCTGGCACCGCTGACACCATGTAATTGGCACTGATTTGGATCTCCCTTTTCGATCCAGCCACCAATTTGCACGAGCCTGTCAACCTTTCATACCTTTGAGATCTCTACCCTTGGTCAATATGGCTGAAGACAGGCAATGAGTTCAAAAAAATATTAGTGATGAACTTGACAGCTGCACAGCATGTAAGCCTCATTTGTTAAGAATCAAGGCTGACGTGTGCATCCAGTTTTTCATCAGTGAAACTGCAGGAAATAACACCAAACTCTGAAGCATTATACAACAAAGAAAACAGGACTAGTCAGAGGTTCCCAAATCTGTAAAGTGTAAGTAAAGCTAAGAGTTGAACTTAAGCTACCAAAAACATTGAACCTATACACAACAAGAAGTGCTGTGAACCTATATAAGATATGCTGCTTTAGTTGCACAAAACTAATAGATAGAATTAAAATGAAAAATGAAGCTTAATGTAAACTAGTGGAGAAGCAACAGTAACTCCATAATAGAACAAAAGTCCATAGAATGAAGGTATTATCTCTTGTGTAATTGTGTGTCTGCACTGTACAATCACGTATCCTAACAAATGTGATTATCAGCTGCCCAAATGATAGGCGTTCCGTCAATTCTGCACCAGTCCAGTAAGCACAAGTGCTAGGAGAAGCAAAATTAGAAAGATGCAATAAAATGAAATGGACTAAACAGAACAAATGGTTACCAGAATTACTGAACCTATTACTCAATACAGAAAATACTACCCCAGAGTACTCTGCATTGCATTATCTTTCTGTAGCTACAATTCTCTATGCACATTAAAAAATTTTCTGAACTAGGGACATAATATCTGACTTCAGGCTAGATTTTCTGCCTCAAACCACTGTGACCAACTATGACTAAGAAGGCCAAATATAAATATTTACAGGACAAAATAAAATGTAATCTTTCTACTTTGAAATGAGTAGCACGATGTACCAAAGCAGGGGGGGGGTGTGTGGAAACAATGACCAAACCCAGAAATATTAATGCCCTTAGAATTGTTAAGAATGCTGACTATTTTTACACTCTATTGCTGCAGTGCCAGAATGAGAATTTCAATGGGGAAACTACAGCTGCAACTGCCAGTATTTCAGAAAGCAAACGCATCAGGCAGTAACAGATCATTCTTTAAGTCTCCCTTTTATATCCCTGCATTAATGGTTTAGAGACTGCTAAGGGCTTCACAAAGGCAGAATATCTTGCTCCTCATCACCATGGTTTCAAACATCAAATTTTTTCATTTTAACTCAAGGAAGTACACAAGGAAACACGTTCCTCAGTATGAAGATCAAAACTCCAAAGTCTTATAGAAGCAGTATTCTAGTCCAGGCCCACCGTCTTCTCATCAGATGTCTTAAATATATTTCAGACAGAGCTTTGAGAATAACACAGCTTCCTCACTGCTGACACAATTACTGCTCAGAATTGCCACTAATATATTCACAGAGAGGAAACCACGTTAAGTTCGAAACAACCCCTCATTTTCAGGTCTGCATTAACCTTTAAATTGCTATTACAGCACTGTGAAATCCTCTCTGTGCTGAACAGAAGCAGCAGTGCTCTAGCTAAACTCATTTTTTCAAGTTTTCTGCCTGCAAGCATGATTTGGTTTATTTAGAAGTTTCTTCATTCCCCGCTGTTTAACAAGCACCCACAGTTGAATAGCTCTCACCTTCTCCTTTATTCCTGCTGTGCAAACTAAGCAAAATATTGAGGGTTATTTTATCTAAAGTATGACCTGGATTTGTTAACTGAGGTAGAGCAAGAATCAGGTGATCCTAAGCATATACTAAGAGTTTTGTTTATTGCCCCCCAAAAAACAGTGAAGCTGGTGGTGGAGTATGGAAGAAAAATGGGTGCAGGCCAGGAAAGGTATTTGCTGCACTAAACTACATTAATGCTAGTATGACTAGGAATTTAAAACCCACTTTAACACTCAAAAGTCAGGAAATGCAAAGTTATGGTTCCCATAGGCATCATAATTCATGTTCTTGCACACATGCATTACTTTGTATTACACCCTGTTAAATTTATAGGAATCACATGGATGTGTTATAGTTGAAGTATAAATTTGAAATTCTTGACTAGAGAACATGAGGTCATACCAGAAATCTAGCAGTGCATTACACAGCCACAAGCCTGTGCCTGTCCGGTCTCTGCAAACAAGCAGAAATTATACGTAAAACCTGGTGGTCTTTTGCTGGAGTTTGACTACAGTTGCAAATTCTATCAGACCTAACTGGTATAATGTTCAGCAAGGATGAGCACTCCACACAGACAAAAAACTCCCTCCTGTGGTTTGAAGTGCATCAGCTGGACAGAAGTTATTCAGGAGTCAAGGTAGGGAAAGATGAGTTCTTAAACGTCTACATGTTGGTATGCCATAAAAACTAAAGAATTGCAGATCTCTTCTGCAGGGAAAGGGAGCAGTGAAAAGCTATTCAACCTTCTTTGACACCGAGGATCGAAGAAGAGAATACAGAAGGAATGAATCTGAAGAACTATATCCATCATTACATTTATTGTTCCACATAACTGCAACCTACCTCAAAAGAGAGCAACTTTCAAGCCTGCTAAGCTCATGCATTTGCATGTGATGACTTCAGCAGAAAACAGTTTATTGAATTTTACAATATTCAGTAAATATTTACTTACTTGAAATTTAAATAAAGGTAACTTTTCAGTAAACTCAGGATACAGCTTAGACTTCACATCATGGACAAATAACATCTAATAAAGTTATGCCACACCAATTTTATTTTCTCCATCTTCATCTAATCATTGCTTTCCAGATGGCATTAACTTATGTTAACATCCTTCACAGATGATTGACTTGAATAGTTTCTTTATAAATGTATTTGCTACCTCTCAAATATTAGAACTTTCTATGCTTAAAGTCATTCACAGGAAATAGTTACATGAATGGCTTATATTGTTTTTAACATGCTTTTTAAGCACATCCTGATATAACTAGAATACGTAACATGAGAGTAACACTACCCTCAAGCTAAACACGCACAGCCACAAGCATTTAAAATAATTGTTGTCATGCTATGTCATAGAAAGAGATACTGCAAATTACAGGACTTTTTGCTAGATTAAACACATTTCTTATGCTGTTCCTCTTCGCTCTGCTATTGCTTCCAGGAATGTCTCAAGAGGGAGGAGGCATTTTTTTCCTATCAATTGCTCTGCAACAGCATTTGGTAATGCCCCACATCTAAGCCATGTGGCAGTAACTATCCATTTTACACAGCTTGCAGGAAGTGGCTGTAACACGAGAAGGATATCTTCATACTCCAGAATATTGGCACCATAATAAAAAAGACTTCCTTCAAACAGCTCTCTCCTGCAGCAAGATATGGTATCTTCAGATTCACTAGGCCATGCTATATTTGGTATGTGCATTGGTCTCAACCCAGCTGAAGGGGATCAGACACTGAAGAAGCTGATTTTCCCTTGGGGTTTTCAGCGATATGTTTCTAGACCTTCTTGTCACAACACAGAGACGCCTGGAAACTAAAACCCTTCAAGTTTCAATAACAATGCAAATTTAACAAACTTAGTAGTTGCACTTCATAATTTGGGTGTTTGAGTTGTGAGGTTGGAGCTCCTGAGTTGGCAACACTTCACAAAGTTACAAAATGCTAATACTTCACCCTGAATATGTCAGCACTCAGAGGACTTGTTTAAAATAGCACCGGTTGCAACTCAGCTCCAAAACAGGCCAGACCTTCTCCTGGCATTCAAAACCAGGAGGGAGAATATGGAAAGCCTCTGACAGACGATATGGATGTCATTTGCCATCAGCAAGCAGCTTACTCTCTAGCTCACCACTCAGAAGTAACTTCAGTACCAAAACAGCCTTCCTCTTCCAGATCACAAACAACCCCTGGAATAAAAAGCAGGTTTTTGTCCTCAGATGTGCTCATCTGCAGTGACTGGAATACTCTGAGCAACTTTGGCCTCTGTGCTGTGGTCTCTAGCGTCCCTTACCAGACTGGTACATAAAGCAGCCAGACCCTAGGCCTTAATGACCATCGGATGACTTGACCTACGCCCAAGCTCTTGACTTTGGCCTGGCAGCAAAGAGCAGCACCTTCCTCTGATAACCACTGGAGGGGGAGGGGAGTACTTCAGCCTGACTCATCTAAAATATCCTTTTTTTTCCCCTATCAATGTAAGATGTACCATTAATAATAACCAAAATGACCTGAGGCAAAATCGTAAGCTCTGGGGGGGGAAAAATTGCAGAAAAAAGGCAAAAAATACATCAGAGCGAGATAGTTTAAATAACTATGGTGGATGACCTATGAAGTCTTACGTATGAATATCATGAGGATTCTACACCCTAGGTGGACATTAGAGGAAACAACCTGATTTTCTGGAGGCAGTGCAGGCCTGCAATTATTTAAAGTGTGGGGAAACTGTGCGTATTCAGCAACTCTGAAAATCAGCACTGGCATGGTATCCATAGGCGACTAGAGAGAGTAATTTTTAGAGCCCAGGCTAGAAAATTTCAGTGAGGTATGACAGTGCCTCCCAGAGACCTCAGAACAAGCTAGCAGCAGAGCTGGGAACACATTTCTGGCAGTGGCATTCTGCAAGCCTCCCTGTTAGCACTAACCATCATTTCTTCCTCTGCAGTACCACAGGAGCACAAGATCGTTTAAAGACAGATACAAACAGGAAGCTCTAGGCTAACATACGTCTTTTACAATTTATACCCATGCATGTAATGTAATCTAAATAGATTAAAAAAAAAAAGAGCAAGTGATGTTTTACAGGTTAAGAACTGGCAAATAAAGGGAAGAAAAAATATAGCAATTGCTATTCAATGTGAAAAAATCCACACAGTAATATACTGGTTATAAAAGGAGCAAACAACACCAGAAACGATGCAACAAAATATTTTCCAAGCAAAACTGAAAGGAAAACTGGGGAACAGGGGGCAGGGCTCTCACCCCAAGTCATTGCCTTGACAGATTTGACTCAAGCCCTGAACGCACAAGAGCTACCTTGAATTTACAAAAGAAAGGGTTTGATTACAGATGGCTAATGCCTTGAAAATTCAGAAAAAGTATAAAACTGGTAAACAACTATCCTGAAGATTTTCTTGTTTCGTATGAGACACTGCACTTGGATTTAAAATAACACAGAATGCAAGAATAGATGATACTTTTGATACACAGGTATGATGCACAAGATGGGAATTCATTTTGCAACCCAGGCATCCATCTTCTGTCACTCCTTACCTTGAGCATAAGCCTTAGCCAATCACTCCCATTCACTTTTACAAGAAGAAATTTCATCTATCTTCAGTCTCCCTCTGTAAAGTTAGAATAATACTGGTTTGAGTGCGACAGTTGCAGTGCAAAGCACCCCACCATTGTTAAAAAGTCTGAGACATTCTTTTGGAACACATTTTCACCAAAACACAGATTTCCTCTGCCTCCCTTTTCAAGTCATGTGCTTAGTAACTTAGCCATTTCCATAGCCGCCTTAGCAAAGCAGGAGATAGGGACCCTTGTGAATGATCCTTGTATGCTTTTTAAACTTTAAGTCAGTCATCTCAATTACACTTCTTTTGTCAGCCTTGTCTATGAAATTATAAGCCTCGTCTGTGTCTCTGTCCACACATGGTGTGTGCCCTGCCATACTGTACTGGGGTTCCCTTGAGAGCAAAGCCTCTAGGCGTTACTACAATGCATTCAGCAACAAACCCAGCAGGATACTAATAGGCTGTCTTCATTAACCTCTGCTGATTGAACTGTGTCCCACTGTATTTGCGCTCTGCACATTTGCAAGGCCTCATAAGGATTCGTAAGGAGGATTTTAATCGCAAAAGAGTCTACATACTAAATCGCCTATCCACTGAAAAGGAAGAGTGTTTGTAGGTAACAATAGATTTTTTTTATTTTTCCCTAACCAAAAGCTATGGCAGCACTTTAAAGGGCAGGCAGAACACAAGAATGGATCAACAGAGGAACTACACAGATGATAATTAATGTGGGGAAATGGGTATTTAAGCACAGCAACAGAAGCTGCATCCACTAGATATCCAAAATAAAAGTGACAGGTTCCGAGAGAAAGCACCATCAGATGGCACCAGCACTAGCTGACCGGGCACGGAGAGTCCAGCATGACATTTGCATTTCCCAAAACATCACTGTCATCTCTCACAAGACACCACGCAAACCAGACAGAAAGAAAGTTGTGGAATGACTCTGACAGAGGTAACTTTTGAGGGTAAATAACTTGCCTTTAGATTACCTGTGTAATTTAAACTCCTTAACAGGTTTTTCAGCTTCTTGCATTCATGAAGGTTGAACAGCTGAAATTCAGAGTAATTTTTAAGCCATGCAGAAGAATGATCAGGGAA
>Ga0181612_112356_pt1 | contig 13916 bp, 6 predicted proteins | sample HoacroProtozoa21_FD_119630 | JGI IMG/M metagenome (GOLD analysis project Ga0181612, IMG submission 119630) | Hoatzin crop microbial communities from Cojedes, Venezuel. Combined Assembly of Gp0051906, Gp0051904, Gp0051908
TTGGGACCCAAACCACACAATTGTATTTAAAAAAAAAAAAAACCCACCCCCCAGATCCTTTTTTCCCTCCCCTCCCCCCCCCCCCCTTCCCCAAAGGCTAAACCAAACTACACCAAACACAGCGTATCTTGCTTAGACAAAATAGTGCTGCGTAAGAGGGAAAGGGAAAAAGAGCTACACGGTACAGTTGAACGGATGCTTGTTATATGGCCACCACAGTTAGGTTTGAGTACTCATTAAAGGCTGGCAGATCGCTGCAAACTCTTTCATCAAAAGAGGGAATACATCCTCAAACGAAAGGGTTTGGCTTCGATAGTGGTTTTAAATAGCATTGTCACATACCCTGCTGTAGGTATGAATATAATTAGGTATACCAAATATTTCACTTCATTGAAAATCTACTAAAAACTTCTGTATTAGCATACAAATTTAGTGACTATCCTTTCTGATTACTGCCATGCAAATCTGTATGTATTTAATTACAATACAAGTAATTTCATAGGTGATTTTTAAAAGAACATTAATTACTGCATAACAGCGTTTGTATGAGGAGACATGTATCTCATAAAACCGATGTTTTGGGTATGCTTAGCTTTTCTTTTTTTCTATTTTTTTTCCTTTTTTTTTTTTTTTAAGGCTAGTCAAGATTCTGGAAATTAATTTTCAGAGTACAATACCATTCCAGGCTTACCTATAAGTTTAATTCAAGCTTTCTCTTATTACTACACACACACTGCATGCTCTGTTGAATAAGATGTTAATTTGATCCAGAGTTGTTTTTTGCAAACATTGACCACTGCACCTAAGCTTCACTGTAGTTCCGGATGTGCACTATAATACATCCCCTATGAATGCATTTCAGTGACCTTGGGCTGAAAATGAACCTACATCTGGAGAAAATAACAGTTAATGTATTCAGTAATTCCACAATTCTCCAAACAAGGATTTTTCCTTACTAAAGGCAAACTACTCAAAAGTATTCAGCCATTTAAAAAAAAAAAAAAAGAAAAAAAAAACCAAAAGACACAGAAGACAAACACACCCTGAAAATAGTTATTTACATATGTCCAAACTGAAAAGAGCTAAGCACAGGGATATGACATTTGGCAATGTCTTATCTTTAGTTTGTCAAGGTTTTTAAATCCCTCTTGAGCTGGAGTACCATTTTTAGCTTGGCTAGGTCAGAATGACACTGAACAGTATGAGTGATGACACACTAGACAGCTATATGGACAGAGTTGTCATCAGCAAGCCAGCTGTGCTAACACCTGTATGTCCTGCACAACTGATCCTTAGGAACAAGGATCAAGAAAGTCAGATTACTAGGGGGGGGAAACAAAAGTCATTCATGAAACATTGAAATGAAGAGGTGCTAATACTAGACGGAGGAGGAGAAAAAGTAACCTGTTTACTGGATTTTTTTATTATCACAGAGAAATAATAGCTTGTTTTCTACTATAAACTTCTTACAGCAGTATATTAAAAATTTTAATATTCTAATTGGGTTTTCTTTGTGATTTTATTCAATGTACACATACCCACTGCTTCAAAAGGCTTATGATAGTACTGGTTTAGAACCACCGAGGTCCACAGCGATAAACAAACCCTGAGCACACACACACACACGTACACAAGCAGGCTTCCCTCACTTCACGTGTCTGAACACACAGAAGAACCAGCTCTGGGAGTGATGTTAGACTAGGGAAAAATTTGCAAGTTGGGATCTCTAAAACAAGAGCTTTTAAATCATTATGGACATAACTAAATAATATGATAGACTACAGATCCCAGTTAACTCAAAGAAATGTGTCTGATCAGTACACTTCAAAGTATCAGGTCACATCTGTTAAAGTCTAATTGTGGCACCTAACTTAAGCCTCATAACTGTTCTGTTTTTTCAAGGCCTGATCAATTTGTGGTCTTCTTGCTGAAACTAACAATTAATGACACACTGAGCATTTTTACTGATGTAGTCACTTGTATATGGACTTAAACCTATTGTAGATTAATTTCTTACACGCCATAAAACAAACATCGTAAGTAAATGCATTTTATTGCTATGGACCACATCAGAAATAGCAATCTAATGCTACAACATTACTAATCCTCAAGTCTTCAACAGTCTCACTCCATCTCCAACTGTCTCTTTGTCTGGTATTAAAAACATCATTAAATTGGATAAAGAAAGATAATTTTGTCTTTGTATTTTATAAGTATATAACGGGATGGATCATACAGTGTTTAGATTTTTTCCAGCTGATTGAAATGTGGGGCCCAAATTCCATGCATAGTCAGTTTAGGGACATTTTGGAGAAGACAACAGGGGTGGAAGGTGAGCAGCAGTGAGGCAATGAAACACGGTGGTGTAAGGATTTCAAGGCATGACTGCTGACAGGTCTGTGTGGAAGCCGTCCTGTCAGCTGACGTATGAACCTTCCAGTCAGCAGAACTTAAGTGCATTACAGCAGTGGACAAAGAATAATTTTTCTGACTAAGTGCCAAAAGGAAAGGAGTAGACCAGAAAGATGCTTTGATCCCTGAACTGTCCCAAAATGTCAGAATGAGTGGGCTGCTAATCAATATTGGGAAAAAAAAGACTTTCTGAGGGAGGTTTTCTTGTGTTTTTTACGGACTCATAATCACAGCTCATCAGCTTCACAAGGTAGTGGGTAACAGTCTAAACATGTGATGACGTGGTATTTTATTAACCTGTTAAAATGGCCAGATCACACTGCACCAGGTGTAGGTGCCCAGGCGCTGGTAGCAGTGGGGTGACAGGGGTGGAGAGACCTACCTCTGTGAGGTGGCCCCATGCCACACAGTCCACTCCAGCCAGCTCCAGCAGACCCACCACAGAGCACGGCTGAGCCCCTCAGTCAAGCTAGTGGCCCCACTGTGAAAACGTATTTAAGAAACAAGAAAAACCACCACACTGTCAAGAGGAGGGAAGAAAGAGAGTGAGAAACCAAACACCAAAGTCAGAGAAGAAGCGGGACACGGCTGGGGGGAAATGCTTGAGCACTGGGTCAGGTATTTCCCTGCAGCCCACGGAGATGACCACGCTAGAGTACATGTCCACACTGTAGCCCGTGAAGGACACTACACCGGAGCAGGTGGATAGTTCCTGAAAGAACTGAAGACCATGCAGAGCCGACACTGGAGCAGGTATTCTTGAAGGACCAGAGCCCATGTGGAGAGCCCACCATGGAGCAAAGCAACAGTGTGAGGAGGACTGACAGTAATCCCCCCTGCGCGTCAGGGCACAGGCAGAAGAGTCCAAATCTATTTTAATAAAAAAATTAATTTTACCCAAGTCAACTCTGTTTTACCTGCGACAGTAACTAGTATGCCATCTCCCCATCCATATTTCAGCGCACAAGCTTTCTCATCCTATTTTGTCCTCCTGTCTTGTTGACGGGGAGTGAGTGAGTGGCTGGGTTGGCATGTGGCTGCTGGCCAAGGCTAACCCACCACAAGCACTCAGACTGAGAAGGAATACAAAGGGGAGGCTGAAGATTTTAGCAGAGACAGCATACAATTATTTCGCCCATTGATGCGATTACTGTAACTAATAAGTCATTAACTACACATGTTAAAGAATCTAGTTGTGTAAAATGAACAGATTTAATGTCTCTTACTCTGTTTATGCCAACATGATATTAAGAAGTACAGAAGAAATTAATAAGGAAATACAGTTTATCAACAAGTATAACAAGGGCATGTTTATAAGAAAAAACTTCTCAACGTATTTTTAGAAGGAAAGCGTTTCAAGAAATCATTTATTTTTCATACATAAAAAAAGACTGCAGATGGGGTTTAAAATACAACATTTACTTAAATGCCTCTTTTCTTGATGAGAAGATTTTAAAGAAAACGCTTTATGTTTGAACTTCAAGCAGATGAAATTTCTTCTAAGAACTCTTCTAGCAAAAATTAATTCATTTGTGTTACCATTTTGCATCTTACATTGGGTGCTTTTTTTTTTTTAAATGAACTAGTCAAGTCATGAACACAAGTTCTCTAAGACAACATTCAAACCTGTTCTACTTTGCCAAGTTTTTCAGTTTAAGGCTATCTAATAGATTCTAGGGAAGAAAAAAAAAATACTGCATCTGTTTAGCTATTACCTTTTGTTCATCTTTAACACAATGAGAATAAAACTGAACAAAAACAAAATCTTCTTGAGGTCCTTTTGTTTGCCCTTGATGGTGGTGTTTTTTTTAAATTTGGTAAAACATTCACTTTGTACTTTGATATTTGTATTCAATATTTAGATGGCACAAAACCAAGAAAGATTTCTTATTTTAATGGTATCAGGAACTCTTGTGCAAAAATCCAGCTCCAGGAGTCAGATGAAGATAGCTAACATGACAAGACTCAGGGTAAGAGAAACAATAACCTTCTAAGGAATACCTTGCAGGTTATGAAGGATATGGAATGAGCTGCTAAAAATATTTTCTCTCTTAGCATAGCACACGCTCAAGTTTTTCAACATTTACGCTTCATAAATATTCATGATGATTTAAAAAGGTGGCTCTGAAATGGTCTTAAAAGAATCACTCTGGGCACAAACATGCCCAAGCACTCGCTGATAAAGCCAAATGTACGATACTAGATTCTCCATCCAGTCACAGGGGGGACAGCAAATGTTGTAAATGATCCCTTGTCTAGAGCTGTATTAGAAGCATGCACAGAGACTGTCTCTCTCAGCTCTGCTAGTTCTTGCTTTGTTTGCTGAACATTACACCCAAATACAGCCAAAGGCAGATGACCTACATAGCTGCATTCTGGAATTCTTGTAGTGGTAGAGCACAGAAAAAAATGAGGTCGCTTTAATGGATATCAGTGTATACTGTCTTATCCTGAGTCTAACTAAGACTGCTAAGCATGTCTGTAAAATCCCACTGAGCTCCAGGCAAAAATTTAGCATTATGCATTGATAACACAGATCCTGCAAGTGATGCGGTGGAATTCTGTGGGTATTTGCTCATGAATACATCAACGTAGAAATATCACAATGTTCAGTTTCCAAGTCCTGTAAATGTATCTGCAGCTAACAGTAATACTTGTTCAACTCCAGATGATTCTAAACTTTATCCATTTTATTTTGATTCTTTTTTTGAAAACAAAAGCAGAATTTCTATGAGGCAGACAGACAGACTTGTGGTTCCTTTACCAGTATTTCATCTACTTCATCACGTTCCGATTTTTCACTGTGTGAGAAAACATTTAAGAACAGTGTAAACTTCATAGTTTACACATCAGCCATGTTCATTAATGTTAGATAATTAGCTACTATTATGATGTGCGGTTTACATTACAGATATTTCCCAAAGAAAGATCAATAACTTCCCTTTGTTCTTCTAGGATAAAGGATATGTCAAATTATGAATGATTTACAATCAATTCTTTTTAGCTCCTGCTGAAAGGAGCACCCTGACATTTCTAATTCTTATTTTTTCCTCATTCTTTGGACTGACAAACCAGAAAGAATAAACTACTCTGCTACTCAATAATAAGCTATTTGGGCCTAACAACTATGCATGTTGAGAACTAAGAAGCAGATGTAACTAAAATTCTCAAAGAAAGATGGCAGTTTCTTGATCAATTCACTGTATCAGGAAAATCAGTACTAAGCATGTGACTTTCCCTATTCCCCAGACACTTCAGTCCTTGTGCATATACATCACTGCTTTCTAAATCAAAATGTAGACTTGCAATCCAGAACAATAAATTTTCAAGGCCAAGGACATGTTACTGTACAAACTAGCACTTTCTGCATTACATAGATTTCGCAAGCTTAGAAGAAGCCAGTATGAGGAAGATGGGGACACAAAGGAAAACACCATCACCTATCAGAACATTTTGCTGCAGATAAAACACACAGTTTAGGTACTGTCACTTTTTGTGAAGGTTAAAGGAAAGAGAAATTTGAAAAAGGTATCTGAAAATTAAATTAACAGCAGTTTTGGTGGGCACAGAAACTAAAATAAGGAATAGATTCCCACGTTGCTGGAAATTCAAGATGTGATAAGGGAAATGAACACTCCAAGGTAATAAAAATACTTCTTTTGCTCTGTGTTGCTCTGGACTAAAATCAGTCATAAACCAATCAGCAACTAAAGCCACACTTAGAAACAGCCCTTTCTTCCAAATAATTAAAATATACAGCTTTGTTGGACATTCAAATAATACTACACCAGGGCAAAATAGTACAAGTCAGAGAGACAACTTAAGATTATTCCTCAATTTAAAAAAGTTTAAAAAAAAAAAATCAAAGTTTTTGATTACAGGTTAATACTTACTGTCTTTTCCTTATTTTATTTATTATGTATCAAAGATTAAAGTAGCATGCACAAAGCCAAATGTCTTACAGCCACCACCTCTGTGACCTCACCTGATGACCTCCACCTTACTCAGTAGACAGAGTTAACTGACCAGCAATTACAACTTGTTTGGATGATCAATACTCTTCACTTGGTAACCAGAAATAGTGCTCAGTGACTGAGGGAAGGAAGGTGAATTTTGTAGTATATTGAAAACAAGAAGTCTGCATACCACAAAACTGTATTTTATTTTACAAAGTATGAATAGTTTTTGGAGATGAAAGAAGCTGAAGGTGGAAACTTAAAACACTAAGGAAAGGAAGTTGCTCTACAACAACTTCTACTCTCCTCCTTCCCTTAGACTAAGAAGTTGTAAAACCTCACTGTGTTTGGAAATACAAATGCAGAGGGAATACTTCAAATTCTTACCTTATGAAGAGTGTCTTCCACAGATTTCATATGACTAATAATCAATTCTTTGTCTCTATGACAAGAGGAAAAAAACCAGAATAGTTAATACCACCGAAGGTCTACTGATGTAGAAATTAATTTTTTCCTACTTTATAACCATCACATCTTTAAAAATAATTGTTCATAACTCGAACTGCTATGTTTCTATTTCTCCTTTTTATATCTCCAATGCAAACCCCAGAAAATAGTTCCGGGATCACTGTTTGGCACGTTTCCATACGAAATATGCTTCTGTTGTGCATAAGGAATTAAACTAGTTGTACTTATAGGCATATCAATGAACAACTATCATGTTCCTGGAGAAGAAATCTGCTGTCTTGGATAAAAGGGCATGTTCAATGGAGTCCAGGATTTAGCAGGAAAAGATTACATTCTCATATTGGAAAACACTGACAAATTCTAAGTTTTTCATCAATTGTATGGGCCTAGCAACTATGTGCTTACATGCAGGTAAGTCTGTCTTCTCTGAACTTGAACATTCCCCTGGTCCTTTCCAAAAGCAGTCCAGTCAAGAATCCTATCCTTACCAAACAGAAGTTTGGGAGAATGAAATACTACTCCCACGCCTTTTTGTAGATTGGGGCTTCAGTAAGAAAGACAGCTTTGATCAGTTATGGTGCCATAAAAAAAACCCTCAGCTTCATCTGATGCATTGACAGAAATGGAATTAAAATTGCATAATACCATATGACTACGGAGAACAGGACAGTGTGGCCAACAAAACACCATATGAAATCAAATGGAATCTATGTCAGAAAAGCTGATACACCTTAATATTCCAGGACTGTCTTCTACCTTGCCAGTTCTCTGAATATTTCATCTAAGCTCTCACAGTTCCTAAAACAGAAGACAAGGCCATGGTGGTGTTCTGCCTGGAATGACTGCTGCTTCCTCACATCTTGATTCATACAATCCTAACAGCAAATTCAGGAAGGCGGACAGAAAAGCAGGATTGGCTTCTACATTCCTAGTAAAGCTATCACATAGACTTTTCTCTTTTCAGGATCCTGCCTTTCTTTGGCGTAGACAGACTGACAGTGACATGCTGTTCACCTTCTCTGCTGGCCTCATTTATGTAGCAACTGATACTTGAGTGAAATCGGTTCCAGAGAGCCAGTTCAACACCATTAACTTCTAAGTTTGTTACTGGCATAGAAGTCAGTCTTTACCTTGCATATTCTCAGGTGTTCATCATAAAAAGGAAAGTATCTTTAGATAGAATTTTGCACCCAGGTTAATAGGTGGTCCCCAGGTTCTTATTTTTTTGAACAGAAAGCCCTCTGACTACAGCCGATTTATTATTTTAAAAAACATGTTAAAGTCAGGTAATATTTGCTTATAGCACCTAGGAAAAAAGTTTGAAAAAATGAATCTACTGCACCTACATCTTTATTTCATATATTCATCAACTCCTACAGGTGTAAGGGAAATTCAGATTGGATCATAGAACTGTTCTTTAGAATTACCATGCAGAAATGTAGTTCAGGCATGAGGAACATGCTTTATATCATCTTTTACACAATAGCTGGGGTGAAGGCTTCATAGAGAGTTTCTATCTAGCAGAGAAATAACCAAAAGGCTACTAAATTTCTGTCAAGTTCACTGCTATCAGACACTTTTATTAATACTGCTTCCTACTGTGGAGGAAAGTGGAACAGAACTGCTGGCTACCATTACAAGAAAATCAAGATGGCCACCCTGCTATCCTTTAAAGCTGTACAAAAGATTAGGGAAGAACTTAAAACACACCCATGCATTGCTTACAATCACTCAAGTTATGGAAGAGCTATTAAAATGAGATTTGCTGGACAAAAGTAAAGTCTATTTCACCTACTTTGCTTATATGTTCCAACAGGAAAAAAAGACATTTGTTATGAAGAGCTGGTAAAACAATAAATGGTATGGGTTTTTTCTTCGTCAATATTCAACTGCTATATACAGAAATAAAACCAATTTTAAACCCACTTCACGTTAAAATAACGTTTTTGAACATAAGAAGGGCCACAGGGAATGAACTTTACTAGAGCACATAAAATAGGTTGGGGCAGGGTGAAAAGGAGCAAGCTTTCCAGAACAAGTCCTTCTTCAGGTCACATCTGTTTTAATACACTCATACTAAATAACATTTGTTATTTTAATTATTTTGTTAAACATTTCACTGATAACTATATTAATTACATTATTTCACTCAGGCATAGAACCCTTAAAGCTACTGTTCTTCAGAGGTCAAATCTATCCCAGGTATAATGAGAAATTTTTTTAACTTTTTTAAAAATCTTAGCCATGGACCAACAATATTCAACATACATACTACAATAAGTGTAACAGACAACAGAGTCTGCAAAGATTTATTTTTTATCTGACTATATGACTGTAATCTCATTCAAGTCAATACAACTACGAAGTCAAAGGAAACACCTTTTGACTACCATTCTTTACAAGATTGGTCCCTGAACATTTCCTTCCATTCTCCAGATTACGGTATAAAAAGGCATGGGTTTTATGTCTAAATCCAAAACTCTGAAATAATCTGAAACATCTATGCCATTCCACAGAGGAAACTAGGTCCAAAATGGGTTTCAGCCCCTTTGGCAGCTAAGGCCTGTCACCTAGCTGATGCTTCAGTATTTATTATAAAGTAATTGTATCTATAAAATGTGGAAATAGAGAAAACAAGCAATCATTTCTTAAATAAACAGAGCATTAGGGATCTGCCAAAGAGATGTTGTCAAATCAGCACGGTAACTGGCAAACAAAAACGCCCATGCTATTTCAGGACCCAGAATTTGGAATGCTATTATGGGATAACAACAGAAAACATACCAACTAGTATCTTGAACTGTTTTCTTTTTAGAAGACTATCACTGAATTTCAAAGAGAGACAGATGTACTTTTGTTTTCTAGCATTACATTATCCAGGGCTAAAACCCTGTGCATGAAAGTAAGAATTGATCTTTTGTCTGTTTTAAGTGATCTCCCCAAGGTCCCAGTGCTCACTTCGCTGCCATGCAGAGGGCACTCTCTGCATCACGGATGCTCTCTTTCAGTCGACGCCTGTCCTGCTCCAGCTGGGTAAGAAGTCTATTGCACTGATGCAGAGATTGATCTTTTCTTCTCAGCTCCATCTTTGCCTCGGAGAGTCTCTGCAAGCAGACAGAAAGCAGAGTTATTTGTCAGCCCAAATAATTAACTTCAATTTATGCCATAGGCTATTAAACAAAATGGAAAACAGACTGACTGTGAAGTAGATTTGGACCATTACATAGCAAGGTTTCATGAATTCTCTAGCAAAAGCATTACTAACTCACAACCCTCCAGTTTTTAGTATATTGCCTACGTACAAATGTGTTTTATAAAGTGATTCATTGATCAAACAGGTACATATACTATGCTACAGCTATTATATTTACAAATACCAGATCTAAACACAGTGGAAATAATCAAGAGTATAGCATTAAAGAGAAGAGAATGTTTTCAAAACTTATTTTTAAATGAACATTAAGGAAAAGAATTCACAAAGAAAGAAAGGAAATAAACAAAGCAGCATTTATTTAAATATTCTGCACTATTCAGAAACTTCAACGCTAAAAAAGAAAATAGGAATGTAATATTCTCTGCTAGTGCATTAAGTACAGTTTTGCTGCAATTTTTGCTAAGAATAAATCACTATTTTGTGGTGCTTCCACTATTTTAGCATAAGTTTTCCAATATGCAAAATAGTACGTGCATTTTTTTAATGTTTCTCTCTGGCTTACAATTAACACAACATGCTTTGAATCAATTCAGATTAATCCAATAGATGACAAATCAAACACACAGAACTAATACAGAAGCTGGCTAGTTGCTACTCCTTCCTGCTGGGATAAATCAATACTTTTATAGATTGGAGTATTAATAATGTGATTTCATAGTTTGCTAAATGTTACATGTTACTTACAGCTGTTAATTGCCTTTTTAGAAAGCAATTATGATAGGTGGCTATAAACATTCTTTTACAAAATGCAAATTCCCCGACAGATTCTAAACCAATATATAAGGATAGAGAAGGCTACACATTTCCAAGACTGAGCTCTTGCACCTTGTTTTCAAAATTTATGGATGTGTTTTCTGCCTAAGTTCCAAGAATGCTCTGCATAATTTGTACTCAGGAGTACTTGTCCTGAACTGTGGAATATGAAAAATATGTATTATGCTGTGGATATGTATTAAGACCAGCGTATGTAAAAGGCTGACAGAATTCAAGGCAATTCAAAAAACAATATGATAGAGAAGATTTCTACAGAATAACAAAGCACAGCATAAAACCATATAATCTTGCAAAATAAACTGAAATCTCTGGTTTGGCGTAAGTTTTCTTCAAACATTTCTCAAGACAAAAAAGCAGCCTGTTATTTCAATACTGCATTTGGAAGGCACAGCACCACTACCTGAACTCTCTGTTCAGCAATTTAGAAAATCCAGGCTGAGATTAATCGTTGCTGTAAGAAAAAAAGTGATCAGGAGTTTATTTAAGAAACTCTAAACCACAGAAATGTTAATATTAGTGTTGCTCAAATTACTGCAGGTTGAATAACTGTATTCTGCCTCTTACGTCATTATTGGAATGCTATTTTTCACCTAAGGAAAGATAAACACACAGATCTCATTCTCCCACTGCATTATTCACATAAAGATGTCCAAAACCAGAAGCGCCACTTTCAGAAGTTCTACCCTAATGCCACCAGCAGCTATCAAAGTCCTGTCTGAACAGCTGAATTCGTGAACAGTCAGATTTTCAGAAGAGTTTTTTTCCAATAAACCAGATATGGATTAGCAGGAATAAAAGGAGCAGTCTTTAAGAACAAAGAACATTATCTTCTACCATTTATTGTGTTTACTGTCTGTTTGTTTTAGGCTAAGCTTGCATCAAAGAAACAGCTCTGAAAACCAAGTTGAGTCCCCCACTGCCCGCATTCCCACCTTTTGACAAACAAAATTTATTGAACAGAGAGCAATGTCTCTGGTGCCGATGCTTTGTCCACCCCACTTTCCCATCTGATTGAAAAGTCTGCTTTGAAGATGCAGTCACAGGACTGAGCTCTGGCCAATGCAGAATAGATAATTCTGCTAATATTTCGATGCAAGCAACTTTTGATGTAGAGGCTGGTAGAACAGAGTCTGGCTCTCAGATGCTAGTGGTCTAAATGAGTGAAGAAAGACAGGATAATAGGAACATCATGCATATTTATTTCATTTTTATTAGATTGCTATCCTTCCAGAGAGGCTGAAGAGTTGTCTGCTCCCGCATAAACCTTTCATCACTGACCTCAAATGGTGAAGAGACCCACTAAGTGTCAAAATCATCTGGGAGCTGCTAACTAATCCTGCTTACCAATTGCAAGCGCAGGCCTATTAATGAGGCAATAACAGGGATGAAAGCATGAAGTCTAACTCTGACATGGCCAGCAATCCACCCTAGCTGGTGACAAAGCAATAGAGAAAAGATTAAATCAAATATCTCACTGAACAGCTGCTTTATTATATTCAAAACTTCCACCATTATTTACAGAAATCTCCAACAGATTCAGACTTTACCTATCAATAATATTGCAATACCTAAACAAAATGTAAACTGATTTTAGCTCTCTAAAAGCAGTTTCAGCATTCACTTGAAGCTCCTTGCTACTGTGGGTTAAAGTCAAGCCCTGGAAATTGCTGAAATACAGTGTGGAGTATTCTAAAGTAATGGCTGCTAAGCCTCTCTTTTTTTCCTTCTTCAGATTGATCTAATTAAAACCCTTGATAAACTTTATGGACTCTAATATTTCCAGCTGAGTGACTGAAACCAAGAGGGTGTGCCTCAAGGCAGCAAGGCAACAATGATAAGCAGCAGGTTAGCCACTAATTTCTCAGCCAGGGTAGATAGTGAAAGTGTGATGTTCTGATATCCAAGAAAGTGTTCAGGAGAGAATAGGATAAATCAAGTTTAATAACTCTGCTCCTAATTGTTCCCTCAATGCTCCACTCTAATTACTTGGAGAACTCTCCTGACTGTCACCTGATATTAAGTTGTTGGAGGCTGAGTGTGGAGCAGTGAGATAATCAATAAACATTTAGTGGGGAGAAGAATGAAGATCCTGTTAAGCAGTGGGAACCTGCAGCACCCAAAGCCCTTCTGCTCATGAGAAAACCTATGGGAGAGCCATAGTGATTGCAAAGCAATAATCCAAAGCACTGTTTTTAGGCCTTGAGGCCTTTAGGCAACAGTACATTTGAGAAAAAAAGGTTAACACGGTCACCCTAATTACAGCCCATTTTCACATTCTTCATATATAAGCGAAGACAAGCCAATTAGGTAGAAAGGAAGATAAGGGAAGTTTTATTTGTATACTAATTAAACCCCTGATGAAATTAAAGGAAAAACATACAGCTCTGTAATTGTGTCTGAGAAAGGTCACTTCAGGTTCAGTTATCAGAAAAGCACAGCCTTGAGATATTTCACTTAATCCACTATATAGCCCTTATTTTGCTCCCCAGGTCTTAGTATTTACAAAAATAAGAAAATTTCAAAACCTGATAATGCATTTATCTTGAAATGTTTTCTGTGGACAATTACAATTGTTAGAAAGTTGAGGCTACACATGATAAGAAGAATGAAGGTTTTAAAAACCTACTATGTCTGCACATAGTTCTGTGAAGATGCTGAGCTTTCACTTTCAAGAACAAGTGACTCTGAACCAACTTAGAAGCCAAACTCCAATTAATTGACATTTCATAAAATGCCAGTTATCTGTTTAGTTCAGATGTTTAGGCATTCAGGTGTTAATTCAGACATCACTGCACTCCTCCCTCTACCGTCCACCCAATTCTCATTATCAGTTGAGTTTTCATCAGAATCCTTAGCAGTTCCCTTTAGAGATACTTTAGATTTAGGCTTTTTTTCCCCATAAACTGGGCATGAAAATCCATTTGTTGGAGGGAAGAGCAAGTAACTGATTGCACTGAAGAAAAATCTCATTGGATGTCTGTCAGCTGTGTCCTTCCACAAATAATTTTAATAAGTTTAGGTTTTCCAGTGAGGAATCTCTTTCTTCAAAAGCAGTTACAAAAAAAAAAAAAAAAAAAAAAAAAAAAAAAAAA
>Ga0181612_158876_pt1 | contig 13914 bp, 12 predicted proteins | sample HoacroProtozoa21_FD_119630 | JGI IMG/M metagenome (GOLD analysis project Ga0181612, IMG submission 119630) | Hoatzin crop microbial communities from Cojedes, Venezuel. Combined Assembly of Gp0051906, Gp0051904, Gp0051908
AAGGGAGCAAAGTGGCTGTCATTCATATCTGGCCACCTTTAACTGCTCAGGCCACATAGAATCATGGAATAATTTGGCTGGGAAGGGACCTTTAAAGGTCATCTAGTCCAACACCCCTGCAGTGAGCAGTACCATCTTCAGCTGGATCAGGTTGCTCAGAGCCCCGGCCAACCTGGCCTTGAAAGTTTCCAGGGATGGGGCATCTACCGCCTCTCTAGGCAGCCTGTTCCAGTGTTTCACCACTCTCATCACAAAAAATTTCAACCTTCTATCGAGTCTGAATCTACCCTCTTTTAGTTTAGAATCCTTATCCCTTGTCCTTTGCAATAGGCCCTGCTAAAAATTCTGTCCCCAGCTTTCTTATAAGCTTCCTTTAAGTACTGAAAGCCTGCAATAAGGTCTTCCTACAGCCTTCTCTTGTCTAGGCTGAACAGCTCCAACTGTCAGCTTTTCCTCATCGGAGAGGTGTTCCAGCCCTCTGATCATTTTTGTGGCCTCCTCTGGCCCCGCTCCAACAGGTCTCAGTCTTTTCTATGCTGGGGGCTCCAGAGCTGGAGGCAGGACTCCGGGTGGGCTCTCACCAGAGTGGAGCAAAGGGGCAGAAACCCCTCCCTCACCCTGCTGGCCACGCTGCTGGGGATGCAGCCCAGTATATGGTTGGCTTTCTGGGCTGTTGGTGCACACTGTCACTCAGTATAACTAGTAGCCATTCATAGGCATGAAATTGCCTAATGTCGGGGCAACTTACTCCAACACTTCTTTCATGCTCCAAACTTTTTGATAAATCAAGTAGTCAAGACAAAAAACAAAAGTTATCCTCACTATAGGACCAGGCGAAGTGATGTAATATATCACCACTACTGCACACAGAGTCCACCAGAGATGTGGAAACTGATTCCAGATTTCTGGGGGCCCCAATCCACTGCCCCACAGCACAGGACTCCTCTGCCCTCACAGCAAGCCTTCTCCTGTGAATTACAACAAGTCATTGCAATTCCTCACAAGTGGCAGAGTTATGTGTAACTGATGTATCAGGAAGTCACTTGGAACAGAACTCAAGACTATACAAACAATGCAGACTCAGATAATTTCCCTTAACCTAATAAATCTTTTCCACAAGAGAGAGCACAAATACACACAGCGAATCAGAATGTGCCAAGTAAATTGCGTTTGTTTTCCTCAGACCAAGATAGCAGAGGAATATTTAGAGATGAGTGGAGACCCTGGGTTAATCCAATGCCTGGGTACAGATGTGTAGGCCAAGCTGTTTTGGTTCTCCTGGATACCAGACCTTTGAGTCTACTCCCTTTCCAGCAAAGAATATCTAGAAAGGTATCATGATGTCATTTCACACTTCATGGAAAAAAATGTATTTTCCTCCTCTTGTAATCTTGTAAGGCCCAAACAACCAATTACACCTGATGTCAGAATTTAACCACAGGTGTGACAAAACCAGCTAGTCTCAAAGGCAAGAACACCTGAAGACAACAACTGGTTTCCAATTCCTGTTCAGACTTAACAGACACATTTTTCATTTTCCCATGCGGAGTAAAATACTGCAGGAAACAAAAGGTGCCTCTCACACTCTATTTGAATTTAGGAATTGGAAGCTTGCCACATTTTCATTTGCGCTAAAAGAAGTAACAGCAAGATAACATCTAGCATGTCTGAGCATTTTGGGAAGATGCAGTAGGTGAGGAGATCTGTGGACTTTGGTCAGACATGGCAGTCTGGAAGCATAAGCAATGATCGTGTTTTTGAAGCTGAAGCTGTTGACTTTGTTCCCCACCGTAAGACACTGCTTTATGACAGACAATGTGTTAGAAAAGGCAGCTCTTAAATACCTGTAAGGACTACAGGGACCCAGAAAGTAGCATAATCAGGTCAAGTGTGAAAAGTTCTCTCCCTTTCTGGAGTGATGAATGAGATCGCAGTCCTTGTTTTGGGACAGGCTTCAGGTTCTAAAGTCCGTGTCCCAAAAGTCACCACAATTCAGCCTGAGAAAAAGGTAAGAGACATCACTCAGGTGTTCCTAGTCTGGCCCAAAAGACAAAGCAGACCAATGCAGTTCCTTTGCTGCTACCGTTTCTAGCACTTTGCAAAAAAAGAACATTCCCCATCTGTGTTCACTTACAGAAACAACAGAAATCACTACAGATTACAACAACAAGGTGCCCCAAACTACCAATGAACATTGATGCACAGAAAAGTAAAACGTAATGCCCTCTGCTGAACACCCACCTTTTGTCAAAACACACTTTGCCATATTTTTTTCTGAGCTTACAGCCTCATCCAAGATACTGACTGGGAGGATGCAGAAAAACACCTAAACTAATAGTGTCCTTCAAAACCAAAAATCCTGTAAAATCCATGTAAAATGGCTAACAGAAAACCAAAATCAGAGTACAGCAGCTATATTACACGCTTTCGTGGGTGAGCCCCTAAGAATGAGGGCAGACAAGATCATTAACAGCAGTGTGCTAGGCACTCTGGCCCCTGGCCAACAGCACAATGAAGTGATAGGCTACGGTCTACTGCAAAACAATTAGGTTTAGTTTTATGGAGGGCTGCCCTAGAGCAAAGCTTTTCCCACCCCAAGAATAGAGACAGAGAATGTACAACGGCTACACTAACTCTGGGGGAAGTGACACTGTGCTAATGGGTTTTGCTGAATTCAAATGAAACGGCAGGATAAATCTGCTGAAGGAGAAGTTATTCTATTCTGCACTGAAAAGGGCTTGGTGATTTAAACACTCATCAGAAGGACAACCACAGAGGTCTTGAACTGCCTGTTTGGAAATAAGTTGAGGAAGCTGGGATTTATAGAAAACCCAAAACTTGCTGTTTGGAGGTTTTGTTTGTTTACTTGTTTTGGCGGTTTGCTATTTTGGATAAGGGTTTTTTGTTGTTGTTCGGTGGGTGGTTTGGGGGTTTTTATGGCTGGTTTTATTTTTGCTTTTGCTTAGTTTTGCTGTTTTTTTTTTAAAGCTGGTAGGAATTTAGTTTTATTAGTTATGATAAAATAATATTAGGGTGTGTTTTTTTCATCTGATACTATGTGACTGGGTTTTTCTGTTTGTTTCTTGGATTGTGTTTATCTCTTGCCTCCAAAACAATGACAGCCATACTTTATACTTTACACAGCCTCGTCTTGCAACCTAATATTTATAGCATTTATATCCTAGACTTTTATACCAGCAATTGTTTAGCTATCTCTCTACCCTTTACTTGACCGTATTACTTGCAGAAAGAATAAAGTGGATCCCAGAGATATTAAATGCTTGGTAAAAAAAATAAAAATAAATCAGTCTTTTTGTTTGTCGTGGGTCTCATTTCACATCGTATGTCATGTGCAATGATTTGCACATTTCTAATTTTTTGAATCAAACTACCTAAACTCAATCCACTGATGTTTCTCCCCAGCACCAGATAATTGTAGTGTAAGGTGTCTGATACACAGAGCTTATCTGTTGAGCACGTTGATGTTCTCCACAGGGAAAAATGTTTTCTGTGAGGTTAGTTTTCTGCAAATTTAGCTCTTGCTCTCTGCACACATGGAACAGCATATCACCTTGAGGAAGAAGCAGGTAGCTAATTCATCAGACCAGTTATGTTATCAATCTGCATCTCTCAACAGCTTTACTAGAGACATAAGGTTTCAGGAAGACTCTGGTGCAACTCCTGAAGGGACCTTGTCACTGAAACTTTAGTTTTGCATTGTTGTGGCCCAGAACACCACCCTCCTCCTGTTTGATGTGTCACAATCATCAAATGGAAGACAGCAAAGTGGCCAAAGAAATGCTTTGAAAAGTACTGATACTTTGGTGGTATGACCTTGCTTATCTGTAGAACTTTACAGACAGGCTCTAACTCCTGATTCCGAATGCCACTTGTACTAGCAGGAATTGGAAATAAATTGGAACTAACAGTCTCGTAAGACTACATTTGCACATGAGGCTTGGCAAGAGAGATAACTCAGTTGGGTTTTCTTTCTAAACTTAATTAAGCAAATGAGAATTTTAAATCTAAGCTTCTCTAAGAGCAAACTGGGAAATGGTTGACACGAGCAGCCACCAATAGAGTCACTGTTGCTAATGCATTAACAGACCAAGCACCAGTGACTGAGAGTGTCGTCATAAAACATTTCTAAAAGCCATTTGCACAATGAAAGCATTAGATAGGGTTTTATGGAGTTTGGTTTTCTCCCCACTCTCACGAATCGCTGAATGTCTGTGACTTCAAGAAACTCTTCCAAAATGATTTACTCTTCCGAGTAAAGCCAGGCTACCACCAGGACAATTTTCTTCCTTCTGTATTTCTCTTTTCTCCTCTTCTTCCCCCTCACTCATTATTTTACCTCTTGTTATATGGAAATCGCATTTTATGGTTTATTGTTACAGAAATTACCTTGGAAAATGTCTAGATGGTGCTAGAATATATACATATGCAATATTATGCTAACACGGTGGTTTAGGCTACAATCCTCATCCCTAGATGTAGTGTTCTGATGCAATCGCCTCATGATTACTTGCTGTATGTAAACCAGAAAGCAGTGTCCAGGATAACAGAGTCTTATCTCCTCTTACTCCAGCAGGGGGGAAAAGCGCACACACAGACTTCAGCTGTAATCACTTCAGGTCCCAGGTCAAGGAGATGAACTGACCCGTATGCTACTCGGTGAGAACATGCAGGTCGCAATTCTACACACACGCAAAGCAAGCATGTAACTGTATGAATTCTATACTCCCAAGTGCAAGCCTTCCTGCATAAAAAGAGCATTGTCCAGACACTGTTGTGTTCTATCTTGATGCAAATATTCTTGGGAGAAGTGAAAAAGAGGAGGAAGCAGGAGAAGGGAAAAAAACCCCAAACCAACAACACACAAACCAGAAAAACATCTGCTCCAAAGCAGGTCTACAGCAAAAGAGAAATTCATCAACATATACCCAACTTGTCTGCCAGTCATGTGATCACTCTAACTGATACTAGTGACTTTGGAGTGGTTTGTGTGTAGAAGCTTAAACATAATATATGATAAATATATGTGATTATGAGACATACAGTTAAAAAGAAGTACCATAACACATAGAGGAACACAAAAAGTCATTCTGGAGCAATTGAGATTACACAGAACAGACTTTGCCCATAATCTACTAGAGCTTTCATAAGAAAAAAATTAAAATAGGCATAAAATTTTATTAATATACTTGATTCTTAACACTCATGGGAAAGCATGTGGACACAGAGGGAAAAGAAAGCCCCAAGTAGACTAAGCCCAGCTTTAATTAGTGTTAATCAGCAGAGACATTCACATCAGAAATATCACCCTGGCATTTTCCTGTTTACCAGCTGCAGATCAAGCTCTGTAACATTTAAACTTTACAAGTACGTGCCCTTTGAAAACCCTGCTTTCCCCCATCTTTTTCTCAACAAATCACCTCCCCTGCTCATACTGCACAGCAGTTTCTGCCAGCCTCTCCCTGACTAGTCCCCCATAGAAAGCTGAGGAGCTCTCCTTCCTAGCCCCTCTCCCCCTTTTGTAGTGCTTACTTCCTGGGGTCCCACACCAGCGCAGGAGATTAGCTTTACCCTGACAAACGAGAGCCCTGGGAGGCCAGGGCACTCATGGACACACTCCTAGTGGTAGGCAACCTGTCTGGAAAAATGATGGGTATTTGGCCAGCAGAATTGTATAACCATTGTTAAAGACAAAGTAAAGTGCCCAAAGAGCTGCTGAGATCAAAATGATATGTAGACCAGCCCAGAAGCACACAAGACACTTCAGGAGATCCAGAGCTACTTTGTTCCTAGACAAATGCAAAGTTAGCGCTACATCACTTTAATAAACCTACACTTAATCAGATGACAAGCATTAATGACCACGCTGAAACAATATTTATTCTTTAGGCTAGCAACATCCAAGAAGGCTAATATCTCTTCACATTCATTTTGCCAAGCTATTGCATCCATTAAGTTTTAGGATAAATTGATTTGTTTTCATCTTCTTATGCATGGGAGAATCACACTAGTACAAGAGAGTTGTTCAACAGAAAATTTCAGAGCATCAGGTGCCCCTGAAACCTTTCAGAATACAAAGAAAATAAGAAAGGAAATGATCGAGCTAATTCACTTCTCAGAGATAACAGTCTTGGTGGTGTAAGATTAGTCCCCAGGAAAGTAAGCCTGTCATCACATACATCTATCTCTTATACTCTTTCAGATCCATAGGTTACAGGACCTACCTCCAGAATAGCGCTAGAAGTTTCAGTTATACTTCATACTTTGCAAGACTAAAATTAAATGGAACCATTTTCCCTTGAACTCTCTTTTTTCAACATGCTATATCTACTTTATTGAAGAAATCACATGTAATCACACACAGAATCCCAGCATGGTAGGGGCTGGAAGGGACCTCTGTGTGTCATCTAGTCCATAACATGTATTAATACCCATTTCTTTAGGTATTTCAACTCAAGATTTTTAGTAAGGCTGTGTGACATTGCCAAGGAAGAAAATCACTGGCATTAGATTTGTCAACTTCTTTTTGTGCTTTCAACATGAAGTATAAGAGAAGATTTTAATTTCCTGAGAAAAAAAATAAAAATCATTGTTGCCCTGTTTCTACTTCGACTGAGGTAGGCATTTGCTCTTTGCACTGAACACAAAAAAATGGAATGGGGAGAAAAAGCCCATAAGATTAGTATATTTTATCAAAACACACAATCACCAACAGAACTTCTGATCAAAAGCATCTCAGGAATACAACAGCCTTATTAGCTTTATTGACACCGTGACATTATCATTATCTGCAAAACACCAATTAAGAAAGATTTTAATTATTTTTCCTCTGTAAAAGTATAAAATCCATTTGTTCAAACAAGTCAAATTGAGGATTCAGATCTTTATTTAATAAAGCATTCAAGCATATTTTCAGCTACTGCTCTTCATGTATGATTGTTTTTGCCGTTAATGCTGTGTCAGCCTGTATCAGACAGTGACTATTTCCCATAGCTACATTTTAGATAAATGGCTGTACCCTGAGAGAGAAGCTCCTTTTGAATACAGCAGGGAGCACGTAAGTACCAATAGAATGTCAAAATTTAGAGAACTACAGCCTCTGGATGATCAACAGAATTTTCCAGAGACTACGAATCGCCAGGTCACACAGCTAACAAGATCAGCACTTCATTATCTGCTTTTCCAAATCAACAAGCAAATCAACAAAAGAAGTTTAGGTGGCAGCTAGTTGAATAAAATCAAGCTCAACTGGCACTCATCCGATGAAAACTCTGCTACTCCTCAAACAGTCTTCATATAAGGTTAATTCAGTATTAATGTCAACACATTCGTATTTCACTCATTTTGATCAATTCTGCCTGATATATATATATTTACCTCATCATCAGCTAAGCACAACTTCTCTTGCTCCCACATATCTGTACGCCCTGTGGCTATGCTTTTTTCCAGATGATTAAAAATAAAGTAAAAAATTCTTTTTGCCACAGCTGAGTCTCTCTGTCTTGCTCCAGTCTATCCCTCCTTGCAGTTTCTCTTCGTAGAAGTGTACCATGGGCTAAGCAGCAGTACCAGGCTGTAAACATTATGCTCTGCTAGGCTCTACCCTTACGCTTCGGCTCTGCTGGCTCAGAAGATTACTGCCTTTACTTACTTCTTCACACAAAGCAGCTCTCTCCACAAAGCTCTCTAGAACCCCATCATGAGCTGGGAGATGCTGACCTGCAGGGAGCAGAAGACTGATTATATCATGTGGCACCAGAAGCCAGTGCTCAAATGGAGCTGCCTTACCAAGGATGCTTCTCCCAGGAGCTCTGGAGCTCATCAGAGGCTGGCAAGGCCCTGTGTCCAAAGCAGCAATTTCCTTGTCTGCAGAAACACACCAGGAGTCCTGCTGAGTTTGGAACCCTTCTTTTACCCATCCCATTTTTAACAGCAACTTCCCACTGTCTTTTCCAGACCATGCAAAGCAACTTATTTTCTCAGGTTACCACCCTCCAAATCCTACCTCTTCACCCTCCCTGGCAGACTGACTGGTAAGAATTACTTACAGTCATCACTGGCAATATGTAATCACAGGTCTTTCAAGTGTCTAACAAAAGCTGAAATATCCAAGCATGAAGTTTGGCTCTTTTGTTTTTCTGTATGGAAACAGCATGTATTTTTCTCCACCGGCAGTAAGTAAAAAGACAAGGCAAGAAAGAATGTCACATATTTTAACTAAAATTGTCTTACTCTGGTGCTCTAGCCACAACTGTGCTTACTGCCTTATTACTAAAGCTTTTATTGCTGACAAAAATTTCCATAACAGCCATAGGATGTACAATGGGATGAACGGCAGCAGTTCCTAAAGGGTAACTGAGAGACCAGATCTTCTCCTTCAAGTACTGACTTGGAAATAAAAGCCTGAACTGCGGAAGGAATGCTGAAAAGGTGGAGGAGCTCTGGGAGTAACCAAGGCTGGGAGGACATGTGGAGAGGTAACAGGGATATGGATACCGAGTGGAAGGGAAGGCTGAAAGCCACTCACAGTGACAAGGAACAGTCTGCCTGGCACAGGAGGGAGATCCCACAGGGTCTCTGGGCTACCCCAAGAGGACAGGCCGGAATTACGCTAGATCTTACCCACAAAAGGAGAGCACACAGGCAGCAAGCAGGATAGTTGCAGACCGGAGAGGGGCCTCAATCCAGACCTATGCAGCCCTCTGGGCCTGTGCAGCTGGAGCCCTTTAGTCCTCTGGCAGGGAGGTATCACACAGAGTACTGGCATTGGCTTAATTCAGGTGTGCCACATCAGGGCTACCAAAGACAAGCACTAACTTACCATAAAGACCCACTGCCACACACACCCCTATTCCCTCTCACTTGGGAAAGGTAAGAGGACATGTCAATATAGAAATTAATTTGACAGTAACCTTGAGAGAGTTAGGAAAATTATTTTGCTTGCCTAATTACTACAGAGAGACTTTTTGCACCAGGATTTCAAGAAATTTAACTGTTCGCTATTTAAACAAAAAATAATCATACAGAGCCCACAACTGCCTCAGGCTGAGTCCACTTGAAATTACAAAAGTGCTTGTGTTTGAATAGCTGGCTTTCTCCTTCACCCCTCTCCACTCTGGTGACTTCTACAGTGAAATCATCTTTTGGACATCACAGTTAGCTGCTCCAGGAGTTACTGGATTGTCAAAATTTCAATATCTCACCCTTATTGCTAGTACTAGTAAGGGCAGAAGAGAAACAGACTCCTGCAAAGAAGGGCAGTTGTTCTGATACCTCTGAGAGCCCTTATGCACACTGGAAATATCTCCTTCTATCAGCACTTGTAACCAGGAGTCACTTAACCTTTGTTTCACACAATCAAATTCCGTGATTTATTGGGTTGCCACTGTAGAAATAATTAAGGAAGACAGTGTAGGAAATAATAATTTGCACTGGCATGTCTGCAATCCCAAGTTCTCAACATGTTCTACAAGTGTTAATGAAAAACATGCAAAAGACAATGGGTTATGTGTTTGAAAATGATTAATGTTACAGTCCTTCCCAGTGCAGGAATGTCACAGAGGGAGGATGACACCATCAAAAATGAACAGAGAAGGCATAATACTTGGGGTAGCAGAATGCACTTTTACAGATGTTACTTGCTCAGTTTCACTTTAAACAGGAGCAAAAGGTATGAGGCTGTTTTAATTTCATGCAAGCTTGCAAAGTGGAATGTCCTTATAAAAAGAGCAATTATACACACACTTTAAGCACAAAGCAGCACAATAATTAAATGAGTAATTACCTTCCCGCTTTTAAGATGTCGTGCAATTAAACTTAATTAAACATTCTCTATACTCCACTAATCTTATACAAACAGAAGAAGGTAAGAAGGGTGTGGTAAAGAAAGGGCATTTGGCAGAAGGTTGAGCCTATTATTCTGCCTATAATAAAAAATAACACTGTACAGTCAGCACTCGATTCTCATGTAACTGCCTTGTTCCTAGTCAGAATATAACCTGGCCTGAGCTGCAAGACAAACAATAGACCAGGGCAATACAATACCATTTAATTTTATGTAACATTCTTATATGTAACATTGCAAAATGCTCTTCAGAAGAGACAATTTCAAGGAAATGAAAATGCTGGCATTTTAGAGCAGAGGGAGTAAAGGATTCCACACAGAAAGGCCGGTGTAAATGTAAAACAAAACCTTTAATATAAACCCAAGTCCAAGGTTTCTTTTTTCCCCAGCAGAGGCACATTTGCAGAGGCACAACAGAGGAAGGGCCAAAATAAGAGGGAGCATTTGGTTGACAGGGTGACATACAGCTATGGTGCAAGAACAATGGTAAACTTGATCCTATCCTGGCCTGAAATTCAAATAAGCTTTGTAAGGGCACAGCCCACATACTTCTGCTAATTATTTCTTCATTCACAGACACGCTGTATCACATATACTGTCTCTATCTGCATGTTATTACTATGTTAAGTGATAAAATTAAGGCAAAAATAAATCCTCTCAAGTAACAAGATTTCTCTTCCAACAGTCCCTGAGACAAAGTCCAAAAAAGGTACCAAAATAGGTACATCTAGAAGCAAAGCCTGACCATGCTCACTCTGCAAATATAATGTCTGTTAACTCCAGGTGTCCTCAGATTCTGGCCCACCCTCATACCTACATATGTAGACATGCTTTTTTCTTTTTCTCCTCTTCACTCTTTTTGTTGTTTACTGAGTCCTTGTTCCAAGTGCTACAGAAGTAATTTGAGCACATTTCAGCAAAACGTAGCTGGGAACATTTTGCCATTTTCCACCCCTCTTTCTTCCAGCATCCCGAGCAGTTCCACAGAACTGAAACCTGCCTTTAATATTAGCAGAGGGGACTTAAACATGGGTTAAGCCTATCAGCACGATGATGGGACAAAAGCAGTACGCTTGAAGATAAATGCTGTTCTCAAACAATGTTAGGCATCATTAGGAAAATAATAGAGAGAAAAAAAAAAAATGACAGTACTGAGGAGTATTCCAAAACACTGTATGTGACTGAGTGCTGAGAAGCCTCAAAAACAGATAAAAAATACTGGGCTACACACCACCCCTGCTGCCCCATACAAAGATAACTTTTTATTTATTTATTGCCTGATGATAAATGGCAAGTGTGGTTAAAATGTATCACGTAAAGTTTAAAATTATGTTTGGTTCTCATTCCTTCTCCTACAGCAAATAAAAACTTATAGTTCAATAAAGTCTAAAATACAAGTTGTCATCCACATATTTGGACAAGAAAATCTTAGGGAGAACATGAAGCAGATGCTATTATATTGTGTTTCCCTCACCATGAAAATCTAAATAAATATGCAAAAGTGAAAGATTTTCATCCGTTCCTCTTAGTATCAACTTTAGTTCAAATCACTAGTAATAGTATTTTCAGGATATCTGAGAGCCAGAGTCTGTCTGCAGCATCTCAACACACCACCGATACACAACAACACAAGTATTGCCTACGTGTTTAAATGATACGTCACGTGGAAAACGAGTGCTGCTGAACAAGGGAAATTACATTACAGCAGCAGAGCCCAGAAAGTCTTTAAAATAAGTCCTAACCACACAGGATTTATCTCATCTCACTTACAAAGCACCAAATTATTTCCATATAACACTTCCTAACACTGCCAGTAAAAAAAAAAATGAAAAAAAAAATCACAAATTTAAAGTAACTGGTAAGGAAAGGTTTCTGATCTAACAACCGGCAGACCCTTCTGTGAGGTGTTTCCTTCTGGAAGACATTACTGTTTGTCCTGCACTGTAGGCCAAAATACGTAAACAAACATCCTGAAAAACATTGGAGGGGCAGCATTTAGGAAAAGACTGTTATGGCTAGTCTGTGCTTGCTTGTGAATTAGAACAGCAGCCCAGGGACCACTGGTTATAGCTGCTTTGACCCTGCTGTCCACCCCCCGTGCAGTCGGAGGCAAGCAGTGCCATGCAGCCCCTGGCAGGCACGCAGCTGACGGGGCCATTCCTCCAGCTCCCTTGCTGCATGGCTCATTTAGAACCTGAAGACACTGGGTCGAGTCCCATCTGCTGCACAACTGCAGGGAATCTTCACAAGCCTCCAGCCTCAGCTGTTTAACCCAGCCTGATGAGCTCCAAACGATATTTTATTTCCTGCCTGGGACCTTGTATCATTTTGTTAATGGACTGGAAGTCAACAGTCCTCTATAGCCAACAACAGTTAAGCGCTGTGTGATTTAAATTCAGAATCAGCAACACAGAAGTGGTATTGAAGTTAGGGTTTCTGCCTTATGATCCATTGCCGCTTCCACACCAGCATGTCCGAAAAGAAATCCCAGCAGACCGAACTCATCCACAACTATTATGCCCTTTGTTTTCCATGATTTAGGCTCTGGTTTAGAATTACTGTTTTTCCCTTTTTTCCCCCTGCTTGTTCTGTTTCCACATTTTTCTGTTAGATTAGGTACTATTACCTTAACTCCTCCTGCTGCCTTTGGACACAGATCCAGCACAGCTCCTTTGAGCCTCGTGAGCGTAACTGTCATCTGCTAGTGAGGAACTTTGTTCAGATAGACAACTTCCATGTTACCTTATCTGCAGGATCAAAGGAAATAGTTATATGAAACTAACTTACGAATAGGAACCCAAAGACAGGCCCCCTCTCCCCTGCCTCAAGGCAGTGCTATAGAAAAGCACGGTGAACTAACCCACACCATTCTGCATTGCTTGTCATATCCAGCCCAACTCACTTAAAGTTGGTTTCGACATATCCAGAAAGGATGTGAGAGAGATTGTTTCCATGGCATTATTTCCTTCTTGCACAGTTTCCGTGAAGGTCCTGACATATTTTACTGCATTTCTGCAAATGTCAGAAAAAAACACCCTCCTTCTGGACTTGAAAGGAGTATGAAATAAGATTGAGGCACTGGCAGCAAAGGGTTGTGTTTAACGCTGTGAGGGCTGCCACAGGGATGTGTTTAACTCTACTGCGGGTGGTTGCCTCTTGCTGGTAAGGGCTAAAAGTATAGTGGGACGTGTTATTTACTGGGTTTCAAGGAGCACTTTGATTTATACCCGCAAACTTTGCACCACCAGTGAAATACTTACACAATAAACTGTTGAAGCCTGCTCACACTAGACTCAGCAGCATGCCTCCCTCTCTGCAATAGCTGTTTCCTCAGGATTGTTCAGGAGGCATAAATAGGCTTCGTTAAAGGTATCAGTGTTTTTCATCAAGTGGGCTTTTCATACTGGTTCTCCAAAAGGCACAGGAACTATCAATATGTGGTTAGTTTGTACAGCACAATCCTGGGAAATCTAGAAACAAAAACAGTAGAAAAAGTTAGTTTGGGAGGAATCTAGAGCTCCTCTAGCGCAACCTGCCACTCAGTGTAAGGTCCTCTAAGGTCAGGTTAGTTAGCTGAGTTTGGACTCAGTATAGCCTATTCCGATATTTCATCACCCTTATGACCAGTTTTTCTTTCCTAATATCTAATGAGAATTTCCCTTGTAGCAATTTGTTTCTGATGCCTTTCACACTGTCATTAAACATCACCAGGAAGACCTTGCCTCTGTCCTTTGTACCCTCTCCCTGCCATTAGATTTCAATACAGTCTTCTCGGAGGCTTCTCCTCTCCCGGCTGGAAAAAAACAGCACTCAGCCTCTCCTGCTCCAGCCACCAACAAGCTTGATGGAAACTGTAGGCAGATGCTACAGTTTACCTCTGAGGAATACTGAATCCATGAACAGAGCAGGATCTTTGTGAGGCTTTGCTCACTCTTTGCTGAGCATATCTCATAGCCTTTTCATCTGAAAATTTTTCTTAAGACTCTCCGGCTTTTAGAAAACAGACCCTTAATTTCTTATCGAAAAACAAAAACACTGTGCTTCTGGGTTGA
>Ga0181612_100905_pt1 | contig 13913 bp, 11 predicted proteins | sample HoacroProtozoa21_FD_119630 | JGI IMG/M metagenome (GOLD analysis project Ga0181612, IMG submission 119630) | Hoatzin crop microbial communities from Cojedes, Venezuel. Combined Assembly of Gp0051906, Gp0051904, Gp0051908
ATGGGTGCAGGAAAGGGCTGGGTACCTGTCTGGCTGTGAAACGCTTGTGAAGCACGGGGTGGGCTGCGTCCCCCCAGCGTGGTAGGCGGTGCTGGTGGGTGTGGGTGCCTCTGCTTCCCCCCACCCCACTGCTGGCCCCGAGACCTCCAGGGTGACGGCTGGGGACAAGCTGTCTCAGCCTGCCGCCCTCAGCTCTCACGGAAGAAGGGTTTTTCTGTCACAAGGAGCAGAAAGGCTCTGTTCCTCGTCCTTGCCCGTTGCAGCGGGAAAGCCCCTGCCTTTTCTGTAGATTCCTGAGGCTGGGTTTGTGAGTTGGGGTGAGACAGCTCGTGATTCGCAGTGCCAGGGCCTGGCAGCAGCGACTTGCGGGCATTGACTGCGCTCACAGCTCGGGCGAAAACGTTGCAGAGCCGGCTGGGCAGGACGGCGCTGGCAGAGCAGGTGCCATGTTAGCTCAGCTTTTCGTGTGCCGTTAAGAAGGGGTCTTCTGTCACACCCCAGAAGGGTCCCAGGACTGCTCAGAAAAAGAGGCCGTATTCTGCTGTCCTCTCCTAGGCAGGCAGCACCCTGGAAGTTGGCGTGCTTGCTTCTATGAGTGGGGTTAGGTGGTTTTTGTCCCCACATAAACAGAACTCGGGATGGTTTTCTAAAAGGGGCAATGTTGATTCGTTGTACTATAAAGAATCTAAGCAGAGGCAGGCGATGAGCTGGAGCCATTCCTTCTCCACGCTTTACGAGCCATGAATATTTTGATTCCTTTGGTGTCATTGTTTTTGCATATCTGTCTCCGTGTCTGGTGTAATCCTCTGAAAATAATATTTTTTTTCAAGCTTTGTGCATGCCATTAGCAGCCAGTGGTTGCACGCAGTGTGAAGGCAGAGTCCTGAAGGCATTTGATCAGGTTGTGTTCAAGTATCTCGGCACTACGGCACCAGGAATAAGTTCCTGTAGTAACTCTGTCAGCTGTAAACCTCTGAAGCAGTGGATAGGGTGTAGTATTGTGTGTTCGCTTTTTTTTTTCTATAATATTCCCAGATTAAAAGCACCACACATTAACACCGGCTGAGCCTAACTTTTATGACTTTTTGATAAACCATCCCTGTTGTTTATGCTTTTAGTATGATCAAACTGTATGGAATATATCTCTGCAGAGATGCATTCTTGTTTTGGAGAGGTAGAGATCTAGAGGAAGCCTTAAATTCTTTGCAGAAATCCAATTTTATTGTGGAGTGTGTAGAAGGAAATAATTTGTGTCGTACCGACTAATCTGCACACCCCCTGAACTAAGACATTTGTTAACCTTGCTACGCCGTTTGCGTGGGTTGGAAATACAATCGACGTCTTGCAAGCGCCTGCTCACCTGGACGTAGCTGCAGGCAGTAAAAACGCTTGTGTAAGAGCTTATGCTGGTGAGTGAGAATGGCAAAGCAAGGAGCTGCCCCACAGACGGGATAGGAGGCGGTTTAGGATGGCTTTCGAGACATCTGTTCTGTGCTAGCTGCGGGAAAAGCCTCTGCAGAAACCGGGGCAGGCAGTTGTCGGAGACGGTGCAGACGTATTTTAATATTAAGATGCTAATTTTTATTCTCAGTAAAGAAGGTTGCATGCTGCTTAGGTTTTCTTTTAGCTAATGCTTCGGTAACGTTTCTCCATTTCATCTGTTTGTGTGAAAAGAAACTTTAATAAAAAGGGCTGGGGGGTAAAAAAAAAGGGAGTTTAGCTGAATGATTTTGTTTTGGCAACTTGCTCAATAGTGGCAGCTTTGAAATTGCCAAAGCTGGACTTTGAAATGGTTGAATGGGCGATACGTGAAGTTACTTTCGGCAGAGACCCAGCGCAGACGTCGGGGTTTGTTCCTGCGCGCGCTGGGCGAGGTAACCTGACCTGGGACAGCCGGGAAACTTGGAGAGGGGAAAAGTCGCCGGCGGTGCTGCCGGCTGGAAGGAGGCCGGATGGCCGAGGAGCGTGAAGGAGACGTGCGGCGTCGGGCTCTTCCCAGGGCTTTCTCCTTGTTCAGAGCGTCGTATAATCCCGGTTTGGGCCTGCGGTAGTCCCGCGGGTACCCAGCGGCTCTCAGGCGGGGTCTTTGGGGCACTTGGCACAGCAGAGCAAGGGGCTGGGCAGAGGTCCTGAAGTTTCTGAGGAGGCTGTGCCCTACCTGGCTTCCAGTGTCTCCGTCGTGCGGGCAGAAGCTGGTCTGTGGGCAGGAAGACAGCGGAGCGGCCGCAGGGTTGGGGCTGGGGCTGGGAAAAGCGTTTTGCTCCGCAGGCTGCGCCGAGGGCTGTGCCCGGGCAGGTGCGGGGCTGTCGCCGCTCCCCGCGCTGCGGAGGGAGCGGAGTCGGGTCGCGGAGCAGAAATGGGTGTCGTGCTTTGTTCACGGGACGTGGCCTTGAGCTGGCAGGGCCGCAGCAGGGTAGAAGACATCAGGATTTTGGTTTCTCATAGCCGTGGGCTTGCTGCGTTTGTATGCCAGAGAGAATAACCCCTCTGGAAAACATAGCTACAGCCAGAACAGCTCGAGAGACAGTGACATCAGCATATGGTATTTGCTTTAAGTAAAATTACCTACTTATTTATCTCTTCTATAAATTCCTCCCAATGTCACTAAGACATTATTTCAGTGCAAGATCTTGTGTTGCGTGTTGTTTTTGGGTTTTTTTTCAATATTTTTGCTGCTTTCCGTAGTTTACGTAGCGTAATCCTTTTACTGTTTGGGGCAGGAAGATGTTGTTCTTTTTTTCCTTACTTTCATTTGTTTTGTGTTTGTTTTTTTTACCTGTGTTAGTAGAATGCGGTTGAATTTAGAGTTTCCACCACTTCACTGTGTTTTTACTGAAAATAAACATTTCTTTTGTTTGCATTTAGCGTCCTATTAAATCCATGGACTTGAGCTTCTCAGTAATTATTGATAACCTCACAAAAAAAAAAAGTAAAACTTGTTTTGAGATCAGGAGAGAAACTCAGCCTTAACTACAGGAAAAGTCTGAATTTGGACTCAAATACTATGTTTAATTAAGAGAAAAATCTCTGCGCAGCAGATTATGTGACTAAAGTGCCTCCGATGTGTGCAGAGTTTGCGAGGACTGGACTCTGGCTGCTCACTGGTACAAGGGCTCCTGGTGCTGAGGAAGGCAGGTGTTCCCCAGAATGCTCTTTTTTCCCCATAATATTTATTTTTATTAAAAAGAATGTGCTGCAGGAACTTGTGGAAACTGTCAGCCATAAATATTTAAAAATCACCTTCCAGGCACCCCTGAAATGGACTTGCTTAATTTTACAAGATTCAGAAAGAAGAATTTTATTTTTTTTCCCCTTTTTCTCCTGTTTTTTTCAGTGCTGTAAGCCTCACTGGCCAGATTTTGTCTTTTTTTTTTTTTTTTTTTAAATTTGGTGACAACTCTGAGGCCAGAGGGGCAGATACCTGTGTTTCAGAGTGGAACCTGTGTTTTCATGTTGCCTGCTTCTGGAGCTTGACTTATATTTTTAAAAATGAGGCTATTGATAATATTGTAAGAATTTGCAATATTGCGGAAGTAAAATATGTATTTAATTTTTAATCTTGGCCTGAAGAAGTTTTTAAAAATAATGCAGTAAGTGAAGTGGTGACCTTTAATGGCTTTGCACCACTCATTTTGTTTTTAAAATGAGATACCAATGTGACATTGCAATCTACTACTTTTTTTCTGTTTCCTCCTCATTCTTTGCTGATGCGGAAGGAGAAGGCAGGCAAGGGGACCAAAGGAGTTGAAACTGCGCCTGGAAGATACTCCCTGTAGCTTCGGGAGGACGCTGCGCTGAGATTAAAATTAAAACGCTTTGTCGGTGCTCACTTTGTGTTGCTGAGGACTGGATTTCCGAGGAGTTCCCTTGACCCTGTCAAAAATCTCAGGTTGGAGATGTTTTAAAGAAAAAAAAAAAAAAAAAGGGAAAAGAAAATTGAAAAAAAGACGACCTGCATACCCATTAGTTCCTTTCTGAAATTGCGAGCTGACACGGGGCATTTTAAGAATTAGGATTTGATAAAGAATTTACTGGGTCCTGCGCTGGGTCCCTCGCTGTACGGCTGAGCCCTGCCAGCCTTGCCTTGCGGCCGTGGCTTCTCTGTGCCTTTAATCCACCAGAATGGACCACGTAAGCTAGATCTTGACGTCTGTCATCAGAGGACAGAGAAGAATGCAGTGGGCTCACATCTAGGTCTGCGAAGTGTCATAGTCCCAGTTTCAGGCAGCGGCCACTTGATCAGCTTTTTAGAAATTTATAACACAAACTCAAACAACCGCAGTATTAAAGCAAAATTCTTTGTTGTCATTTAATTTTCATCCGAGCTAGGGGGGGGAAAAAGTGTTCTAGAGACAACAACAGTTTATATCAGCATCTTAGTTTTATCACACCAGTATTTCTAGATTTCATTGTTTTGCTGTAGGTAAAGAAATAGGTTCCTTCCAGATTGACAGTAAATTGCAGTGAAAGAATTAAGCCAGCATAAATGCCCCCTACCAAGTTTAAAATCGCGTATACGTCAGTGAAACATTAATGTCCTGAAAATATGTTTTCTTCTTTTCAGTAATTTTCTGTTCTTAATCTCGGACAGGCTTTTGCATAAAAGCGAGTTGTCAGTGCCACGGCGCGAGTAAATCGTGCCCGGCAGAGAAGCTGACGCAAGGAAGGGGCATCGGAGAAATACTGCATTTCATAAACCCAATCAGCAGAGCATTAGGAGAGCAAACATGTGGTTTTATGAACATAGTTATAAATATTTAAACATGCAAAATGAAAATGTTACTAAATGTCTGGTTTTCATTATCTTTCGATGAACATTTTCATTCTTGGAAGCGTTGCTAGCTGTCTGCAGAAAACGATCACCACCCCCCTCCCCGGAATGAATGATGCGTAATGCGAAAACGTGTTAAAATGCACAGTTGTTTGTAATATGTTCTACCAAAGTGGAAGACATCCTACCAAATTTGGTATTCTACTGAATCGCAAAGTATTCTTGCCCAACAAACAGGCAACCACCCTGCTTCTGTCAGCAACTTTCTTCCTAGATGTTATGAAAAATCTAAGGATGGTTTGGAAAAGAGAAGATGTCACTCAGCGTGCTTGGAGCCGTGTCCTGCCATCCTTTCTCCAGCAAAATTCCTACAGAAGTCAACGGAAGACACGGCTGCTGATTTTATCATTATTAATGTGTTTTTTTGAAGTGTCAACAAGTGTCGAAGCGTTCGTGTGCCTCCGTGGAAGGGTTGCGGTAGGAGGCTGGGTGGGGAGCCTGGGGTCTGCTCCTTGGCCGGGCTCTCATGGTGGGTGTGAGGCTGCGCCTTTAAATAGGACGTTTGCGGGCGGCGGCGGATCCGGGTTGTGCAATTTAGCTTGCGTGAGCGGAGGCCTGTGAGAAAGTAGAGGCCACGCTGTGCATCACTGTTCATAATACGGCAGGTGTCCGATTCCTCGGATCCCGTGTAGTCAGCCGTCTCTCTTGGCTTCGGTTCTCCCCCATCAGTGCATCCCCACAGCGCTCTGACTGTGCCGTGTATGTCACGGAAGAAGATGCCAAATGATTTTGATTTTTTTTTTTCCCCAGTGCACCGGGAAACCCATTTTATATTAGTCACATATTTAGTCTTGACTGTCGTGAGTTTCTGCCGTGCTCGGTAGAGGCGCGGCGTCCTGTGAGCTGGCACATAGGCACGCACGCGCCTGCTGTTTACTATTCTTCCTGCGGTTGCTCCCACCAATAAATCTGCACTTGCTGTAGCCAGGATGGAAATCTTTAAGACAAAGGACTTGAATGGGCAGTTTTTTATTGCTGTGATAGAGTAGAAGGCCCCAAGCTGGGGGCTAGTGCATGCGCGAGTGCTGGCCCCTTTGGCTGGGTGCTGCCTCCTGCCAGCGCTGTCCCAGTACCAGGGACTGTGGAGAGGAAAGGGCCCCAAGGCTGGCGTTTTCCCGTTTCGGTTCCTTCTCCTGTGACTGCAGCAAATCCCAAAGAAACAACGTAAAAAGTAAACTTGGAGAAGAGCGTGGAAGGGCAGGCTGTCGGGTAAAGCAGGGGATGCCTGGGGGGGCAGCACAAAAACATGGGAATGGGGAGAGGAGGAACAAAAGAGATGTGGGTTGGCGAAGGAGTAGGGGAGTGAAAGGCAGCCAGGCTGGTGCAGCAGCGAGGAGCTGCTCCTTGTCCCTGCGTGTGAATACACCCAGCTGAGCCTTTTGCTTTTGCAGGCTGTTCAGGCAGAGCCCCACAAAAGTGTGTGTGTCTCCGGAGACGTGCGCAGGATTTGCCCTGCGGGAAGCGGTGTGCTGTGCCCGGGCTGAGGTGCCCTCCACGCTGCGCGAGTTTTGGCTCTGGCGATGAAGCTGTGCGTGGCTGTCGGCCGGGTGCAGGGCATGGGGGACATCGGCGGTGCCGTTCCTGTGCCGGGGCTTTGGGACATGGCCAGGGACGGAGCCCGTTGGCAACCCAGACCTGAGCTGCAAGGGGGAAGGAGCAGGCTGGCTTCTAGTAGGCAGCTTCGTGCCCATCGGGCTCAGGACCAGAGGGACCCTCGGGAGCTGTTGTTGCCCTCCTGCTCCCCTGCAGCTCCCACTCCCCCCTGTTCTTGGAGGCCACAGCCCGGGTCCTGCCGCGACGGAGGGACCGGGGACGGTTTCTCAGCAGCAGGCGCGATGGTGCTGCTCTCTATCCGCTTACGTCAATGCAGACCTTTCCACGGACTCCAGTCTGGGTTGGATCAAGCCTTGCATGATTGCGGCCCTTGTGCATTTCCAAACTTTGTTAATCTATATCTGGATCCCAATGGGGGCACTCAGGATGAGCCGAGCTCGAACAATCCTTGGCAGGAGGGACAGACTGGAGTTGGCAAGGAGTTTTGTCCCATTATTGGTTACTCAGAGGAAGGAATGTACGCACCATTTTAATATATGACAACTTGAGGTCTGTCATCTTCAGCGTGTTAGAAAAGCCTCGTTTTTAACAAATCCCAGAGCGCTCACTAGGCATCGCGCTGCAGCAGGCGGCACGCTGGTGGCGGGCAGAGGCGTGGGGCCTCCTCTCCATCTCGTTGGGCACCAAGCGACTTCTCCCGCGGTCGGGTCGGCCCCATGGGCACCAGCGCGAGACCCCCGGGCTGCTCACCTCTCGCTCCCGTCCGCCTCCGTCGGCAGGGGAGATGGAAATATCGCGGCAGAAAAAAGCAGTAGCAGTGCAGCCCGTAGAGCAAACCACGCTGAAAGCTTTTCCCGACGAGTTAAATCTGCCTGCCTGTTCTCAGCGAGTTTAGCCGGGGGGTTATTTACCAAGCTCAGAGGAGACTTGCCTCTCTGCAGTAAAGTCTTCAAAATATGTCCCAAAGACCCCGAGAGAGATTTTTTCGGTCAGTTTGCTATTTCCTCAAATGAAAAATCCAGATGGGTGCTTCTGTAGAAAATTGGCTTGTACAAAGTCACCCTTTCTGCTTTCTCGCTCAGGGTTTCTAAAGTACGAAAATTCAACCTCGTAAAGATTTTTCACCAGGATTATTTGGGCTTGTTGATTCAAGACCAAGAAATTCTGTCCAGGTAACCTAGAAATGGCTACGAAGGGTGGAGGAAAAGTGTTTGGGGTTTGGGGTTTTTTTTTGCTTTGTTTTGTTTTTGTTTTGGAGGGGGGAAGAGTTTTGAAAATAGCTTTCTCTGTTTTTACCAAGCATTATTTGTATTTTTATCAATCAACAAACCACCTGAGTACTTAGCAAACTGTTCCCTTCAACAGCATCCCCGTAAAGAGAAAGCTGAAATAATCAGCACAAGGAATAGGTGTCAACCTTAGACAGACGGCTGTGTTTCTGAGTAGTCTAATGCCATTTTAATATCTTGCTTTTAATGCAGCTCAGAGAACGGTTTGATGGACAAGGCACTGATGCTCACGAGCCTGAGTTCAGTTGTTAGGGGTATGTCAGAAATTATTTTTCACAGACAACCGTAGTTGGAGTGTCAGCTCCCATTAAGTACATTAGGGCCTCTGAGGTTCAGCGCTAGCACACGGTATTTTGTAGCCTTTGGTTTGCTTCTGTGGCGACACAAACAAGAAGGTCTTTGGTTAACTTCTGACCATTGACATATTAAATGAAGATGCGCATTTGAGCAACATCAGTGATTTCGATTGACTCATCAATTGCCGCTGCGTAGCAGTCCTCATGTTTCACTTTGGTAACAAGCTGATCTGCCACATCTGATGCCAGCAATTCAGTCCTTCAAACAAATGACATGTTTGATAAAGAAATCTTTTTAAATTCATTATGCACTTTGGCTTTTGTCTTTCCTTTTAATATAGCATCTGTTGCAGCTGGGATACATTCCTTGATCGTTTCTGAGTCTGCAATTATTTTTATGCCTGCCCAGTGTCCCGGAGATGTGAAACGAAGCTGCCATGCTATGCTGCTGAGCCCTGAAACTCTGCGCAGACATTCAATTTAATCTCTTGGAACAGACTGCATTAAAGTAGTTTCATCACTGCACGCTTGTGATAAAAAGACGACGTGAAGAAAGACAGTGAACCAAAAGGCCCTGCTTTTTTCTGGGAAGACAATAGGATATCTGTCCCTTCATTTGTTTCATGGATTCCTCGCACAGCCATTTAAATTCAGCAGAAGGCTCCAAATGTCGAAACTTTATCCTGAGCATTTTTTCAGTGCTGGAAAGGAATACAGTTCAGTGTCCCAGGGGGAGTTTTATAGAAAATGCTATGTGCAATGTTAATGAGTTGGGATAGGGTCATATGTTTTTCCATATAGAGCCAATACAGAAACAAACACAGGACTCGAGGAGAAATGGTCTGCAGGGATCCACTGATCTGTGGCTCGAGGGGATCCTGTACTTCCATGGCCTCTCTGAAGACTGGCAGAAGGATCACGGGGGTTTTAACCCAAAGTGCCCCCGTCCCGCTCCGTGCCGAGGCTCCGTGAATAGCTGGTGCTGGAAGAAATGACAAACTTCTTGGGTGCCACAGGAGATTGCATCGGCGTTACTGATCCTCGCTCGGCTCGTTACTGAAAATGCATCAAGCAGCTATATGGGTCAGACTGCTAAATCTGTAGACATGGAGTGTCAGGAAGCCTTTTTGTCAACTTGGTACCGTTTAGTATATGTGTCCTCAAGTTCAAAGCAATCCTGGCCTCAGACTTGTGATATTTTCTGCCCTTTCCCCTTTTTGTTGACTCAGACCTCTTCCCTTTGAGGTCAACATCAAAATAAAGATGTATGTTTCCTCAGCCTGACCATGGCTCTGACTCTTTAGATCAGCAATCCTATAGTCCATATGTCTTCCCATCTGTCAGCTGGCATTTGAAGCCAGCTTGCTCCTCTATTCTTTCAGACAAGTGTGAGAATCAGGAGTTTCTTTAATGACGGTTTCAGGCCTTAAAGCGTTTGCTAAGATACTACCTATTAAGATCCCTTGATGGCACCTCGAATAGAGATCAAAAGCAACTGAGTTCACTCCACAAATCTAATTCCGTCAGTCAGTTTAGGGCATTGAGAGAGGGGTGGGGAGGGCTCGGGAGGGCACCGTGCTCCCGCAGTAGGAGACAGGCCTGGGAAGTGGGAGCCCTGGCTTCAGGGAGTGACGTACAATGGCAAACATGAGCGCTGCTAAATCCCTCCAGTGGTGGCTGAGCTCAGGCTGCCGGGACTGCTCGTGCTTGGAAAGCAGAGCTGCACAGAATGGGTTGGTGGCTTTGCTTGCACTGTGCTGTGGTGACAGCCTTTAGGGTCTGAGCTGTGCCTGGTTCAAACGAGCATTTTTTGGTGCCACATTAGTACCTGTGTCTCCGCTCCTTTGGCTGGGAGATTATTCAAAATCTTTTTGCAATATAAGATTGTGAACAAAAATCTTAGAGTGCAACATATTCTTGTTGTTAGTAACTATTGACAGGCAATAATTTGTCTCTTGTACTTTTGAGAGCTGCTAATAATGGGAATCTGTGTCCTGCTTCACCACTGGGACTGCATGAAAGGCGGTGTGGACAGACGCTGCCTGCACAGCATTATCGCGGCAAAGCGGCCACTCGTTCAGAGGGCACCATTCATCCTTCAAACATTGCTATTTTTAATGCCTGCCAGGAGGTGCTGCAAAGTCCTTGGAATATTTGGGGAAGTGTTTACTCCAGTGGTGCATTTCCCCAAGTGACACAGATGAGTTAGTGGGAAGTTGTGGCCATTAATTCAAGCTCAAAGCCTGAAATTCAAGGCTGGTTGAGTTTCTGTGTACTGAAATGTGGCTGTGGGAGCTGGAAAGAACAGGGTGCCCACCGTGGGAAGGGTGGTGGAGGACATCCCCCAGGGAGCCTCCACAGCCAGGGCTAACAAACGTCGCTGTTGGTTTATGGGACCCAAATGTCTGAGAAGAGCTGAAAAGCCCCAGGATGTGGCTGAGTGCCGGGGGGATGGTGTCACACCACTGACCGCACAGTAAAACTTGACTCGGTGGAGTCAAGGACGCCATATGGCCCTAGATGTGTGTTGAAACGTGTTAATGGCTGAGCATGAACCTGAGGTCCAGGCACAGACATTCTTTGGCCTCAGAGTCTTTAACTTGAGTCACTTCTGCTCCCTGAGGGAAAACAGCCACTCTGGCTGCCTGCTCTGGAGCTTCGCTGCTTTTGGATCAGGTGGTTAGTCAGAACTTGAGGGATGCACATTGTTTGCTTGTAAGAGGGGAAACGGAAATCACTTTAAAGCGATTTTACGTCTTCGTCAACAAGGTGCTCTCACTCTGTGCCTGTACTCTTGGCCACCAGCCATTTTCCTTCTACAACCTCCACTCAGTCTGTTCTGTCCCTGTTTTACATGGTGATACTCAGCCAAGTTTGTCTTCATCACAGTCATTTTTAGTGTGAATCCATATCTGCCTTTTTAGGGGGTAGCGGCGATGGTGACGTGTACGTGTGGTTGAAGCAGAAGCCACTATTGAGTTCGACAAAATAGGATGAATGCTGTATAAAAGCCTTCAGAGAGCTGTGGAATCTCCATCCTCTCTTCCTTGTTCTCCTGGGAACACTTGCACAAAGAGTATTTTTAATGTGAAGCAAAAAGGATTCTGACAAATGCTCATTAACATTTTGTTTCTGCAAAGATACATACATGATTATCACGAGGCTGCAAGGGACATATATTCAGTAAAGCTCTTAGATGTATGCTTAGTTTTATGTATATGCTTAAATCTCCCTGATGGCCGCTGCTTTGCTGAATAGATGTTTTCACCAAGACAAAACCAGGTATTTGATGGAGCTTGTTTGTGCTGCTCAGGTATGATGCAGTGTGCTGTGATACAGGTCTCCAAACTCTCTGCGTAATAGTGCCATGTGAGCAGTGAATCCTCCCATACGGTACTAGCAATGGATTGGTTGAAGTACACACCCACAAATCATTTGTATCGTATTTGTGAACAGCAGCCCACAAGGGCAGGATTTAACCAGAGAGGTTGCAAAGGCAAATGCCACCAGACGTGTTCTGTGGCTTGTTTTCGTCGTGTGACTTCTTAGTGTGAGCCTAGCTGGGAATCATCAGGCAAAGGTATTGCTTCTCCATTGCTGCTTTCGAAGCTCCAGTGTTGTGAAAGCAGATCTCATTTGGAACCTCCAGTGCTGTGAAAGCAGATCTGATATGGACTGTAGCCTTTGTTAGATACTGGCTATATCCCTCCAGGCATGTGCAGGCAGCCCCATTTCCCACTGCCTGTTCCGAGCTGGTTAAACTCAGGACAGCCTTGGTCAGGAAGAGTTAATGTAGCGTGGTGCTGAGTCTCAGCTAGTAATCTTGTGTGAGGGGTAGGAGAAAGTGTGTCTGTCTGTGCCTCTTCCTGCAGACATACTGCTGATACGTTCGTCTGTTGCTCTGAATGCCCCGTGGAAGGTGGAGTGCTGAGCTTGCTCGGCTGTGTCATTAGATGCTGCCCTAGAATCATTTAGGAGTAAAGGTGTCCAATTTGCCCAAAAGAGGAACGTGTTTTGGGGGACATGTTATGCAGTGGAGGTAACCAGACATGACAGAAGGGTTTTCAGGCTTTGCTAGAGTTCTCAAATCTTGTCACAGAGAGAACCATACTCTCATTTTTTGTGAGGATCCCATTCTTTCAATGGTTATAATCCACTTTCTGTGCTGCTTTCCATATATGAAACCTTGGGTTGCTTTTAGCAACTGTTTGGATGGATAACGAAGTCTTAACAGTTGGAAACAAAAAAAGGATGCACACTGCAAGATATTTCTTTTGGGACTACTCAGAAATGTTCTGAAGGTGACCGTGTTTTGTATGGCTATGTCATTTTGACTCACTTGGAGCATACTGAAGCTTTGACACAACGTCACCAGGAACTGGAGTTCCTGTCACTGTGCGATGGCTGGTTTGCTAAGTCGTTCATTAATGTGGTACGTCTGAACACTTCTGGAGCCTCAGGGTGTGATACAGTGTGGACTCAGGAGCCCAGGTGTCAGTCCTGGGAAGGGGAATCTCCAGGTTCTGGCCCTTAGTTGCAGGATTTTCTGTTTTACAGACAAAGAGAGTTGAGAAGCAGGGGCCTGACTCAAGGACATCCATGACTACAATGTCTAGGTGCTACAACCAAACAAGCTCATCAGGATGGTGATTCGATACTGGTTCTGTACCCCAGGGCAGGAGGGCAACACAGTCAGGCTCCCACTGCTTGGACACAAATACTAATTCAAGCGGGCCTCTTGTCCCTGGAGGGCAGGGTGAGCAACTTCAGAATATGACAACTACTTAGGAATTGTCACTAAAAATCAGTCACCCAAGAAGAGCGCTGACTTCCTTAGACAAACGGGCCAAAAGCATCCTGGTTTAACTTCAGGAGAGTCAGGGGAGTTACACCACTGTTTTTCACATCACCATTCAGTTTGGCCGTACTGCAACAACAGGTTACTTAGTATGTGTATGTAATTGGGGTCATTTTTTTCTAGTTGATGGAAAGATAGCTGCGTAATTAATGGACTGGGTAATTTGTTCTAACAATAGGCCATATTGTGACATTGATTGTTAAACAGAATTCTCCCTTAGCAGAAAAGAACATTTGCATTTAAGTCTGTTAGCATAATAGAGCTCAGTATTTCTAAGAAAGCTGTGTTCGACCTTTGGTGAAGACTAGAGATGGTAGCACCTGTTACCAAATGAAGCAAATGAAGATGGTGTATTGCTTCTATTTATATGACAGACGCCGAGCCTTGTAAACATGCTGCTTCTTGTATTAGCGCATCCTTGAAGTACACAGAGCTAGTCTAAAAAATATGGAACTGCAAATGGTTAAAATCATGCCTATCATTTGACATAAGTACTATTCTTCAGGACGTAAGTAATGTGAATGTTATGTTGCACAAATATTTAGAGCTTCATTTACCTTCATCTTCTTTTCATTATTTGTAGGAGGTCTTGTTCTCTGGTGTGTCCTGAAAAATACAAACTGGATATTATTCTTATCTCTGCTGCTGAGATTTACTGTCGATAAATAGACTCAGTTAAATGGGAACAAATGTTTGTTTTATAATCCTCCTGTAACTGCAGACTTCATTATGTATGAAGAATACAGAGATTAATTCTGCCATTTGCCATCAGCATGTTTCCAGTTTCCCAGTATATAGTATTCACATGCAACTGTATAATAATGTTAACCTGTATCTGGGCTGAAATGTATATTTTTTTCCCCTTCTTGGGTAAGATATAAGGATTAATTACTGATGTACTCACTTCAGCCTTTCAACCTAGCTGGGACTGCCATTTTTTTCCCATGCTGTAGTGTCTAAAGTGTTTCTCCTCCTCAGTGGAGGTTGTTTTGTACTGCAGTGAATTGGCCCATTTAATACTCTTTACTTTGCCTCCTTAGAAGTTAATTTTTTAAAATATTTTCTGAGCACACGGCTAAAGTCCC
>Ga0181612_130005_pt1 | contig 13912 bp, 5 predicted proteins | sample HoacroProtozoa21_FD_119630 | JGI IMG/M metagenome (GOLD analysis project Ga0181612, IMG submission 119630) | Hoatzin crop microbial communities from Cojedes, Venezuel. Combined Assembly of Gp0051906, Gp0051904, Gp0051908
CTGCAGGAGCCAGAAACCAGTCCTTTTTATAAATTTTAATCAATTTTTGGTACAGTGTATCACACATTCTTGTGGCAGTTGTCTTCAATCACAGTATCTGTCAAGCAGTCCTTTTGAATGGTAATTTAATTAAGCCATCTTTTCCTCTTGTGTGCAATATTTTGTCTTGTTGAGAATTTTAATTCTTTGGACTACAAACATCTTATATGTCTAGCTACTTATCAGACACTCTTTCAGCTGTTTCTGTTACATTATACAGTTGTAATCTGAACTTCAGTTTTTTGAGGTTTCAGTGCATTGCTTTAGCTTGTATTGTGGTATCTAGCAAAGTAGAAGACACCGTAAGCAGGATTTTACTGTGTTACACAGAATGCTTAATCTGCTGTTCAGATTTACTTTACCCAGTTTTTTTACAGTTTGAACAGGAAAAAAAGTGTGCTGCATCATGAAAATTATACAGCTCTGAAAGAGTGTTTCTGCAAGGGACTGTACTTGCTGAAAGCTCAGAGGAAACTGAAATAACAGTAACAATGTACAGTTGTTATGTGACAGCTGCTAGACTTGAAGTTGAAAATGTAGTGAATGAAAACTTAAAATATTCTGTGGGGAATAATCAAAGAGAATGGTTTTGTTCATCTCTGTTCATATTTTTTGTTTGTGTTTGCATTGATATACTTGTTTTGCTTTAACCTTTCATATAAGGAAGTATTTTATTCTGTAAGATAAACCTCTCATTGCTGGATTTAATGCAATGAACATTAGTGTGAAGTAATTTTCTCATAATGTAAGAATGAATTATATTTATTTCTACATGTAATCAAAATCTAAAAATGCTATTTAAAAGCCAGAGTACAGAGAGATGCTATGGTACAGGGTGATCTTCAAAGTCCAGTTTTCAGAAGGATCCTCAAAATAAGAGTAGCACCTGGTAAATAGTGTATTTGACTGGAACGAGTGTGGTTTAGTTGTTGGGTTTTTTTGGGGTTTTTTGGTCTGCTGCTAAGTATTTACTTGGAAAAGATAAAATCAAAGGGTACTTTGCACTTTCCATGAGATGTGAGCAGCTCTTCTGAGAATAAACTGAATGCAATTTATGATTTTAGTTTATAGTGATTCCTGTCGTTTCAGAAGTTGGGGAACAGACTGGTGAGGTAGGTTACTCCAGCTCTCCAGCAGAAGCACCTCCAAGCAAGTCTCCATCAATGCCATCCCTAAACCAGACCTGGCCAGAATTGAATCAGAGCAGTGAGGTTAGCACTTTTTATTTAAGAGCTATTTCATTGCCAGTCAACAACTAAATTGTTTATGTATCCATAATTCATCGTAAGTGGATTGTTGATCACAAATTATGAAAAAGTTAGCATGACAATAGACACAGGAAAGTTCTACATATCTTAAATTGTAAGAAAAGGTAATGTTTTCCTCCTAATTTTTCTGTCTCATTGTGAGATGAGCTACTATTTAAAATGTTGTCATTAATGGTAATTAAGACTTATATTGATCACAAAATTACCTCATAGCATTAATTGGAAAAGTTGAATTCCTGATTTTTTTTATTTAGGGTGGGGTTTTGGTTGTTTTTTTGTTACATCTGAAGGGCTATTATAGCCAACACTTTTGCAAAACTACCAAATAAATTTCTGATGGATCTGGATATCTAGACGTATTTCTGGAGGTGGTTTTACCCTGAAATATGAAATATCCCACCAGTAATGTAGAGAAGTCATAGCTCCAGGTTTGTTTCAGAAGAAAAGACTCAAAGTTGAATCTGAAGCCAACCATTGGCTACATTTATTTAAATTTTAATTTTCTGCTGTTACATACTGCTGCTTTATCATTGTTTACCATACGTGTTTGCTATATAAGCAGTCTTACATAGTAAAGCTGTATTGTGTCAGAATTTGAAATTGAAGTTACCAAACAGGAATTCCCTCACACCCCACAATGTCCATTGTTTAAAAAGCTTAGAAGGGATTGATTCCTAGAGGTTTAATTGTTGCTCTGGATTAACATTTTTGCCTTTGACTTAGAATAAACCAGTGTTTTATTCTAAGAGCTACTTCAAAGACTTAAATGAGTTCCTGACTGCAACCATATTACAAAGATGAGGTAGGCTTATTTTTCGTTGGGCAGGGAAGTACTGAAATATTTTTTGAAAACTTTTCATTTGATAATTTGAGACTGTCAAGAAGAATCTAAAACTCGTTTTGACATCAAAGATAGTTCTGTCAGTAGCTAAGTATTATCTTAGCGGCTTTGCTTATTGAAAGAGCTTTGTGTGGCTTTCTTCTTCTTCAGTAGACTTCAAGTGAGTAGAAGATTGGTAGTAAAAGACTTAGACGAACCAAAGGAGAGTCAGTATGAAACAGAAAATAAGCAAATACTTAGGTTTACAGTTTTCGAGCAGCTGTTTTCTTCCTCTTGCAGGAGGAAGGACTTTACATAAAGTCTGTTGTTCCTCTTAAGGGCAAATGCTAGCCTTAGTGATGTCCTTACCAAATAAAAAATGTGGGAAATGATTTAGTGATTCTTAGTTGTTCTGTTTGACAGAGTGACTCAGACTGCTGGTAGGAAGCTGTGTTTTAGGAGGGAGGTGAGCAGATACTCAGCTGTTGCTGAAAAGCTGTAAATGTGTGCAACTGTATTAAAATTTGCATTGGTACTTTCCCTCATGTTTGCAATAAAGATTTATTAAACTAGTCATTTGGTGAGCTGTATCATCATTGAACAGATTCCTTCAGTGTCCGGTGCAACTCAAACCAATTGAAAAGACTAATTGCAGTAGTGGAACAAAGTTAATGACAATTCTCTGTCAGCCAAGATCTTGTCTTACAGAACTGACTTTGTCCATTTGGATAATGTGGTAATTTTTTTCTGAAAATCTACTAAAACTTTAAGAGGTTTGGAGAAGTTCTCACACTAAACATACTACCAGATACTAACTATACTAAAAAGTTGAACAGGTATTAAATGTTAAGAGTTTCTTGTTCTAACACAAAGGAATTTCTGATTTTTCAGCTATATTGCCATGCGTGCTTCTTGCTCCTCAGCATTTTCTTTTGACCATGATAAGATTTCTGGTATTACTGCAGGCACCAGTCTAATTGTTTCCTCTTTCAACCTCATAACTGTCATCAACAAATTAATTGCTTGAAAAAGCTATGCATCTTTCGATTGTCTACCTTTCCAGGCAGTTTCATCCCGTTAGTTTCCAAACTGTTGGTTACTCTGTTCTTTTTAGCTCATAGCTGATTTTTAGACTTACTGTAAACTCCCAAGTATGGACCAAGGCATCAATCTCAAACTTCAGAGTAAAGAGCACCATGACAATCCACATAACTCTGGATACTACATGCTTCGCATTCTCATCTCGTCACTCATCACTTCTTTCTCACTTCAGGCATCTTTTCCACCCAGTCTCAAGGCTGAGCACTAAGTTCTGACAGCTTAAAAAAAATTGAGAAGCCTACTGAATTTTTGTTGAAAACAGTCTAGTGTCATCTGGTCATATTAGCTTTGATGCAGATATGGAGATCTGCTTTTGAGTTCAACTGTTACACCTTGTTTCAAATGTCTCGGTGTTCTGTTAGTAACGGTTCACGTTGATGTGAGTTTTAGTTTCTAGTAATTAACCTTTTGAAAGCATTTTTTAAAACATTGTTGCAAGTGTAGAAGACAAGTATTTTAGTTTGAGCTAGTAGGAGTTTTATCCTAGCAAATCAGTTGTATTGTCAATGCTCTCAAACCTTGCACAGAGTTCGAGATGCAGTCCAGATCCTTTATGTAAGTACTTTCTATTAACCAGGGAGTTAGCAGTAACTAGCTTCTGGTAGTATTTCAGGATGGAGCACAAATAGCATATTCCCCAGAGCAGTCAGGAGGTGTTAGTGTTCATTTGTCCGTGCCCAGCTAGGGAGCCTGAGGACAATTAACAAACGTCCTGCAGTTTGGCTTCAGAGGAGTAGAATAAGAGGCAAAATCTGCATCCATCTCTAAAAAAAATAGTATTTTAGCATTGATCTTCACTATAACAGATGCCGTATGCCTTTATGGAAGGTTTGAAAAATTAAGAAGCAGTATTTCTGTAATCAAATGATCTGTTTGCCAGCCTCACTGGTAACTCTGAAGCCACTGGCCAAATCAAGTTTAAAAGGGTAGTGGTAGTCCTAAAATAAATATTAATGCATGTTTCATGAAAATGTGCAGCTGTGTAAATGCAAGAGGCCATATCAGGGGAAAGACTGGCAGAACTTGGCCATGAAGTTTCTGGCTTAGTAAAAACTGGCTCACTCAGCAGGTTTGTATAGCTCCAAACTACTTGCAGTGCTGCCCCTTCATGAAGGGGTGTAGTGACAGAGATGAACTGTGTAATACAGGGAGTAGGACAGAGCAGTTAAGAAGGGAAGCCTTACATCCTTACTAAAAAGGTTTCATTAGATTCTGTGCAAGAAGGGGGTATTTTCATGTGTTTAAAAACAAAACAAAAAGCCAGCAACAGCAAAACAACCAGGAAAAAAACCACCCCAAAACCCCATGTGAAAAGTATCCCATAATTGTTACCCTAGTTTAAAGTTTGAAATGAGGAGATAAGGCTCTGTATCTACAAGGAGCGGCAGCATGCATGAAAGCACTTACAAATTTAGTTAATCTTTTTCTGAATTTCATTTCAGCTGGTGGAAAACAGTTATTTAGACATTTCTGTAGAGTTATTTCTGAAATAACTGTTTCAGACTAGGTTCACAAACAGGCCATTCACCAAATGTAGCTCAGTGTAGAGGAGCCCATGAGATTAGGTTGATTAACTCTGTGTAGTTTGTCCTATGTCTTCTGGAATCATTTACATTGATTTGCCTACAGAGATGGGACAAGAATATTAATTTGTTTTCACAGCTATGCTGACATCATTTATGTCAATTTTTCTGAGCTCGAAAAATTTTGTATATGCTATTTTTCGTTGTAGTGTTTGAAACTTGGTTAATATTGTTGTTTTACCAAAATATAACAAGTTCAGCATGCCTGTTGTGATTTGTAATCTGATTTCTGGATCACAAACTAATTTTATGTACTTTGGTGCTTTGTTGATCCAGTTGTGGCTATAGCTTGACTTACTAAGTCTGAGAACTCTTGACAACCATGTATTGATACAGCATGACTATATCTTACAACATTGTTCAGAGATTGACTTATTTGCTTTTAGCAATCAACAGTATGTTTGAATTTAATTCTTTGCCTTGTCAGTGATTTAGACTTGTAAAAATACTCTTTTACAGCATAGAATCACTTCTCAGGGGTTGCACTGGCAGGCTGAACTGGTGGAGTACTCTGCTCAGTGTTCATTTGCCTTTTGAAACACAGGCACTACAAAGCTGAGGAAGCTTTCTGTGGATTTTATAATTACAAATACACACAACGTGTGGCACTGATTTATCTTTACAATATGTGAGTGGCTTAACCATTTTTTTACGTGTATGATTTTCATTGGCAAATATGAACTCTGAAGATACTTCTGTGTTGACTGTGCACCTGTATCTTCATTATGAATTGTGAATGTAAAGTTTAACATTGACAGGTAACAAACTTGGTTGCACAAGTCTCAGACCAAAATAGAAATACTTACTGTGTATCAGTGTGCTTTCCAAATCAAGTACTGTCCAGTGCAAATACAGTGCTTTCCAGTGCAACCTCCAAACTACTATGCTAAATCTCCTCAGTGATCTTTTACTCCCATCTTTCTCATCATGCTGACTTCTCTCCTCTGTCTGTTCAGCAGTGGGAGACATTTAGCGAACGCTCTTCAAGCTCACAAACTCTGACCCAATTTGATTCTAACATTGCACCAGCTGATCCTGTAAGTCAATCACTTAGCTTGCTCGTTTGAAATTAATTTTATTAACACTGAATTTCCATTCATTGTATTTAGCTGTTATGCATGATTCCATGGACTGCTTTTTGGGGAATGGTGGCAGGCTTCTTAATTTTTTTGCTTATTTTAGGAATATAAATTTTCTTGTACTGCTCATGTTTAATATCTGAGTGCAAAGAATGCTTTTTTTGCTTGATTTTGATGTAATACAACACTGCTATCAAAACCTGTATTACACAAAGTATTTAAACATGGTAGTTTTTTGAAAATGTTTGTAAGTCAATGCAAGGGCCACTCCCAGTGATAAACCAGACACATTTTAGATTTTGTCTTCAGTGTTGTTTTGTTTTTTTTCAAGTTTCAGAGCTTGATTTGTGCAAACCCTTAGGAGCTGGCAATGCCAGCTTCACTGAAAAAACTACTGGACTTTAATGGGTGTGATATTTCATACTCCTAATGTTTTCACCAAGTTATTTATTAATAAGGCTTTTAGTGTTTTTTCCAGCTAAACCTGTGCTGTTCTAATGCTTTACTCGGTGAGGAACGCTGTGAAGGATTACGTAGTTAAATATCTTGCCAAGTTTGGGAGCCAGAAATTCACTACAGTGTTTCAAGTTCTGCTGGTTTTAAACTTCATGGAATGTGACACTGAAGCAGTTCTGAAATGCATTAAAATTACTTCAGTATTTAGCTGCTGCTTTCATCCTGCTTTTCTTACAGATTTAACTACCACTGTTAGTGTCCATTTTAATTTAATTAATAATGGTGTTAGTGTCCGTTTGATTGTATAACAATGGAACAGGTATACATAATAGGCATTTAACTGCTTTTGGTATTAACCAGGTCACTTCTGAAAAGATATAATACATAGATATACATATATTTTGAACACCTCAGTGTTCCCCTCACAGAGTTAACGCTGATATTTATGTGGAAATAGCATTTCTAGATGCTGGAAGCTAGAATTCAAACAGCACTGTTCCCTCTCCTCAGAAATGCCCTTAGTAAACATTCAAAACAAAAGAAACAGTCATATTTTTAAAATATAATGAAATGTGATGGAAATGAGTTTTTAGTTATTTCTTACTGTGTATAATTGCTGGACAGTAAAGAGTTATCACTATCTTGTTTCCACAATAAGATAATAATTTATTTTTACACAAAATTAGTAAATGACAGAAATCTGAAGTTTGACTTTTTTTCCGTATGTTGATAATCTAAAAAGTAGAACAGTGCTGATCTATGGAAAACCCGTATATAGCCATATAGATGTTTGTCTGTGTGTGCATGTGTGTATAAACAGAAATTCAGTAGAAATACAAAAGATACACCATGAGGTCACATTCTTGAGTCATTTTCTTACAATGCTTGTAATTGAGAAAAATTTTTAAAAATGGTGAGCATCTTTGGTGCTTGCTAAGAGAACAGACTTTGGAAATAGATATTTCAGAGTCTTTATTTTCATACAAAAATAAGAACAAGTGACAGCAACTTTTCAGTAGCAGAGTGCAAACTTCTTATTTTAGCAGTCTGAACAAAGATGCATAGGACTGATTTATTGAACAGCTCCTGCTTTCTCAAAGGAGAGAATCAGCTTTCTTGAGCAGTTGTTAATAACTAACTAAAGAGTAAATTCATAGACCAGTTCTTTTCTCTTTTTGTGGGAAAAGCAGCTGGTTTGGAGGTAAAAGATAAGTGGAAAGAGTAAAGCAGTACATTCATCCCCTGGTATGGGAACATAATTTGCCTATTGTAAGTGAAAGTTGGTAACATGTTATTTCGTATAAAATTAGATTCATGACCTGAATTAATACGCTATATAAAAATCCGTTTAACTATTTGAGAGATGATTTTTATAGTAGCTGCATGTTAGATTACAGCAGATGACTGAAGTAACTACAGCGAGAGTGATCTTTGCATGATAATCCCATTACAGGGAGGGGAAAAAAAAGCAGTATGCTTTGAAGTGATAACTATTCCTAAAAGCCTGGCACAACAAAAGCGTTTGAGCTTTGACTAGAAAGTGTATTTAAAAGTATATATTTGCAACAAGAGTAGTGCAAGTCAGTTGAAATAGTTTTAGAAAATATTCATGTAAATGTATTATGCTTGGTGAAATTGATCTACTTGAGTAGTCAAAACAGATTAAATTTCTGATACAAGGATAGCTTTGAAACTTCTTGTTATTTCTAGGGACAGAATATAATCTGGGATTTTTTTGTGCTGTCATTGTCCCACCTGTTCATGTATTCTGAATATAGATGACAGTAAAATACTCTGACAGCTCTGTGCATATTTTTAGATTACTTGTGAACAAACATAAAAGTTTTGAGATATTTTTGAAGCTATCTACATTCAGTCTTCAAGCCAGATGGAAAGGGCTGTCTATAAAGTACATTAAAATGGAGTCCTTTGTCTGAACTACAAAGAAAATACCTACGTGTAAGGTCAATGCCTATCTAGAGATATATTCCATAGGGTTTATTATCCTGAAGTTTAGAAGATTCTACTATTTTAAAGACTCCTGAAACTATTTGTCTTAAACGACTACACAGCACCTATTTTGTAGAGAATTACTCATACAATTTAAAGAGGCCATAACTTTGAGACATTGTAAGTAAAGCCGAGGAGTGGGACTTTGAAGTTGTGGGTTTGGGGTTTTTTTTGAAGATGCACTTGAAGTAACAGATATCCGGTATGCCAAAAATGGTGGAAAGCTGGTAAAATTGAGGTCCTGTTCACAACGTGGTTATCTATAGAAACATTTCTAGTGCCCTTTTAAAGCAATATGCTAGCTTACACCTTATAAATCATTAGAGAAACTTAAGTTTATAGAGCTGTGGTTTTATGGGTATATTCAGTTTTCTGGAACTGTGTAAAATTAAATTTTAAGAAATTTTGTTTAAAAATGACATTTCACATGATGCCAGAGACCCTTAATGGAACAGTTTAAACCTGGATTAACATCACTTGACTCTGATCTCCTCCACAGGACACTGCAATTGTGCACCCAGTTCCCATAAGAATGACTCCCAGCAAAATCCACATGCAGGAAATGGAGCTTAAAAGAACTGGAAGTGGTAGGATATTTTCTTTTGCTAATGAGGAAAGTTTTGTACAATTAGAGTTTTCTTTGCTTCCTTAAGAATGCTGACTTTTTTCCTTCTCCTTAGATTAATATATCTAGTGTTGTAACCAGTATAATTAGTGACATTCTCTGAGTTAAGAATTCAGATAGTTGCAGAATTTGAATTAGCCATTTGATACAGTGAGGATTTCACCATCTATAGGAGATCATTTCTCGGAGTAGTTCAGGAGCATCATGATAGAGATTTGATTTGGGCATCTGGAAGAATTTCTAGGTTTCCTTAGTAAATACTGAAGGAGACTGTGAAGATGGGGAACAGAGCCTACATTGATAAAGCATGTTCTACTGTGGTCAGAAATACAGAGTTTATTATTTTGAAACCTGACAGCATTTGGGAGTATTGGCAGGCCTTTTTTCTAATACTCTGGTGAATAATAAGCAATGTGGTTTGATAATTTTCCTTGAGGAACAGTAGAGTCTCAATTTATAGGTGTGTCCCAGTATGCCAGTATTTCCTCAAGTCATGGAAGTCATGCACAGTCTTCAGCATACGAGAATAAACAAGTATCCACAACATTTCTTTTTAAAATTTCCTTAGCCTTGTAAATAGGTAGATTCCCAACTCTTAGCATTGAGAAATAGAAAGCAAGCTATTACAGTGTAAAACTTTAAAGTTATAGTAATTCGTTCACCAAAAGTGTTAACATACAACAGTTTAGTCTTGAATATAACAGTTCTGTTAAGGGTGAAAAACTAATGTAAAGCTTTGGCATTAGAAATGAAGGCTAGTTTGGATACACTTGTTGATTTAGACTTGCTTTTTCCATCTAGATCATGCTAACCCTACTAGCCCACTACTTGTGAAACCACCTGATCTCCCAGAAGAAAACAAAATTAGTTCATCTGTAAAATTCACAGCTGCAAATACAGTTAGTAAGTATCAAAGTACTTTCTGATCTAATTTTTTACATTACACAAACTGTAGATCTGATACATTCTTCAGTGAATTAAAATTTGCTAGATAGGGTAAGTTTTGCTCATTTTAGAGCTTCTGCTAAGAATAGAGACAAGTTTTGCTCATTTTAGAGCTTCTGCTAAGAATAGAGACATTTCTGATACGAAGTGTATATTGGAAGCTGTAATTAAGAAGGTTCTACGGATGTCGCTGGAGATGTTTTACTGCCATGTGTGTTTAAAAAAGTTCATTTTTGTCAGCTCTTTTCCGTCTTCGTGTTTACTCTTCTAATCTTATGATAAGAAATTTAAATGTATGGAAAGTGGAATTGACTAAGTAGCATTTGATTCTGCTTCCTCAGAACTATGTAACAACACGTTTTCTGAAGAACAAAAACCTGTTGACCACAATTTTCAGGCAATTCTCATCTGGTTTAGCTACTAAGAAAATGCGATAGACTTCTAGATTTCTTTTTAAGATACAGCTTTTCAATTGTTTATTTGCTTCTAATAGCCTTTTTGATTTTCAGTATCTCCTGTGTCCAAAACATTTTGCATTATTTTGATTTGATTAGTCTACTTGTCTAATACAGAGAGAGGTTCCAGAATCTGTGTAGCCTGAATGAATCTATGGAGTCTGTTTCTGAGGTTTTTTGTTTGTTTTCTTTAAGCTGGGAACTGTTCTTTGGTAAAAATAAGATTTGAAGAACTCATGAATTTGAGTCCTTTGCATTAAGACAGAAGTATTTTGGTTGGTTTGTTATATGGGAGTAATTTAGGAAGTGCCTTTTTGCAATGTGTTTTGTGTTCCTCCATGAACTCTGTTTCAGTGGCACTCTTCATTCTGAGTGATGTCTTGAGCCTGACTGTCTTGGGTTTTTTTACAAGCAGAATTCTGTTTTTACTAGGTAGTCTTCTGGTGCAAAAGAAAGAATGAGCAAACATGGTCTCTTAGCGGGGAAAGTACTACTACATGCAAGATCTAAGTTCTGAGAGCCATTCTGTACTCCCTTTTGCTTATCCGAGTATCGTTTAAATTTTGATGAAGGGTCTGTAACTGATTATACCAAGAAGTATTCTTCTCTCAGAAGGAAGAATGTAGTGAAATAAAACAATCCTCATGGCAGTGGAACATAAAGCTACCCTGTAGTATCTCTAACTGTAGTTATTATAGGATGCCCATCCTTTTTCTGAAGAAATGGCTCTTGTCAATGTTCTAAAGTAATTTGGATGGTTAACGCTTTTCAGGTGAATCATGAATAAAACATTTAATACAAACTAACTCTAGAAAATGAATTTCTGATCCTTAAAAAAATCACTGTAAATACAACATGATTTTTTTTTTGTGAAGACTTTCTCTCTTGGTAATTACATTTCTAACCTTCTTTAGTGTCGTACTTCAATAGTGTATCTGAGCACTGTCTATGCTACATCAGTGACAGTGTCTATAGTGCGCTTCCTTGAGCTGTTGGGCTGCAGTCATTTTTTGGTGTTTGCTTTAGTTGCTTGCTTTTGTTTGTTTACCTTGAGAATAGGGAGTCTCAATCTTAATTTAAGCAAGTCCTTTTCTAAGTGGGTTTTGGGGTTGTTTGTTGAGATATCACTGTTTTGGAAGTGTTGTTTCAAAATTGATATTTTTAAGAACTTTTCTGAGTTGTACAGAGGAATACAGATTTCTTAGTGTTTTATTAATCAAAATTTAAATGCATATTAATTATTTTACTTCTCATGGTCTACTGTTCATGGATCAATATATTAAAATAGTATTTGAACTGAGAACCAATGGAGATTTATAAGCATCGTCTTGATGTTGAGGAATTAGCATTTTGTCCTTATCTTCCATGCTTTACATCACAGTAATTCAGCTTGGAAGTTAGGAATTTGTTAATAGCAGCTCAGACCTAAGCCAAGAAGCAGGGACACATTTTCCTATTGCATGAGATAAGAAAGAAGTCAGTAGGCACAGGCACTGCACAATTGTCTTTCTGTGCAAGCTGTGTGATTTGGAACAAAGGAGAGAGGATCTATAAACTTCAGAACGTCATAACTGGAGAAGTTCATCAATAATTCTTCTGATTTGATGGACATCCACAGAGTTGAAACTGCTATGCAAGTAAAAATAAAAGCAGCAAAAATAACTGTTTTCCCAAATTGTTTTAACTTTAAAGCATCATGCTACTTCAATATGTCATTAAGGACAATTTTGTGAATATGTTACTTTAAACTTCTGCTAAATTATATAAACAAGATCATGAATACTGCAATCAGAAGGGAAGGATATTCTAAATTGTCTTCCTTCATAGTGAAATACAGAGCTGGAGACTAACTTGTATTAGTAACACTGAAAAGCAGAAACCTCCCTTGAGGACAAAAATAACATTGCAAAAGCCTCTACAGCATTCATAATAGGAACTTTACCTGACTGTCATGATTACGTTACTGGAAATCCTGAAAAAGGGTTGTGTTAGATTTCAGATTGTGTTCGAACTCTTGATTTTGGATTAGCCAGTATTGGTGCAGTATGAAGATTACATTTGATAAGTGACCATCCTTTGCTATATATATAACCATTAAAATTGTTTACTATCCAAGTGTCTTTGAAACTGGTTTAGAAATACTTCTTCTATTATCAGTGTAAACCCAGTAGTTTTGTACTGAAACGATGTAAAACTTTTTGGTCCAGAAGGGCTTACTTCTTCCTCTTCAGAAGTGTGATTACATGAATTCTTGTTTGACTAGGTCATAGTACATCCTGAATGGCTGGAGAAATACACCCAGTACTAATGATGTTTGGATTGGAGAGAGATAATTTAATTTTCTCACTTGATCGTTGAAAACTTATGTCATCTCATTGTAGACATTTCAAGGTTTTTTTTAAAGAATGTGTGTATAGGTGCCATTTTTTAATTCTCTGTAGCCCTCACTGAATACACACACTTGTAAACCTGCAAAATAACTTCTAATCTGGAATGGATTTGAAATAAGGTATTCTTCAGCTGACACTGGATATGGTAAAGGTCTCAAGCCAACTTCAGTAGATTAATGTACCTGTAGTTTTAAAGGGTGGAGGGGGAGGAAGTAATAAGAATGCACCTAGCTGAACAGGAAAATCATCTCTGCAGGATTCTTGTCTCTGGGTCCTGACTGATGTGTCTTAACACTTTTGAAAACTTCAGTGTCGGAAAAATCTTGATGTTCTTGAGTAGAATTTTCCTCTTTACTGATAACTAATCAGGGGAGTCTCATTGCTCTGGTGACTTTCCACCTTGAATTGTGCTTTACCAGGTGTGCTGGAATCATGCCTTGTGATAAATTATTCTGAGATCCGTTTTTCTGTCTACATTCATTCCACACAAATCTTGTGATTTTGTTGAGACTCCTCATTTCTGGGGGAAAAACCCTCAAGCTTTGCACAGCTTGTAAGGGTGTCCTTAAGGAAATTGTCTATGTGATGCTGTAATAGCATCTTTCATTTTTATAGATTGCCTTAACTAAAAGATGAAAGCTTTTAAAAATATGTAGTCCAAAACAGAGCTTACTAAAAGCCCTGAAGGTACAGAAATTACAGTAGTAGTAAAGCTACCAAGTTCATCTGTTTACTGTACATATCTTTTCCTTTTTCTGATTTCTAAGGTTGGTGACAATCCTTCAGCACTTCTGGAATCAAGCATGTCCTACTGCTTGCCTTTTTATTCTTGGATGTGCCTTACACTTGTTGGCTACATTGTTGAAGTGATAGAATGTGAAGTGTTTAAAAATTATTGCTTATGAAACTTACATCTTGTATTTTAGATACGACATTATTGTCATTGTTTATTCTTCAGTACATGCCAGTAGTAACTAACAAGTCATAGTATTATAGAATCATAGAATGGTAAGAGTTGGAAGGGACCTTAAAGATCATCTGGTTCCAATCCCCCTGCCATGAGCAGGGACATCTTCCACTAGACCAGGTTGCTCAGAGCTCCATCCAACCTGGCCTTGAACACTGCCACGGAGGGGGCATC
>Ga0181612_120560_pt1 | contig 13910 bp, 6 predicted proteins | sample HoacroProtozoa21_FD_119630 | JGI IMG/M metagenome (GOLD analysis project Ga0181612, IMG submission 119630) | Hoatzin crop microbial communities from Cojedes, Venezuel. Combined Assembly of Gp0051906, Gp0051904, Gp0051908
CCTGCCGGAGGCTTGCGGTGTCTGCTTGTGAGTGAGGGTCTGGAGGGTGTGTGCGTGGTAATTGGGGTAGAATGGATGCTGCAGTTTGGGAAGAAAATGGCTCGGTGAGATATTAGAGGTCACAAATGTGGTCATGAATACAAAGTTTGTCTTGATCCGTTGTACAACGGAAAGAAAAGTACGTAAATGTCTTACTTGGCCATTATTGAACTGATACTTCAACAGGGGACTCGGTTCAATAACTGGAGAGTGGAAAAATGAAAAAGAAACTGGAAGGAAGGACCGTACCAGTGCTTTGAAGAGGAGAGGGCTCCTGGACACACATTATTCTCTAGATGGAGTACCCCTAACTGCAGCAAAAGAAGCATTTGCTATAGGTTAGAAAGCTAAAATTTTGGGCTGGTAGTACTGGACTGGTTTCCGTTTCTTACATGAGGACTAAGAGGCAGTACATCAACATTAACCCATAATTTTTTTCTGCTAGCATTTTAATGCTAATATCAAAGAAGAGAACATGTGCTTACATTAAGAATTTGGTTTATGTTTTGCAATGCTTTTTTTTCCCCATAGACTTATATACTGCCTTCCTTGTTTATTTTTCCATTGCAATACATCTGCTACAGCTATATAATAAACGTGCTTGTTGTGCGTGCAACTTCAGCATTCACACATTTACATTTGATAGTAGTTGATTTAAAAAAAAAAAATCTGTTGCTTCTGCACATGCCTGCCAGTTGAATTCTGCTGTACGTGATGGTGAGACATTTAACTGGAAAACATACAACTCTGAACTTGGGTCACATTCAAGAAATGAAGAACAACTTGCTGGCAAAAACTGTGTTGAAAGTGTATATGAAGGTATAACTTTCAAGTCTACGTGTGTTAACGATTTGTAGTTTGAAAAAGTTTTCGTATTTAAATTTTTAAATGTTTTTTCCCTGTCTTTTAAACTTTAATCTCTTTTATCTGGTAATATAAGAGTATGTTATTAATATACATTAACAAATCCACAGCTTGTTTTTCCACAAGTCTTTAATTCCTTTAAATATTTTAAAATGATGTGATATGTCAGAACTTAAGTGATCATTGTCAGTCAGCAGGTTGGGTACTAAATTCAGTTGAACCTGTAGGAAAAGGTGGGTGACGATACTGTAGATAGGGAAGTGTTACTATTCTGCCTTTCTATATTCTCATCTGCCAAACAAATCTGCAAGTGTGGAAAGACTTGATGTTTAAAGATACTGTCTCAACCAAGAGTCTGTATAAATCAATGACTTTGCAGTCTGGAATCCTTACTACTGTTTCTATTAATGTATGTTGCCTGGAATTAACGAATAGGCTGGAGGCTCAGCAGAAACTACATGAATTTTTTAAAAAACACAAGGACGAGCCTACAAAATCACCCAAGAAAACAGGGAGATATTTCATACTATCTTTTAGTAGTTGGGGCTTGTCCTTGTTGGAGACAGCATTGGTTTGTGTTCTTGTACTAAAACAGAAAATGAAATATCTCGTGTTATATTAGAAATCGAGTATATTTTTAAAGAAATATGATCTGTCTCTCTGCTTCTGGTTTTTAGGTTTTTTTCCCTAGGATTTAAGTGCAAATCCAGCTTTTATATTTTTTTATTTCCCTCAAGTGTATTTTCTCTTTGCAGCTTCTACTGTGAAAGTTCACTAGATAGTCATTTTACAAAGACACCTAAAGCCTTTGTCTGTCTTCATGGTTTGCTTTAGTGGAATCTTGCGCCTGCACAGACTCTGCTGCACAATTTGAACTTCTTGCTATTTTGTTTATATCAGTATTACACTGGTTTTACTTTCTGAGTGGAAAGTTGAAGATCAGTAGTTTCAGCATTATTGGCAGTTCTGATTCTGCATTCATGAGATACAACTTCTTATGAACTGAAGGGTGTCAGACGTAGCATTCCATTGATCTTATTAGAGTGTTTATAAAGGTGCAGCTGGTGTTGAAGGGGTGAGTAATCAGTGTATCATTTCAAACAGGGTGTAAGTCCTCATTACAATTGAGTGAAGACTGTATTATTAATTTTGCTTTATTGAACCTGTTACATAGGAGGCAATATGTGTTCAAATGGAAACAAAAAATGTTATAAACGCTGATTGCATGCTAGTAATAGATAATAACAACAAATAATGATTAAGCTCGAACTTGGGAGAAAACATCTCATTTTCTCTGTAGACACACTGATTACACGACCACAGTGAAATATTGTCAGACTTTTCAATACACCAGCAAAAGTGTCACTTTTCAATGACTTACATAACATGAACACCTGGAATATGTCCTCTCTCCTCTTTCATTTTATTTAAATTTTCTTCATGAAGTGTTGTCTAATTTATAAAATGTTAATATTTGGACAAAGGAGGTGAGAAAGAAAATGCTGGAAATAGGACATTCTTTATGTAAATCATTGTATCTCATAAAAACCAATTTAAATCTGTTGTTTACTTGCAGCTCTTAATGTAAACTGTATCATTTGAATAGGGGGAAATCATATTGGTGTCACAGTTACCAGAGACTATTCGTGACCCTCTGGTTCGGTGAATATGATTCACCCCACAAGTAAATTTTCTGCTCCCAGACAGCTGTCATATGTAGTCTCCATTCTTTAGGATGTTCTTTAAATAATGTGATAGTCCATGTCATACATTTTTTCTACTTCTGCATTTTGTTTTCTGAAAAGATGAATGGTTTCTGAATTCCTGCAATAAGCAATATATCTTACATCCAGTTGACATTTACCAACACCAGAGAAAAAGTGGGATCACCCTAACTTTCCTATATTTCATACTTCAGAGATTCTGACAATTGTCTTGAGGAAAATAACTTGGTTGTTATTAGAGCAGTAACAGACATTTAAAGTTCAGAATCATGGAATATCTCAGGTTAGAAGGGCCCACTAGAGGCAATGCAGTCTAAACTCTTATTCAAAGCAGAGATAACTTTGAAGTTGGATCAGATTCTCCAGGCTTCATTCAGTCAAGATCTGAAAATACCCAAGGATTGTAGAGTTTACAGCTTCCCAGGCAACCTGTTCTGCACAGAAGGGTGTGCACTTTTTGATGAAAAATACATGAATTGTCATGATCAGTTTTATATTAAAATACATAATCTATATCTGCATTTAAAATTTCTGAAATTACTGTTATGATGAGTTACCACCACCCTGCATTTAAGTAATATAAATGGTGCAGAAAATATTTATAAATTGTGTCTGTATGTGGCAGTGTCCCAAGTTAAATAGGTTACTGGCAATTTATGTTAGTTCTATTCTATATAAATATTGCTTATTACTCGATGGATTCATGGAAACATGAAGATTTTTTGGTATTTAAAGACTACTTTTATTGTAAGTTTTTAAAATAGGATAAGAATGGATTTGTATAGCTATTTACTTGATTTCTTTTGTGTGGGTTTTTTTTCTGGATTTATATAGATATAATATTTACTTATTGTAAAGAATATGGAGCTTAAAAAGTTTTCTCTCTTAGGTGGAAGAGCTGATGAATGCACTGGAAAAGACTAGACAAGAATTAGATTCTACCAAAGCCCGTCTTGCCTCAACACAGCAGTCTTTGGCTGAAAAAGAAGCACATCTGGCTAACCTGAGAATAGAGAGAAGAAAACAGCTCGAAGAAATTCTAGAAATGAAGTAAGTACACTGATTTCTCTAATTTCTAGAAAAATTAAAATTACTACTTTCTTGCCAGAAGAGAAGTGGGTTTTTTTTCGGTAAGTATTTTTTCTATGTATATATTTAAGTCTGAATGTAAGGACTTCTAATAGTTGTAAAACTGTTAAATTCCTTTTAAAATATGGAAATGCAAAAGTCTTCATTTTAGAAGTGTTCAACAGTTGACATGAGAAGAATTTTTTGATAGGTGTCCTTTGTTACATGCAAATAAAATATCAGCACGCTATAACTTCCATGAGAAACTGAGGGTCTAATGTCCCATCTTTCAATGAGTATTCTATGTTGGAGTTTCTGTTAGTGTCAAATTCAAGGAAAGGGGTTTGTTAACTTTATATGGATGGTGCAAAGTTTATTGCATTCAAATAGGCAAACGCAAACCAACAAAAACCTATTTGCATACATATTATCACAATGTATAAGTGTATAGAACTGAAAAAGGAACATAGAGCTATAATTTAAATCTAACTTCCTACCCACAATGAAGGTAAATGTTATTAATTATGGGATATTAAAGCTCTGACATGATATTTAAAATTGGCAAAAAAGAGTGAAGCTGTTATGACTTGGCTTTTTTGCCTTTGATTTCTTAATTGCTACTTTGTTAGCTGCGTATGTGGACTTTTTCTGCCGTTACCTTTTTACCATCTTCGAGAAGCAATTGCTCACACACAATTTTAATTTTTAATCCTGAGCAGACCAAAAATTTTTTTGACTTTCTAAGTTAATAACAAAACTCTTCTAACATGTATAGTAAAATACAATTAATTATAATGCTTACTTCCTGCTTAGGCCACAGAGGGTTACCTAATCCTCTACTGGGTAGCTTTCCCAGCTACCTAGCCCTGTGTCATTCCTTGTAAGAGTCTGATGCTCTAACTCATATACAAATCGCTCCCCCTGACATCTATGATTCAGCTGGTATCTTACAATTAGAACATGATTTAATTTAAAAAAGTATCGCTATTTTTAATTCTATCCTAATTTTAGTTTCTGTGAAATATGTTACAAAGCTGAGCTCATACTGGAGATGGAATCAGGCAGAACTTCTGTTGCTTGTGGTGAGATGGAAAGAAATGAATATAGCTGTCAGACGTCAGGATGGTTTTGTTGATCTAGCAGATAGGAAATAGAGTTAACGAACAAAATAAAATACATAAAATCACAGCACAGTATTGCTCAACAGAGAGAAAAAATAAAATAATGACAAGTTCACATGATCATATTTACTTTTTTTGCTGCTTCTTGAACAACATTAGTACTGAATCAAAGAAGCAAAAAGGAACATACTTATTCATTTTTTGAGCTGTGCGTATGGGAAGGGCTACATGACTGATATTAAATATAAATTACATGTAAATCCTACTTTTAGATTCTTAATCTAGTAAGATATACTAAAAAGAAATTAATAGATACACATTAGTAAATGTCTTTTAGAAAGAATTCAGATAATTCATTTACAGTAGTTTAATTTTTGAAATTGATCACTGAAATAAGTGTATGACAAACAAGCTTTAGAAAACTGCTGCGTTACAACAGAATATAGTAGATATGGCATTACGTTTTTTTAATGAATAAGATGTTCTCAAAAAGAGTGCAGAAGCTAGCTAAGACAGAATAATGATAATTCTGTGTTGTAGTAATATAGTAAAATAGTGTGTCTTCTCTCTGATATTTTAAAGGAATTTACTAATTGGTACCATGGACCATAACTTCTGTTTATGTTTTTTGTAATTTAATATTGAGTGATTATAGCTTTTGGCTGCTAGCTTCCAGTTAAATAGGCATGAACTATGTGTTTAAGAACATTCATGATGATTTCCTATGCTTATATTATGTTCAAGTTCCAAGCATAACTCTGCATTCTAGGCCCATCTGGCTGACATTGTGAAGATCCATCTTAATTTACTGGCTACGATCAGTTGTCAGTTTTAGATAACTTCTTTAGTTGTCATTACATGTTCCCATATACATTCAGTTCTTTAAGGAAGTTTAGAATAAAGATGAATAGCAGCTTAATCTTCTTCATTACCTGGTTGATCTTTCTGAACTGAGATCTTAGGTAAGTACCCATTAAATGAAAAGTAGTTTGATGGAAGGACATAAACATCAGGTTATTCTTAATCTGATGCCAACATGTGAAAAAATAAGGTTTGTTTTAAGGAATTGCGAAGTGTTAAGTTTGGAGAAAGATTGGCATTTGTATATTACGTTCTAAATGGTGGGGTGGGTGGGTGTTTCCCAAAATGTCTCTTGAAAATATTGCTATATTAGTTCTGGAGGAAATATTTTTGTTATGGTCATATTATTTTATCAGCGCACACATAACTCATACTGACGTTAATGGAAGTTACACATACATGTTAACAGTAAAATGCAACATGTGTTCCAATCCATCATTTTGCCTAATTGTCTTAATGCTTTGTGCTCTTTCTATCTCTGAGCATAAGAAAAAATACCAATGCACTTATTATTTTTTAATAAATGATAGTTTAAAAAAATTCTATATTGTATATTGTGATAAAAGGCATGGTAATGTTATTAAAAATGTATTTGTCATATATGGAAATGTTTCATTTGGCCTCAACTTAAGAATTGGTAGTTAGAAATATATATCAAAACTACTTTTTCCAGACATTGTTTTTGTTTTCTGAGAGTCTGCAAGAAGGAGCATAGCCTACTGAGAACTTCACAGAGATTGCCTAGAAAAGCTTATTCATTCTGTAACATGAAGAGCTTGAGGGCAGGCAAAGTTTCTGCGCTGTGATGTGGTGGGAGTTTTTTCAGATGTTTCAGAAATGCCATATTTGTGGAGCATACTTTCATGACCACAAGGCATCTACAATGCTTTCATACAGATGTTCTTCCCTATGTGGCGGTTCCTTCCAAAACTCATAAACCTGCTTGTAACAAAATTAGATAGCTGTATAGATAGATAAATGAGTATTTATATAGTATTAAAATTGCTTTATAGATATATGTGAAATAAATGCCTGTCCTTAGGGAAAGTGGATTTTACTCTATGGGATAGATCATCTTTTTAGAAATGGTCAAAATTATTTTCCCTGTGAAAGATATAAAGTTTGACCTGGAGAGCCAATAGTCATAAAAGAAAGTCTAATGGCATGTGAGGGAAAAGATATAAAAATTATTATCACTTTTTTGTTAGTTCAACTTTTAAATTATATGCAGGTAAGTTTCAAGCTGAAACCTCTGAAGTTAAAAACAAAACTAAAAAGACCCCCAAACCCTCTAAACTTTGTTATCAAAACTTGGGGTTTTCTTGGTTAAAAGCCCTTAAATTCGCTTTCTGTGGTGTTTGCCCTACTTAGAAATATGTTTAAATATAAGAGTAAAAAAAAAAAAAAAAAGAAATTATTTCCTTGTGGTTTTGCATTAATTTGATCTTTCAGTAACTTAGTCACATGTGACAAACACTGCGCTTAGTGAGTGACCATGGAATTAATCCGCAAAAAGATGGAACCTTGATGTTTAGACTTGAAGATCTGCAAGTTCTTAATTTTTGATATCCAGCTGTTAATTACTGCATATTTCCTATAGCAATCAACTCGGTACCCTCAGTGCTGTGAAGCTTGCAGAGTATTGTGAATGAAATTCTTGCCAAGAGTTTGAAAGGTAATTTCCTTGACTTTGAGAGAGTTCATGCCATCACCTGTGGGTATTGCTAAATCAGTTTTATTGGAAGTGACTTTGCCTTGAAATTCACTACAAATTTCCAGAAGAATATATATTTTCCCTTATGTGGAATAAATCAGATTACTTCAGTAATGAAGCATTAAAGATCCCCTTGTAAAATAACCAGCTACTAATCCTTTCATTTAGTAACAAAAATAGAACATTGCTGTGCTGTCAAAAAAAATTTTATTTTAAAATTAGATTTTGCAGTAAATTGTCTTACAGTGACAGTATAAAATTAAACATCCCTTCCTTTGTTCAAGAATGTCCACCATTTTTTCGCTGAAAATAATAAATGAATATTGCTTATCTCTGTTTTTCAGTATGTTTACATTGTTACCTGTGTATAGTCAAGGGTGAAATATTTGTGTGAAGAAGGGGATAAAATGTTTTTTCCACCAAGCATTCAGTCCCACCAGCTGCCGTTCTTTGCAAAGTGCTGAGCGCATAATGCACCTTTACCTGCTGGGTCAGTGGTTCAGCTGCTCTGCCAGACGAGGAGAAAGCCCTTGTATTTGCCACTAGATGCCAGTCTCGGGTGCAAGACCGTGGCCTGGATCTGCTTGGTTCGACAGAGTGCAGAGCAGCAGCACAGAGTAAGCAGGAAGGTTGTCTCGTTGCAGGAGAGAGGAGGTGTCTTGTCTGTTTGTCTGTCACCTGGTCTGACTGGTTCCCTCCTTCCTTTTAAGTGCGGGAAATTCAAGTGTGGCTTCATAATGGACTTTTGAGGATATTGCAGGAATGAAGAGGGACTTTGAATGGATTCTGGAAGTCAGGGATCACAGCCTAAAGGGAAGACTGTGTAAGATGTAAAACTGGAGAGTCACAGAGTTTGTAGGGAAGTCAAAATGCTTTATGAAGCACTTGTGGCAGAAGTATAAGGAAGTTTACAATTCATATGGTTTTCTGCAGACATACCCCTTTTTCCATCTATAAATTTTATGGGAGTAGAAGTTGGGGATTTCGGGAGTAGAAGTTGGGGATTTCACATCTGTGTAGCAGCTCAGCAGGAGCTGCAGCTCTGACAAGGGCTGTTGGATGTCCAGAGAATCTAGATACGTTTCCAGCACCTGGACAAATCAGCTGATGTCCCTGCCTTACGATCTCCTATTACTATTTCCATCCATCACCATCTCAGACTGGCACTTGGGGAGGAGGGAAAAGGAGAAGAACTGAACATATTTTCCTGTATTTATGTCCGAATTACTCCACTGGAAAAGGTTCTGTCACCCACAGGAAAGCGGTTTCTTCCTCGTCGCTGTGGGTACAGCTATGGTCAAACGCGCTTCTGAAATCTCTGTGTAAGTAGTAAATCCAGTGCATCTGGAACATTTCAGAATAATTGTGTATGCAGTTCACCTGTTCAGTGCATACACAGGCCAGAAGCATGGCACTCATTGACAGGAAAGTCCCTGATGAAATTGTAGGGATGACTCTACTTTCACACGGTCATGAAATTAATTTCCTTTTTTGGGGTCTTCCATACTGCAGCAAGGATGAGGAAAGCAATACAGCAAGGCAGGAGAAACTGGGAAGGTGTTTTAAAGTTGGAACTACTCTTTGAATCACTTAGAACTCATTCTTTAAAACCACTTATAAGTCTAGCTTCCCCATAGACACTGTCTGCTCCCTGTGGTTAGGCAGTGCTTTCCCCCCACCCCCTTCTTTTCAAAAGGAAAGCAAGAAGGTAGATAACCGTTTCTCTTGCCTACACTGGAAAATGAAGTGTTTAACTAAAAGATTTGGGCAAAGATGCTTAGTTTATGCTCCTTTTTTACATGCTAGTATTTTCTAAAAAGAGCCAGCACCTGCCTTGGGGATAGTTCTAGGCTAAATGAGTAGTAGTGGATACCTGACATTAAAGGATACTCTTTGAATTGAAGTTTAAGCAAATACAATAGGGTCAGATTTCTTAGACCATTAATAAAGTATTATTTTGAAAGTAGGTTCATTTTGAAATCCGTTTTTTCCCACTTTTTCAGCTCTAAATACAGCCTTTTTGAGAAAGATGGTTATGATTATTTCTCTAGTGTGAATCACATTTTTGCTTAATAGGTTAGGTAACAGACTAGTGTATAAATAGCTGTGGCGAAAAAATAATTTTCAGACAGCGATTTACTATTTTTTGTGATTTTATTAGAGGGATTATTCTGACGTGTTTCAGCTGGTGGCAATGTATACTATAAACATGTTCAGTGAATGGATAGCAAGTTGATTGTCTCAAAAATTGTACCATTTTGAATGTAGAACACTAGACTGTTTTTTAGTAACCTGTGGACTGCTTCCATTTAATTGTAGGATTCATGCTGAGAGTGTAGAGAGTCATATCCCAAGTTAAATACAAACAAAACAGCAGGATGTTGATATAACTGTGACTTCCATAGGAAGTAGTTAGAATGGTAATGTGGTCTCCTTCTAAGTTGGGTGGAAAGTCTCTTGTGACTGCTTTTACCCCACAGACCTGTAACACAGCATGCCTTGACTAACATTTTTGACACCAACTTGCAAACACCATAAAGATTAGAGAAACCCAAATGAAGGCTTTGTTCTCTGGAACAGAAGCTTTCTTGACTAAAATGAAGAGATGTTTTTCTTCTGTAAACAATGAAGGGCACAAAGCAATAAAATGTTTCTCTTTGTGAGAACAGAATGAGTGAACTGTTTACTTGGCAAAGTGCTTCTCATATTTAAAGATGTATGAGTGTCACCAATTTCCTATTCACTTGACTGTCTTATGTGTTCAGACTAAATGAGAGAATACTTTCATTTTATTTTGTAAGATTCATAATGTTTGAAATTTCATCAACATGGGAAGAAAGTGTGCCATTTCTTTTCTTCATTTTGTTCTAGTTAAGGTCATAATTTACTTTCAAAATAGATTGTCATCTGCTTTTGAAGGTTAGTAAGATCAATTTAGGATTTCTCTGAAACGTGATATGAGCAAAGGAAGCTGGAGCCTCTCACATGTTTCCTGCCTCCTTTAGACAGCTGGGAGAGTGCAGTAGCAACCTTTTCAAAGGTTTCCCTCTCAGGAAGGCAATGTCTTCCTCTCTATTATGGAATGGCAGTAGTGCTTCTTAGGTCACACAAGCATTGCATGAAGGGGAGCCAGAAAGAGTTCATATTCCAGACAACACATATTATGGTTGTAATAAATAAGCATACTTTTTTGATCTAGAAAATGGGTCTGGATTTTTACCAGCTTGTTTTCCTCATCTCATAAGTATTTTGGGTTAATTATCATGCATTTCCATGAGGAATGTTCTCAAACTATAGAAATTTAAGTTTCTGGCTCTCTAGTTGTAAAAATGATCTTCCAAGTTCCTATGATCCATATGGTCTGAGGCATCTGTCAGGCAGAAAGGGACTTTGATGGTAGTTGCCCCTCTATGTCCTAATAGTGCACTTTTCTTTCCGATTTTGTTGTTGTTATTCTCTACCCAATCAGGTACTGCTTCAGTAGAAAAATAACAAACAATGCTTCAGCAACTTTTTATGTTGGAAATTCCACAATGCTTCTTAGGGGTTTTATTCCTTGAGTGCTTTCCTCAGAATCTGAATGGTAGAGAGATCAAGGGAATCCTGCAGCTGCTTTATGAGGGAGAGGCTTAAAGGCTCTTCACTCTGGGGAGGGGAAGGCAGGGGGAGGATATGTTTGAAGTTTGCAGAATCTCAAAGGAAGGCATAAACTGAACGTAGAACTGTTGTTTGCCAGATCCCCCAGCACGAGGAGTATCAGGCACTTGCTGAACTTAATCAGTGATCGATTCGAAAGAGGGGAATGCTGCTTTATGGAGTGGTTGGTTGGTGACTTTCTGGTACTTGCTTCCACAGAGGACAAGGTGGCATCAGATGATTCAAAAAGGGATTAGACAAATTCATGGGCAAGAGGTCCATAAGTGGATACTTCTTTACACTCCTTGGCTGTTGTTCTTGAACTATGTTCCTAAAACAAATTTTTTTTTTTTTTTTTTTTTTTTTTTGAGAACTAGTCAACTAATACACTCTGGAAAGAGTAAAGGCCATGCTTTGAATCGCCTTTTGCATCTTCTGTTGCTCTATAGTGTATAAGTGGATTTACAAGATGATACAAGTGACAAAATGATTGTTTTAAAGTGCAAGTTGTAAGAGTGAAATATGACAGTTACATTATATTCTCTAGTGATTGAATTACTCAGAATACAGATAGGATTAACAGTGCTTCATGTTTACAGGTGTCTTAGGCTGCTTGAAGGACTTGGAGATGCAGAGTATTCTAGTCTTTTGTAATGCAAATGAAAATTTGAAGACAGTTGCAATTGAAAATCATTACAGTTGCTTCTCCTCTTTTTTCCTTTTTTTTTTAAAATCAACCTTTTTAAACTAAAAGGCTTTTCTGTTTTTTAATTCATAAACGTGTTAGGGTTTAACATACACCAGTTTAATCCATGATATATGTTGATTCCTAGCATTCTACATTCATGTGAGGTGGAATAGTATTCAGAAAGGGACGGTGATAAGCAGGGTAGTATATAAAAGTAAGGAGTGACTGTGAGTTAGTGTTCAGTGAAACATGGACTATGGTAAAAAGAAGAGGGCTGTACAAACCTGAAGAATGAAAATCCAGGTCTGGGCTCTTCGAAAAGAAGGGTATGGTTTGAAGTATATTTCTATTTTCTAAGGAAGCTTACTGTTTTCATCTAAAGCTAACTTACTGGCGAGTTTAGCGATTTTAACTTTTTAGTTAAAGAAGAAAAACTTTATAAGCTATCTGCTAAGTATTAAACACTTTTTGTGTGGTTTGTATTGCACAACTCTTTTTTTTTTTTTTTTTTTAATGTAAGAAATTACAAGCAACAAAATCCTTTTACCGGAAGAACAATACCATAGAAAAAAATTGTGCTCTGTAATTACTGATCTTGACAAAGCTATATACAGTTTGTTTTAAAACTAACTTAAAAGTAGTTTTATTAGCTAAAAACTTAGTAATGATAAAAATTATGAAACAGGATGGCATTTGTTTTGAAGTTCAGCCAGCATGGGAACGTGAAGGCCTCCACCTCTGATAATGTACTCAAAAGAACAAGTGACTCAAAAGACAGAAAGGAAGGAGTAGGAGGCTAAAAGTAAAAAAAGAAAGAAAAAATTAGGCTTCCGTTTCATGGATTTTTTTTAAAGCTGACTGAATTATGCCCTTGTCTACTGAAACCCTCTTAGTGTAATTCCCATTGGCCTCTGTGACACCTAGGGCAGCGCTGATCAACTGCAGGCTCCCATATTTCTAACCTCACCCAACTGAATATTATTCTAGCAGATGTTTCTGCATTTTAGACCTCAAAATATGATAGGTCAGGTTTTTTTTCCTTTTTCCAGTGGCAAATCTTACATATTTGAGACCCAGGACATGCAATTCAATGACAGGAATTATGAGCTGAGGTTCTCCCCAGTGGGATAATGCTTAACTTAATGTAAACTCAGATCTTTGAAAATGGAGAACCAAAAAATTTAAAGGTTTGGATCATTTAAACTACTGGATTATTGTTTAATATTGTATAAAAATATAAAATGTGCTTAGAAATGTGTATGATAACATTTTCTATTAAAAAGAAAACGTCTTACAAAGTCAGAAGAGAACAGAGTCGGAGGCAAACAGGAACAGCTTTCTTAGTGGCAGAAGGGAAAGGTTCGGTTATCTTTCTCTGCTTTCCCATTACTGCTTAGGTGCCATGAAGTAAAGCCACTGCTGACTCCTTTCTGTACTTCCTCATTCCTCCCCATACCTCTAGCAAAACAAGTACTTCTCAGTGCGCTGTGGAAAAATAAATCCAAGTTCCTATTGACTTGTTTCCTCTGATTGGGTTCACGCATGTCTAATAAGGTGCAAGATGTGCTTGAAGTTTTGCTCTCTCATATCTGAGAGCGTTCATTAATGCTCTCTAGTGTGCATTCTCTCATTCTTTGTAAGGTGTGAGCTCATGGGGCAGCCTTTCTGCCTATTAGGGCATAAGTAAGATTTACATTTTTATTTAACTGGTTGTCATGGTTTAACCCAGCAGGCGGCAACTGGGACCAGACAGCCGCTTGCTCATTCCTCCCCACTGCTGGGATGGGGAGGAGAATGGACAAAAAGTAAAACTCATGGGCTGAAACAAATACAGTTTAATAACACAACAAAGGAATAATAATAATAGAATGTGCAAAGCAAGCAATACATAATACCATTTTTCTGATCACCCGATGATCACTTGCACAGCCAGTCCCTGAGCAGTGATCACAGAACTTGCAGATTTTGTAGAGCTCGACGAACTCATGGAAAAGTTCCTGCCCCACTGCCAACCCCCATTCATAAACTGACCATGATGTCCATGGTCGGGAATATTTCCACTGGCCAGCTTGGGCTCGCTGCCTGGCTGTGCTCCCTCCCAGCTCTTGTACACCTGCTCATTAGCTGCACATGGGAGACTGGAAAAAGGTCCTTGATTTCTTAGCAACAGCTAAAAACATCGGTGTGTTATCAAC
>Ga0181612_127516_pt1 | contig 13909 bp, 6 predicted proteins | sample HoacroProtozoa21_FD_119630 | JGI IMG/M metagenome (GOLD analysis project Ga0181612, IMG submission 119630) | Hoatzin crop microbial communities from Cojedes, Venezuel. Combined Assembly of Gp0051906, Gp0051904, Gp0051908
GTTTCTGAGACATTACTTTAGAAGGGTGACTGAAGTTGAAATACTAGTAGTAGGGAATACATGATGCTATGGGTGAGGTATGTGTCTTTTATCATCATAATTTCATATTGTCCTAAATATGTCTTCATACAATCTTTAGAGACTCCACGTTAGCATGTATTAAGTATGGTTATATAGTTGAAGAAACACTTTCTTAGCTACAGTTTGCTTAAAAAAATATATATTTTAATGCAACCTTGCATGTCACTCACCCGTAATAGCCAAAAAAGAATATCAGTCAGTGAAAGCACAGGTGACCAAAGCAGACTTCTGGCTGCGGCAGGTAAATTTAGGGCTCCACTTAACAGCACCATCCTTTGGCTATGGGAGAGCTGAATCCACTTCCACAGTTTACTGCTGTGGAGTTATCTAGAGTTCCAAAGCTGTCAAGAGAGCTATGGCAAACCAGCTGGTGGTCCACCTGCGGGAATAGAAGAAGAAATAGGGTAAACCCAAAAAGTTACAGTTCTCTGTCTCTTCTAATGAAGAGGGAGAAAAACTGTAACAAGGGTACTCAGCGAAGGAGTTCTTAGCATGTGAACATGGACTGAGAAGTGATACTTTTGCTGGGTGGAAGGAAGAGATTGGTTCTCTGGGCAAGACTCTGGACTGGGAATTCCATCCATTTTCCCGGCCGAGGCTGGCTCTGCCACAGATTTCCTTGGTGAACTAGCAGTTCATGGCTTTGGCCTCTGTTTTGCTGTTGACAAAATGGGATTCTGACCCCTTCCTCCCAAGGGTGTGTGAGGTTAAATAAAAGGATGTTTGTAAAGTGAGCTCATCTCATTTTTATGGAAGAGGTGCAGTTTCAACATTTTCAAATAATATTCTCAGCAGAGAAAGAACCTTAGATGTTGTATTTACTTACACAGTGATGCTCTCTCTCAGTGGTAACATCCCCTGGTAGCTGGAGGTTCTGTACAAATCCTTTTTCCTGGGGTGAGGAGAGAGGCCACGGACACCCTGCAAGAGGGAGCCAGTGCCGGCTCGGCTGCCAAGGGCCACAAATACCCTCTGGCTGTGTGACACCCCTGTGCCAAGCTCCCCTAGTCCAAGCTGCCTCTGTGCGCTGGGTCCCCCTGACATGGTGTGAGCACTTCTTGGGGTGCACTCTTCCATCAGTACGTGGGGGAAGGGGTCTGTTGCCCCTGAATGAACCCGGTTCCCCTTGTGTGCACGCTGTAGTTGTTACCAAACTCTCTCTCTGTGTATAAGCCTGATGAAATGCCTTCAGCCTCTCTCTTCAGTCCCTCTCCTCCCTTACTTTGGAGGATGCCGTTCAGCTGGCCCTTTTCAACCTTTTGTTGATAAGTGCCATTTTTGTGCTGCCTGTTGCGAAGTATTTGGTGCTGCTCAGTCTCTCACCCTTCTCCCCTCCTCTTTTGGCTGAGAAGGGACGCCGCATATTTCTGGAATATATACTCTAATTCCAGCGATGAGACTACTGTACCTCTGGCACTCTCGGTCCCCTCTGCGCACGTTACAGCACGCTGAACCGCAGGCGAGGGGACAAACGTCCTGCGCAGCAGGACGTGGCGATAGCTGCAGAAAGGGTCGCAGAGGCATCGCCAGGCACGGGATCCCCAGCGACAACCCGATGAACTCCTACCAAAACACAGGCGTGCGGCTCTGCTATTGCTTTCTCTTAGGCAGCCCCAGAGCGTGAAAGTTGGTGGAGGGGGTGCATAGAGGTAGAAACACGGTGGGAGGTAGAATTGCGGTAGATGTGCCTGATTTACGACAGGAGTTTCCTTTACAGTCATAAGGGGAATTTTGCTTGGTCACAGCATGTTTGAACCCTCATGAAACAGCCTGAATCATTTGAAGTTAAAATAAAACAGAGAATGGCAGGGGGAGGGGCATGGCCATTAAAAAAAAAAGAAAAAGGCAAAAAACACAACGTTAAAATTGTTTCCTTTGGTGCTCGCTTCTTAAATGGGAATGTGATCCAGAACAGTTCTGGTGTGCAAGCCAACATTTGTTTTAAGAATTGTTATTGTCTTTTTTTCTCTTTTCCCCCGCTCCCCGTTGCCCTCCCCCTCTGCTCTGCAGATTTACACTGACTGGGCTAACCACTACCTAGCAAAATCTGGCCACAAGCGGTTGATCAAGGATTTGCAACAGGACATTGCAGATGGAGTTCTGCTAGCAGAAATCATCCAGATCATCGGTAAGACCAGGGCTGAGAGACGCACTGCGAGCTGACTCCTTGCATGGGGGAATATATAATTCAAGTTGAATGTATTTAACAATAAGATGAACCCTGAATAATACAACTTGACTGGGTCCATATGTCTCTGATATTTGTGTGGTTCATCCTTGTCTTAATTAAAAAATATGTTTATGTGAGCATGTTTGGAAGTGGCTGTTTAACCATACTTTAAATGGCCAGAACTGTATCTTACACACTTTGAATTGTCAGAAATGAATGCTCCATTAAGCCATATGTCTCCCATGTGTGCATTTTGTTAGTTGGACTGGCTCATACTTTCTGGGATGCCTTGAAACTGTATCCTGACCCTGCAAAGACAATTGTGGAAGATTTCATGTCAGCAGTTATTTTGCAGGGGCTGAAGAATTAGCAGCGACCTCCTTCGCACTTCCCCCTTTGCATGATTTGGCATGTGGAAGCAACTGCTGCTAACAAGAGTGTTGTTACTGTATGACTGAGCTTTATTCAGAAAGGAGCTCTGTGTCAACAAAACCCTGTGCACTTTATTGCTGTATCTTTGCTGCTCGTCTTCTGGGTTTTTTTGTTTGGTTGGGTTTTTTTAGGGTTGATTTTTTTTTTTTTTGTCCAAGGGGTGGAAAGTTTTATGTCATTGTTTACTTCTGCTTTTCTCCTCACTGTTTTTGTTTAGCAAATGAAAAGGTTGAAGATATCAATGGCTGTCCCCGGAGTCAGTCTCAAATGGTAAGAATAAAATATATTTTTAGTATGTGTTGGCACCTCTGCACTTTCCTAAAATGCTTTTTAATAATGATTTGTTGAAACTGTGAATTGCCTGTCACATGTTTACCATAAAGTCCTAATTCTCATATAGCACTCCTGGTACTTTTTTTCCCACATGTGCTTAGTGTTTGTCACTTCATTTCTATACTCGCTAACTTTGGGTCTTGAGGTAACCCAGCAGTAAAACTTTATCACTTCTAATTAATTCAGAACTGCCTTAGCTGATCTGTTCTTCTGACAATCCAGATAATTTCATTTAACTTCATTTTGAAGGGCACTAAATCCAAGAATAAACTTTTAAGTGGAGTCTTTGTGTCTGGAAAACTAGTTTGATGAGCAAGACTTGCCAAATTATTTTTGAATATAAATAGCCCTTTGGACTGTCCACTGTGAAGTCAAGTTAGATGCACTGACTCCAAGACTTTCAGAAATAGCACTTTAGTCATGTAGTTCTCTGAGCTATAGCTGGCAGCTGCTTAAAGTCATTTTAATACTCTCAGGCAAAAAGCATTTTGTGACTGTGATTCATACGGAGTCTTACTAATCTCTTACTGTGTTTATGGCTAGTCAACTACATTTAATAAGATAAAACCTCCTTAAAAGGCTGTGGAACTGACAGGTACAGAATCTGAGCCTCAGTAACATCACCATGCATTTACTGAATCATTTGCAGTTTCAGTCATGCTCTCTCATGCTGAGGACTTTGCCTTTCTGTTCACATCCGAATAGTATGTGAATAAGGTGCACAATGGTGTAGCTGGCAAGCATTTTGGAGTGCAGTGATTTGGATGAGCTTCATAACAGCAAACTGCTGAAGCTGGGCTTAAAAATGGGAGTGGAGTAGAAAGAAATTTACATTTATTCAGTCCCTTTTTCAAGGGGAGAAGGTATTTGCAACTTTTTTCTGCAAAGCTGCAAAAGGTAAAAGGAAAACTTTTGAGTACTAATGAAGTGAATAATCAGGTCTTTCAGTTCTTACTTTTCAAAAAACGTGCAGGTTTAGAATAAGTTTTTCCTCTGGCTTTCAGTCTTTATGAAACAGTCCATAGTAAGAATATATGCAATTTCCTTAAGAATAGTTATTATTTTAATTACTCATATTACAGCAGCACCTAGTGGCCCCAGCTGAGAACGTTGGGAACTCCAGCGTGGAACTCTAATATTACACACGCAGATCAAGAGATAATCACTCTCTACTTTAATCCCATTAAAACCTGCCATTCCAGACAGACAAGACAAACAAGAAGAGACAAAAGCACAGAAAATGATATGATTTCCCAAGGTTATGTAAGTGGTTAGTGACTGTTCAGGATTGCTTAGGGACCCACCACTCTGATGTCTATCGAGCTTCATTTCCATGAGAGAAAGCCAAGCTGCAGAGAGAACTATTCACTCTAGTAACGTTTTCATGTCCAAAGCGACAACATTTGTGTACGTTCCTTGTTGATAGGTAAATTTTTATGTGGCGTAGGGATTCTGGATTTCATCTCTAGCTCCGCTGCTGTTATGTGGGAAGCATGGTCATTACGTTCCCGTGCCACAGCAGTACCTGTGGGAATCTCTTTGTGTCCATCGTCCTCTTCCTGTAAGCACATCTTTCAGCTCAGCCAGGCCAAAGGCTATGTCTCAGGAGCTCTGGGTCTCAGACCAGGTGGTTCAAATACTCCTGTACATAGTTATACGCCAGTGTTGCCACAGTGCTAAGAGGTCACGTTTAACCACTTTATCTTGATAGAAATAGAATAGATTTCTTCATCCTTCTTTGACTTGGCTCTCTACTGTTTTGTTTTATCTCTACAGTCTAATCAGATTATTTTCCTGCCTTTTGACATACCAATTTTATACTGCTGATTTCTTTGACTGAGCTAGGAAGTTTAAAATGTGCTGAAGCTAAAGTAGTTCAAACTTGTCAGCTTTCCTCTCAAAACATCTCAGAGACCCCGGGTGTTGAGCCTGCCCTCTATTTGTCTCCTTTGTGTTGTGCACTGATCAGGCCTAGCTGAAGGCAGTATCTTACTGCATTTGCAGGTAATTTCCCTTGGCAGTGCTCAATTTTGGTAGTCCGCTCAGTTAATGACACGCCAGTTCTGTTCTCCTTGTAGCAGTGGACTCTTGGGGTTTGTAATATGCAGAAAAAAAATGTAACCATGGTCGAAGCTAGTTTACATGTTTGGCGTATGCCAAGATAACACAATATCTCCTGTCGGGATGTGTCAGAACATCAGCCGTCAAACCAACAATAGTCGTGATATTCCTATAGCATGCATGTTAGCCATTCATCAACCGCTTTCATTGTAACATTTTCAGTTTGTAAACCTCAGGAATCCCACTGCTCTTTCCTGTCGCATATGTTTTCATGATCTTTACTCTCATAACTTGCAATTAAGGACAAATGTTTTCTCTATTCATCTGCCATTTGATACCCTTCCCAGGAGGTGATGTCTATGACATCTTATTAGCTTAAAAGAAGCTAGAGAGAGCTAACATGGATTGTCGGCTGCTGGAAGCATTTGATATTGTCTGCAGATTGTATTTATATCAGTTCATAATTAATCACTACCAAAGTTCTGTTCCACTCACCATTTGGTTTTCCTCTTGCCAATGGCTTCAAGTGATTTTTAAGGCATCTCAATTCAGTTGTTACCTTAATTTGTAAACATATTTTAATGTTTATTTTAAATATTTAGATAGTGCTGCTTCTTTAGTTTTCTGTTGCAATGTCTTGCACTCTGTGCTCATCTTGGCAGTGATATGTAAAGTACTTGCAAACAAGTGGAACTGGCTGCACAGGTCCAAGTTCACAAAAATTAAAACCTGTGAACCCCAGCAGCATCCAGTTTCTGCATAGTTAGCTTTACCAGGATCCTGATGGCTGTCATTATGCTCTCACATTTGATGTCACACATGGAATTTGAGAACCTGAGATGTACTGGGGAATAATTATTTCACATTCAAATCTAAGAAGATTTAAATAAATGGAACTTGCAAGAGAATTGGCAAGATTTGCTTGTTTCCTGGGTAAATCTACTGTGGTAAAAAGATTTTGGCATTTCTTATGAATGATTTTCATAAAGATAATAAGGATTTAAAACTCTGTGTATTGTAATGTACATTGTCTGTCTACAACATCATATAGAGGCTTCTCCTTGCCTTGTCTATTTTTTTATTTCACATCTATGCATTTGGGAAGGAATATAGCACTTCAGCCTTTTTTTCATCATCTCTTTCAAGGCATTTAATGGAAAAAAATACCACATTCATTTCTATCTTTTCCTTGTATGAGTTATTCCATAAGTCTATCAATTAAGGAAACCTAGAATCATCTTTCTTTTAGAAGATAGTGGTCTTTCAAGGTTTTACCTTTTGATATAACCAAAAGCTAATTCCTTCTGTTTCTTTTATAAACTATTTGTTCCTTAAATTTCTGTTGTAAGTTTCCCCTTCATTAGGGAAAGCAGGATAGTGTCCTGGGTAGACAATATGTTATAAAGCTTTTCTCTAACGCTCCAAAGAGAAAGAATGGAGATTTCTTTTCTTCCTTAACATATTAAAAATGTACTGGAAGATCTCCAATGTTTTGTCTCTAAACAGATCTTATCAAACATATAGTAAGCACACCAAGTATCCAATTTAATCCATCCTGGAGTTGTCAGAGAAAATGCAAGGGAGTCAAAAAGTGTTGGAGTGAAAATCTTTTTCTGGTGATATTTGCAGTATGGTCCCTTGACAATTTTACAAAACTAGTGTTTCTGTTCTTTCCTCATGCAGTTTATGGTGTTTTCAGCTGCATAAGTAGTAAAATCAATTCAAAGTTGACAAAAAATTTTAAGTATACTGTTTTTCAAGTTGATTTTTCCTTCAGAGATTGACATTGTCTTATTAGCTGTTTTATCTTCCTTAAAATTAGCTCTTGATATTTCCTGTGACAACTGTTTATGCCACTACACATCTATGTACAAAAGCATCCTTAATTGTAGTTGGTAGTAGGGTTTTTTTCGTAGTTATAAAAGGGCTGGAGAGACACTTCTTATTAAAAGGCCTCTAATGTAGTTACACGCATTTAATGAAGGGTATTTTACATTTGGTCAGTCTTGTCTTTGGCACAGTTTTCTACCAGTTTATATAACCAAAAATGTACTTCAAAGGTAATTTTTTTAGTTTAGGATACAGACATGCTGCAGTTCAACAGAGGGAGTTGAGTTCAATAAAAATGCAGGTCTTGCTTACCACATCCTGGAAATCAGGGAGTTGGAAAAGGTGTTGGAGGTGTAGCACATTGCCAATTAGATATGAACATTCAGTAAAAAGCTGCAGTTACCAGAGCTGATACCATCTATGAGTGAGTAGCAGTGCATCTGGTAAAAGTGGGAATCGATGTGACTGTGTGCAGCACTTGTAAGATCATTTCTACAACATTGTACTTGATTTTGTTAATAATGCCTTTAAAAATATGTTAATAAATTGAAAATATTTCCAAAAAGAGCCACAAAAATGCCAGCAATTTTGCTATATTCTATGAGTCTGAAGAAAAATTGTGTAGTTTAACAAGAAGGTGGAGTGACTGAATGAGTCTCCTTAACCAGGGAACATTTTTGTGAGAGAACTTTCTGTGACATAGTTAAAGAATTGTGTGAAACCTGAAGCTGAAGTAGGACGAAGTGACCATGTCTATACTGGTAGACATTGCTTTGTACTTTATTGGGTAGATGTTCTTCAGAGTGTTCATGTAGTCCCACAAAAGCCCACTGTGGCTCACTCTCTGCTCATATGCTTGGGTTGTTCTCCAGAAGAAGCCAAGACTGCAAGGGGATGAGGTGCATGCAGATCTCTTCTTAGCGGGGAGTCAGCCCATGGACAGGATGAATAGGAGGAAACTGGAACTGCTAAGCGTGCCACAGAGTACACCTGCCCTACAGTATGCATATTTCCCTTCAGTATAGACACCTGCCTTCCTCTGTCAGGGATGTGCTGGGCAGGACATTTGAGTTGCAACCCTCAGTACCCAGGAATGCCAATATCCAGGGACGAGAATATCGTCATTAGCATTCTGTGTCTAAAATTTGTTTGTGAAAAACAGGATAGTTTTGTATAATGTAAGCATTGTAGGTTCTATTAAGGCCCGTAGAATTCTGTATGAAATTGTGTGGGGTATGGCTAAGTGGAGCTCTCTGAGGACCAGGAAGCCTGAAAAAGTCATCTCTGTGTTCACTGGCAGGTGGGTCCGTGTGAGCTTTTTCTGTCCGCACAAGAGTTGAACTGTGTAAGAATCTTCTGGCTTTGCTGGTGCAGTTGGTGACATCAACTATATGGATTAAAAATATACTTTCTGTTCTTTGGAGCACCTGCAGGTTGAGCCTTCCACACAAATGTGACACGTTGAAATATACAGAGAATTTTGGCTGAGTGTAGAAATATGGTCCCTTACAACTGGAAATTCAATTTGAGTTTTGAAAGCTAATCTCAACTCCTTTAATGTGCAGTCCAGTTTCTTCCCGCAGTGAAACCTGGGCAATCCTCTTTTGTTTAAATCTTGACTGTCATCCCATGGCTATCAGAGGATCTTCACAGATATGATGACTGGCTGCTGTGGGAGTTTCGTGCAAATACAAGGGAATAAGACACTTTAGTTTTGTCAGCTGTGCAGGTTTGGTGTGCTTAAATGAATGGAACACAAGACAGCAGCCTCATTCCTGTATTTCCCCAGTGAATGCTTGCATACTTTGTTTTCAGAAATTCAGTGAATAGCCTGAAGTGTGTTAATTGGAGCGTATGCACTTCCATGTGATGGGGTGTAAGAGAAGTAAAAGCATTTCACTCTAAAAAGAAAGAGTACTGTTGGACTTACCAGGTTTTCAGTAAGTTTTTAAAGTTGGTTTAAATAGCTGTGGTGTGGGATGGAAGTACAGGCAAGGGATCAGTCATAAACTGTTTCTTGGAGATCCCCATACATGCCATTAACAACTCACTAGGAACAGAAAACAAGGAATAACTGGTCAGTGCTTGTAAAAAGACAGTCTATGATTCGCGTGCCCCAAGGATCTGTGCTTGTGACTCATTCATTATGTTCACGAACGATCTGCAAAAAGGCATGAATGGTAGAATGACAAAATTTGCAAATAGTTACTCAGGATAATAAAATCTAAATCTGATGGTGAAGCTGCAGAAGGATCTTGCAGCTGAATAAAAATGTGTATTCAAATCCTTCTACCCTTTACCAATGAAATGTTAACAGATACACATCAAGTTTTCTTGATGATGACTGCGTTGGGGAAGATGCGGTTTACATAAGAGACAGGACAAGGCCTGAGAAAACAGCCTTAGTTGGTGCAAATATCTATTTTAAAATGTACTCAGATAAATGGCTTCTCGCAATATGGGCAGGACAGAGTCAAAAGCTCCTTTCCCTGTCCCCTGTGCTAGGCAAGGGGGATCTGGGATTTGAGAATGCAGTAGCCTTTGAGAGGGAAAAAATGAAAGAACTTTTAGAAAAGGATGACAGGTTCACAGCATGATATCTAGGAAGCTGATCGAGTAAAGCCAGAAGAAAAAAAAAAGGTAGTAATTAGAATTTGAGCTCCCGTGACATGTTTCCTGTGCTTATAGATAGGAAAGCTCGTCTTTTAGCTGCGTTATATAGAAAGAATCTGCAAGACGTAGTCACAACCTGTGTGTGGGTGTTTGGGGGACAGCAGAATTGAAGAATATGCCCAGATGTTAGGTAAAGGACTGTGTGGATAGGATCAAAGGAAGATTAAGAGTTTTGCTCATGTTGGAAACTAGTTAGACGATTTAAAGTTGGAAGAGAGTATTCAGATCTGGAATAGAGAAAGAGACAAGATTCTCCTTCCAGTGACACTATACTTGTGTTCTAGATTACAATAATCCAGATTGTTGACTATTTGGCATGCCCACATCAGGTATATATATCCTTATTTTTATTTGCCAGAGGAGTTTTCAATGTACAGCTTCAAAATCAGCACACAGGGGCCTTTACCTTTTGTACGCAGCATGTCTACCATCATGAGAAGGATGGTAAGCACCATTTCTTCTCCATTCTATCAACTTCCTGGCAATACAGATTAAATACCATATCTTTTGGCTTCTTGTGTACTCTTAGCATGGGAATTTCCAATATCATCTTAAAATTCCCCTCTACTCTACAAATCTCCCTATCTGCCAGGGTCGTTATAAAGGACCTAGCCACACTGGAGATGAGCAGTCATGTCAGTGTTACAATGAGAGTTTTCCCTTATAGGTTTCCTTAGATAAAGAGACCTGTTACCTCTTGGAGCAGATCCTGATCTACCTTAATTAAAGGTCCACACTTGGATTTCTATTCCCATGGGTGTATTTGAACAACAAAATAGCTTAAAGGGCTCCAAGTTTCTCTCGGTAACTGCCATATTGTCCAAACCTTCGCATGGCATCGAGTCAGGGTGTTACCCAAAGGGGAGTTTTGTAAGGACATTTTGCCCTCAGTGTAGCTGAGCCTATCCCTGCACGTTACCCAGCTCCCAACAGCAGCAGCAGTTCCTTGAACTTTGTAAGCGATGGCAGAAGAATCATACTCCCTGTTCCCTGGGAAGAATTTGTCATGCTGATGCACAGTGTACATGTTCTTTGGCATCCCTCCTCCCCATGGATTTACTTACCAGTTAACTCTGCATTTCTCAATCCGGCTCTTGTGGTTTGGCAGAGTAAAGCATCATGCAATTCTTTTATTTGGGAGTGTGGGTAAAATACCCTTTGGAGCCACACTGATGACAGATACTTCTTTTCACAGTCTGTTCTCTTCTACCTTGCAACAGTGAAAGCTCTGAAATGAAGCAGGCAACGCTGATACAGCTCTATTATGAAAGGAGCTGAGTAGATGCTTATATATGCAGGAAATTACACTCCTCAACATGGTACATATTCAGATATCCCATTTTTGATGCTAGTTTTATAGACCTATACAATTTTTTTACGTAATGAGCTGTGCTTTCTGAGATTCCTCACTAGGTAGTTGATTTACATTACCCTTATTGGGATTCCCAAGAAAGTGCGCAAGATTGTCACAGCCAGGAGCATGTCTTAGCTATCCTTCTGAAGATGTTTTCTTGGACAAGTCCTCTCATTTCCTAGGTAGGTTCAGAGTGTGATCTCCCCTTTGAGAACCAACCCCATTCCCACATCCTGCTTCAGTGACTGTCCTCAGCTGTTCCAGGGAAGACTTTCTTGGGCGTTTGACACATCCAGCCACTTGCAATACACTGCGCAGTGTACAATGTACAAGCTGGCTTCAGAGCATTTACAGTTCATTTGGCATTTGCTGAATGTTCAAGCTGACTATCCCATTGCGGTCTCCATATTTCCTTGGTTGATGATAGAAGCATAACTACTAAGATGCATTTTCTTTTAACTCTACTGTTCAGGTTTATAGGGCCCTGAAGCTTATTGCTGCAGTCTGAGAAATCCTGTGGTATACAATTCATATGTCAAGTCCTGGAGCTCAAAGTAGTATGAGATGATTATCAAGCCTTCTACACATGTATTCATGTTGCCACCTAGAAATAATAGGGATGACAGCAGGAATCTGCATGAGATCCTCTGCCACGTGCAGGGAAGCAGACACTCTGTTGAACAAGCGTACTGAGCATCAGGTTATACCTAACTGCTTTCAATTTTCTCAGGGCACCAAACATTTCGGAGAGTGAAATAGGCCCTTTCAAACTCTTGAATCATAGATGATAGGTGCAAGACAAAATTTTAGAAGCTGACCTTCAGGACTGGACTCTCCCTCTTTATTTTAGACATCAGCAAATTCTTTCTATAAGCTTTTGTGTGCCTTATAGGGGGCCCATGGCTTTTCTTTGTAATGCTGTATTCCACAGAATTTAAAAATTCTCTGGCTAACAGCAATGCATGTAGGTATATCTACAGTGCAAATATACAAATAGATAATATAAATTGAAGAATAGTTTCAGGAAGTAACATCTCCTTCAGAAGTGCAGAAATTGTAGTTTATTTCTTGTTTCCAGATGAAATTAACATGACATAAAGACTAGAGTAAAAATGAAAATGAGAGCATCGATAATAGAGATGCGTAGCACCCCAAAAGAAAAAATTAAAGGGAATAATGAGGGTCCATTTATGGATACATTACGGGAATAATTGTGATGCTATGAATGGAGGGAATAAAGAAAGAAAAGAGCACAGTATTTCTGTAAGGGTAAGGTTAAAAATATTAACGTTAAAGGTGGTTGACATTGAAGGATGAAGATGTTGGAATTCTGGTTCCAACTTTTGCTAAAAAGAGATTATTAATATTATTAACATAGCCAGTTTGAGTAAGATGAGAGGCAAATTTGTTTATCGTAGAACTGGCAGAGGAGGAATTCCAAATGCTTTTCTGAACAGACTCTAAAATTTCTAAAACCTCTAGAAATTGAAGAGAAAATATATTATGGGTGAGAGCTGGACAAAAAAGTAGAGTAACAATTGCCTTTTTGTGGGAGACTAAATATGTTTTTATTATGAGGGAAAGAAGAATCTAAGGAAAGGATGGGAAGACTGCTGCAAGTGTTAGATCTGGAAGAGCATAATGGATGGGAAACTTCATCCATCCTGCCTAAGGGTGTTACAAGCATGGAAAGGAAGGGGAATAGAAGGCAACCAAATCATCACTTTTTTGATATGATTTGATTCTGGTTTGGCTTTTTGTTAGACCTCTTTATTCTGCACTGAAACAAGCAGTTCTCTTTACATGCAGGGAAGATCTGAGAACATTAAAAGAACCACAGAATTTATGACAATCCCTCTTCACAGAACAGCTAAGAGTTACTCACTTGCATCAGGCAGTGCGATGCATATTCCCCTGAGTCACTCGCATTTGACTGTCTGAAGTCATAAAAGAAAAAGCCACAGGAACACATCCTGTGTATTATTTTACTAGGCTGGAAGAAGTATATTATTCACTAAATATAAGTTGCATGCATTTATTAGCCTTTTTGTTTAGGCTTACAAATTCCTTGTCCTATTAGTGTGTGAAATCACATGAGAATAACTCATCTAGATGTTAATGAAATAATCATGTCATAAGTACTTATACTGTGATGATATCCGTCTCCATGAAATCTACTGAGAAGTTAGGTTAGGGATGGGAGTATTTGATTTAGGGGTAGGATTCGGGTTGTGCACATTTTTCTTCTGTAGACCAAGATTGCTGAACACAATAAGATCTTTTCATTCCTTAAAATCAACTATTTCCCTTCAAACATTGCTTTTTTGCTAGTAATTCCTTGAACACCCCCCCCGCCCCTTTAATCTACATCTGGAATATACCAGTACTTCTATGCCTCTGAGGCATGCCCATCTCACCCATCTCTTCCCTCAACTGTGTTTGTCAGGAATTTCATTCAACCAGAAACACGTTCTGTTAAACTGTATTGGGAGGACACGCAGAGATTAAACACAGGAGTACTTCATGCGTGAAGACTTGTGGATGACACACACTGTGAAGTATTTACTGTTTGAAGAGATGCAGTTGACTGTCTCCCCATTTTCCCCCATCTGTAGTTACCTTTATACCTTTTTCAATTTTCTGTCTTGTTCTTTTTTCTCAAAAATACCATGCGAACATTCCTTGAAATTTTGGAATTTATCAAACATATATTTGTGATGCAGATGTTTAGACAAAGAGACGATGTATAAATACAGGCTGGTCAGCCTCACCTGCATCCTGGGAAAGGTGATGGAGCAGCTTATCCTGGAGGCCATCATCAAGCAAGTGGAAGAAAAGAAGGTTATCAGGAGTAGCCAGCATGGATTCACCAAGGGGAAATCATGCCTGACCAATCTGATAGCTTTCTATGATGACATGACTGGCTGGGTAGACGAAGGGAGAGCCGTGGATGTTGTCTACCTTGACTTCAGCAA
>Ga0181612_156511_pt1 | contig 13909 bp, 8 predicted proteins | sample HoacroProtozoa21_FD_119630 | JGI IMG/M metagenome (GOLD analysis project Ga0181612, IMG submission 119630) | Hoatzin crop microbial communities from Cojedes, Venezuel. Combined Assembly of Gp0051906, Gp0051904, Gp0051908
AACGGTGACAATCTTCTTGATGCTGGAGGATCGTGATAACTATATTTAAGTCAAAGCAAAGCAGTACCCTGTTTTGAAGATGTCTGCATGCCTCTTGAGCAGAGAAAATGTCTCTCAGTTCATTTGACAGTTATTTTTTTTTTAAATTGATAACAGCATAAGAAAAGTTGAATTTTATGAGAATCAAGTTTTCTTTCAGTTGGCATAAACTGTGTGGCAGGATCCATGGCTGTTCCGTTGGGCCACCTCCCATATGTTGCCTTCATATGCGTGGCGACCTGGTTCAGGAACGGCATGGCAACCTATCCCCCAGCCGCTTGGGCCATCAGCTCGCAGACACCAATGTGGTGGACAGCAAATGGTGTTTATTGATAAGTAGCACAGCATTATATAGCTTAGGTTTACAGCGTCACTTCCGTCTGCTTACTTCATTGGCTAAACGCTACTGGCTATCAGGAGAGGAGGGGGGGGCCTACCTTTCCGTACAGCACGACATCTTCCGACCGCCAGGCCCTAACTATCCACACCCTTCCTTTATCTTGAAACTCATTTTTGCCGTCCTTCTACCTCTCTTTCTATGCCCCAATCTACTCCCAACTGCCCTCAATTATTTTTTCCCTATTGGTCCTCGTTTTGCTACATCCCTATCCATTTTGCATATTTCTGCTACCTTTACTTAGCTAACCCCAGCCTTGTAAGTTCTCTGCTCATGTGGCTGCCTTTCTCACATAGGCCTGCATTAACCACCTGTGCACCTCTGCCATGCCTCATGGTGCTGTCTCTAATTTATGTTGGCTTCTCACACTATTATCTGTCACGTCTAGCAGTTTTCCATGTCATGTCATGTCCTGCACAGTTAATATCATCTCAGGGCAGGGTCCCGCCTTTTATGTGACTTCGCAGCTATTTAAAGTCAACCTTCATGCCTATGGATGCTCCTTTTAAGTACAGACTTTTTATAATACTTTTAACACAGGTAACTAGGAGGATGAAAATGCCAATTATAAATGGTTGATTATAGCAGAAATAGCGAGAAGTACCCATCACTTTTGTGCCCCTCTTCCTAACGTATCTGTAGTCAGCTAACTTTTCCAGTAACATCACTAATAGTATTTGACATTGAGAGACTTAAAATAACTATTATAACCTTCCGGGTTTGATTACTTTTCTCACATGCTCTAGCATCATCATTATAATCTGTCATGTTTTACTTGTTACTTGTTTCTTTATGAACTCTAGCATCATCTTCTCAATGAAATTTATCCATACTGTAAAAACATACTTTAAAATATCTTTTATTAGAAAAAATGAACTCCTGTTTTCAGATTTTGTTAGACTTCTACATTTCATTTAGATGACCCTTACAAAGTCTGAATAAAAAAAATGTTAGTTATATCTGACAATTTTGCAGTCCATTGTATTTGTGTTTTCTTTGTGAAGATTTGCCATCAAGTAGGAGAATGAAAGATTTTAGGTAAATTAAAAAAGTCTACATTTGTGAATACTACAAACAGAAAAAAAGATTTCATTAAGTTAAAATGTTATTAAAAGCAAACTGTGTTTTAAAACTTAATTAAAAAGTGCACTTAAAGTCAATTCCAATTTCAGAGGTATTGATTATTCCTTCTGTGCTTTCCATTTTAACTATACAGCAAATTACCACCAATTGCTGGAGTTATACTTTGAGAACATAGAATTACTATCTCTATTTTATCTACATATTACTTTTCATCATTAATTTCTGAAAGAAAACATAGCTGAAACATATTTAATAATTTAAATATTACAGATTTATACATTAAACTCCAAAAGATATTTGTATGTTTTAAAAGCATGGAAGTAGAACATCAGTGGATCTGGTTTTCTGCGCACATACTGTCCAGAACTTGATCCTCCTGTGAATGTGCCTCACAGTTAAAGTCTTTGGGCTTGCTGCTCATGTATGGAGTAAATGCACAGACCATGCTCTCTAGTTCTTTTATACTGTCTTCATGTCCCTTTTCAAATGTAATTAAAGTATTAAGATAGATTTTTAAGGACAGTTCTGTGGCCAGAAGAACAAATTTAACAAGAACAGAGGACAAAGTAGGCATAAGATGAGAATTAGCTCCAGACTGCACACACTCAAATTTTGCATGCACTTAGATATTACCTGTCATTTTGAAAGCAAAATATTGTGGTTTACATGATAGTCAATGGTAAGATTGTGCACCTTCCAGTTGCCTTGATGTTCAAAGAGATATGACAGATATGACACAGTCCCTATGCCGTTCTCAAGTGACAGCTACATAAGATACCTAAAGACGCCTGTCTTCTACTGATGACAGCTTTTTGAAATTTGACATATTTCATTAGCTATTGCCTATTTGCTAGGAATTTTTTATCTACTATTTTAGGTTATGCTTGCTATAGTGTGTTCAAGTCCTGTAGAAGTTTCTGATTTGCCTGTGCGTTCTGTTTGCGTGTTTACATACCATAAATTCTTAAATGCTGTGTTAGCTCTCATAACTGAAGTAAGTGTAGTAGAGGGACAGATAGAAATGTAATGTCCGAGTCCTTTATGCTCTTGAAAGTTGAATGGCACCGCAGTCACTAAATTCCCTTGTCAGTGCTTCTTTATCTGTAATTTACTAACCTGTATGTTTAGATTTTTACAGATGCTAGAAAGAATACCTAGCCATACAACTCAGATAAACTTACTTTAAAATTCAGTGAAGTTAATGTCCAGCATAAATTGCTGACACAAAGTCTAACATCCTTAAACTGCCATGTCATATAATTCCTCCTTGATAGAAATCTAGCTGGGTGGATAGAAATCTGACTTGTCAATGTGCCCTGCAGAGCATCGTGTATGAACTAGTTGTGGCCAAGTGAAACTGAAGAACTGAAAGCCCTCAAAGTCTGAAAGACAGTGATGCTACAGAAACAGTAATATAAGTTATGAAATGGAAAATAGTTAAGAAGCTAAATTTAAAAAAAAAACCACACTGAAATAAACCTACACTTGATTTGGCATTTAGAAGTGGTTTTGTTCCTTCTGTTATTCTAAAGGTTCTTTTTGATCATTATGCACTTTCAGGAATGGTACCCTGGCAAAGCAATGGAAGAAACTAGAAGAAAAGAAAGTGTCAACAGACTTGAGAGAGAGAAGAAACCTCTTCACAAAATGTATGTCTTCTGTTAGAGTTGGTCATGAGTTCACTGATGAAGATTTATAGAATGCTGTTCCTTCCTGCTATTGTAATTTAATTTAAAGAGTATAATTTAACCTGCAAAAAATTCTAGCCAGAAGGTTTCAGAAGTATTTTTCAGGATTTCTTTTTAATTAAAACCAGAGGATAATGGTTTGCAATATGTTAGCCTGGTATTTAATAAGATGACCTAGAATCATAAAAATGCACTCAATTCTGGTTTCTTTTTTTTTAAATTCTCGCTTCAGCTGCCTGAAGATTTACTCTGCCTGTATACAAATTTAAATTAATAATATAACATCTATTATAATATAATTAATACATTTTTATGTCATACAAATATTTCTCATTATGACCATCAAAGATAGTTTATCCAAAGTTGTATAGTCCAAAGAAGAACTAAGGACTGCGTTCTGAGTTCTCAGAGAACTCAAATTCCTTTTCATGTGCTCATCCAGATAAATCATATTTGTTAGGTCTTTCTTCTCACTGTTGCCAGACTGCTTGAGTACATTAGGAATTATTTTTGTTTGCTTGTTCGTTTAATTTTTTGTTTGTTTGCTTGCTTTTGTAGAAGTAATTAAGGCTATGTACTCCAAAACATAAGAATCCAATTTCATGACATAAATTAGTTCAATTATGTTAAAAGCAAAATCTTTTCTGTTGTACTTTACTTTCAAAATTTGTTTTTTGACATAATTACTTCAGATACACTTTGTTTATGAACAGCTCATTTTGAACAACAAAAAATACTATTCACAAAATATTGCTCTAACAAACATGTTTCCAGTATGATTAGCATATTCCATTAATAGATAGAAACAAACAGTGTAAGTGTCTGAAATTAACATGGGATTTGATCCGGAAAGGAATTTAGGCACTGCAGCATATTATTGCAGTACCTCATTTTTAAGTCTAGTTTTCAGATGTGTTCATTGTAGACTGAAATCCCAGTCATTTTTGTTACGCTATTAGCTTCCTAAACAAAGTTCTATATTTGAGACTGACTAGAAAACTAGAGTGCTGAATGATGAGCCAATAGTTAGCCATTAGTGAGAAGTATCTATTCAGTGCCATTACTCTTCAGACAATACTGATCTCCAGGGAGGCTGTTTTCTCCACTCGTGATTAATAGTCCTTCTTCTTAAAATACAGAGCACAGCAAGAAGAGTTTTGCTTCTCTTTCACGTGGCAGTTTATTAGGATATAGTAGATCGAGATTCAGATTCCTTCATATCCTTGAAGATTTAAACCTACTTTTTTCTGACATTTTTGCATATGTCCTATCCTCCAGACTATAGGATATTGTGCAATAAAGCTGCAACTTGAAGACAAGATTTAAAGTATTTGTTTGTCTTGATAGAAAGAGGAAGGCATGAGTAAGCTATGGGATGAAGATCATCTTATTTATCCGCATATCTGTTAATCCTGTGTTTTGCAGTGTCTTAATTTGTTCAGTATAAGCCAAGGAGTTATTAAGATGTGGTTCTCTGCCTAATCATGAAAACCTCTTTAAAAACTAGCCATGTTTACTCCTCTGCAATCCAGGTATCAATGCAATTTTAGATAAAAAATCACAGTGCCGTGACAAAAATTCATCTGATTTGTTCATGAGAGGTGATTTTTTCTAGTTTATTTATGTGTGTGCCATAGCTTCTCCTACAATACCTTCAATTTCAGGCAAATCCTCTGCAGAGCCCTTTCCAGAAGGGATTCTGTTGTGAGAACTGATCTCTTGTTGATTAGATGTGAATACATGAAATTAAATCATTTGAAAATACTTAACATTCAGTAAAACAGATTGGAGACTGGAGACTCCATTTGAATGGAGAGGTTTATAAAATACTCTTTCGGCCTATATAAATATATTAACAGAGAACAAGAAGAACATGTAGGACTATCCTCTAAGCTTGTAATTCTGCTTGGCTTCCCCTTGGATGTAGTATGTTCAGTATTTCACCTATTGTTCACCTCTTTTGTTTGTCCTCAACTTCTCCCAGGAATTACTAGTAAATTGTTCTTGCAACTGTTTAAACAGAACCCAATTAACGCATTTTTAATAAATTGATTGTTGCTTTTTTTTAACTGAAAGAAGTATGTGGAGCGTCTGCTTGACCTATTGCTGACTTTTAAAATCAGAACAGACTGATAATTTCTTTAGCTATGTGGAAATAGTAATAATGAAGGCATTCCAAGGTAAAATGTCTTCTCTCTAGTGCATCTTGGTGCAAGATGAGCACTGTCAAGGTGTGTACATGACCCTGACAGATTTAAGGTTCTTGAATTTTTATTATTGCTTAGAAGAAATCAGAAATATAAGACTGAGATATGATTATTTTAATGATTATTTGTCCAAATAGTGGTCAGCACTGCAACATGAAGTTCATTTGAGATATAGCACCATCTGTTGGATTGTATCTCTAGGCTCTAGTTATGTAATGAAATTAAGTAGAGCTATCTGTTTAAAATGTGTAAGTTTTTAGTTACTTGTTCAGTGGTATTCTAATTCTTACAAAGTTACTTGTTTCTCAGTTACTGAAAAGGATTTTTTTTTCAATTTTGGATGCTACTGATACCTGTTACTAGTGTAATTTTTATGTTCATTCCAACTTATGAAACAGACTAGTATTGATTACCTACCATTGTTAGATGGAAGTTATTAACTTGTGCAATTATTAACCTCTGACATGAATGAGAGGTAAATGTGAATGCTTTATTTCTAAGGGCACTGTAAGTTCACTTGTTGAACTTAATAGCTCATTACCTAAAGAATACTGGGCTAGTTACTCTTGCCAAGAACTATATATAAGTAGATTCAATATGAAACATGACAAAATTAATACCTAGCATAAATCATTGCTGTATTGGAATAGTACTGGAGAAGAACTCAACCCACTGTCCCTACAATAATTCACATTCAGTCAAACAATGTAGTATTCATAAATAATAGGGCTTCTAAGTTACAAAGGTTTCAAAGAAAACAGGAGCTCAGATAATGATGTTGGCTGACTGTCTTGCTCATATAATTACAATGTAGCAATAGTTTATCATAAAATTAATAAAATATGACTACTGTTATGTTTTTTTTGGTGACACTGCTGGTTCTGCAAATGCCATGTGTTTATCGGATTTTACACTCTTACGCTTAATAGTATGCTTGTAACTATAAACAGCATTTCTGTAGTATAATTAATCCTCGATAAATGAATGTCCACATCAGATTATAGTTAGATCACTTTAATTAAGTAGACATATTTTCTCTGCATTACAATGGCAGAGGTAAGACTCTTGTTATGTTCTCACCCATTCACATTTTGGGATGCTGAACACAATTTAATGGTGTTTCTCAAGATCCACTGCGGGAATTAGCTACAGTGAGCACTCTTAGATGTCTTGGTGGCAATACAGGTCCATGTGCCCAGGCTGGAAAGTACTGACGCTTTACAGAGGCCATTTCAAGATAATAATAACGGCATGAGTAACTGATGGACCCAACCTTAAGCAAATGCTACCCCTGAAAAATGACTGCAGGCAAGACCCAACAGACAACTTCGGAGTCTTAGTTTGGATTTGGGAAATTTTCTTTGTTCAAGCACAAAATTTGGATCTGGCATGTAATACCGGAATAAACATATAAAGCCTGTCTCTTTTTGACTTTAAAAATCACTAGTATCACTGTGCTTTGTTTATGTGCTTTCTTGTAGGGAGTCTCATTCTGATCCATTTGCATAACCAAGATCTTGAACCTCGCTGCTGCATATTGAATCCAGTGACTGCCAAAGTCTTCTGAATGGCCACATAGAAATCTCAATCCGCAAAGAACAAATTTTATCACCATATTTGGCCCTCATAAAATGCAATGGTAATCACTGTCTTCAAAAAATATTATCAGTAGAATATTAGTTAATTAGTCTACTATAATAGTGCAGTAGTTGAAATGCTGAAGAAATTTAAAATTTTGTATTAATTTGTCCCTTCTATTTCAGAGGCACCAAATTCATATTGTCCAGCTTTCAGAAGATATAGGACTTATTTTTGCACTTGTGATATCTCTCCTGATACATTAAATATTGTTTTTCTTGTTGCATAACAGCACCGCTTTGGAAGGAGGAACCAAGAGAATTTATCTTCCCAACACAACATCTGTTAGTGTAACGTCTACAGCTTTTTCCTGGGAAGTCCAGGATGTTTATTTTACCCTGTTGGTGTAAGGGGTGGATTAAATGAAGGTCTTTTACAGCCTGGACCAGTCCTCTGACCATAAGAAAATAATGTAAAGTGGAAATTAGATATCAGTTTGTATGCCAGCAGTTGTTCTATAAAATTAAAAAAGTCACAAGTCTTGCCAATGGCTTAAAAATAACTATACTTTTTCATAAGGTCTGTGGGATGTACATGTTGGTCTACCAACAGATTATCCAGGACTTCACACCAAAGAACTTCTAGGGAAATTCAGAGCTAGAGAGGCACATTATGAGTTTAGGTGATTTATTCACAGTACTTGTGAATCATAAGGATTTTACCTACTTAAAAACAAGATTCACTACCCAGTTGTTACCAGTATGCTACCCTGTAGTTAAGGGATTATGATATGCCTGCTTACAGCATTTTGTGTCCTGCAGCATAGTCATGGTTCATAAAGCATACTTCTGCTAGGAAATTGTCATAACTGAATGAAAATCAGTAGCCCAAGAGATCAGAGGAACCAGTGAGTAGCAAGGTGAGACCTACAGTGACAAAATGTAGCGTGCATTTCAAGTCTTTGAAACAGTTTCTGCTCAAGACATTTCTTTGATGATGCCTTGGTGAGTTCCTACTATTTGACAATTTTTTTTTCTTTCACAGCTCAATGTCTCTTTTTGTTAGGGTAATACTTTCTTACTTGTTCTTTTCTAGGGATGTATGATATAAGTTTTTGTGACAAATTGTAACAGAAAATAAAGACAAGAAAAATTTGAAATGAAGAGAGTGAAAAGGAAAATCTTGACTTCTAATAATTGCCTGTCTCCGTATAGAACCAGATTGACTGGCCTATAAATCAGGCAGATTGTGGCTGTCAGTATCGGAATGAATATTCTGAGGTGTTATACATAACAGATATCAGTTCTTTATATCTTTTCCAAGATATTGTTCATCAAGATATTATGCACAGAAGCTTATTGGCAAAGTTGTTGCCAAAATGGTTTCTTTCTTTAAGCTCTGCATCTGACAGAACTGTAAAGAACAGTCTGACAGTAGCAGCAAAAGGGACTATGCTGTCAGAGAAATATGCAGAAAATATACATTTACTATGATGCATCCAAATATTGCACAGTTGCCTTGTTGCAAATCAAAATTATCTGGCAATTTGATAAAGGAATGGCTTTTATACCAAGTTTCCCAACAATAGAAATAAACAATAGGAAGTCTCAGAAGTAAAAATTCTGAGATATCAATGATTTTGTTCTGGAGTATACATACATATTTACATTCTCAGAAATATCAAAATGATAATGATTTATATCTCTGTTCTACAGTTGCAAATGGCTGCATGATCAAGAGCACTGTAGAACTGGATCCCTTTCTGTTTGACTAATATATTTTTCCAGGCTCCATTTAGTTAGGCTGATTTCTCAGCATTTTTGAAGTACTCTCCTTTTGTTTAACAGAAGTCCTTCAACAGTTAATGAATTCTCATATCCTTCTTGACAGTTCTTAGAAGCAAATTTCCATTTTTAGATATAATGGTTTATATAATGACAAGTGCTGATTTTGATCATTGAGAGCAGATGCAGTTATTACTGAAAATAATAATAAAAGGTTTTCTTCATAGAATAGCTCCAAGTGTTTTGCTTTATTAATATTAATAGTGTTAATAATGTATTAATAATAGAAGGCCAAAATCTATTGCAATGCAAACTGGCACAGTTCCCTAAATTTGATAGGACTATATCCAGTAAAGCTTTCTAAGTAGAGATGCAGTTTCTAACTGAATCTGGATTTTTTAAGAATAATCTTACTGTCTATGTTAAGTGAAAGTGCATGGGTTTGGTTTTTTTCCAATTTCGTTACCATTTTTGTAACCTTGTTGCTCCTGTACATTACTTTTAAAAATCATAATGAATAAGAAAGGAATATATCTCTGCTACTTTGAAAAAAGTGAGCTTCTGCCTTGCGAAAGTATGTAGTTTTTCATCCTTCTAAAGGTTTCACAGTTACCTGAAGATTTGATGTATTTCTTATATTTTCTTTTGTTTCAACAAAAGTATCATTGATTTTTTCTTTCTATGATGTTATTTACCTTTTCAGACTGCTTTAAATTAGATTTAAAACTAGTCTTCTTCATTATTGAGGTAGATTTGTATATCACTTCTCTGATTTTAAAAGGCACACTCCCCATTGATTTTGAATGGATTTGTGAAATCAAGACCTCTTTTTTGCTGGTGTTTTTCCAGGAATTTGTGCTTAAAAATGTAAGGATGTGTAATTATTTCAAGATGTCATATGTCATCTGTTTCTTTGGAGTAAAAATCAGAAGGGAACTGGGAAAGCTATACTTTTATACTATGCCTGAATATATTTTTTATCATTCTATCAGGTGTTATTGCTAAAACTTATTACGTTTGAATCCATATGCATATATGTGCATGTATATATTTGTATACATGTACACAAAAATCCATGTTATTACTGCTGATTTTTTACTCTAACTAGTTTTCAGTCTTAACATTTAACTGGAAATGCTTAGTTCTTTTTAAGTGAGACTTTTATATTAGCAGTACAATTCAAGTAACAGGGACTGAGAAGCATAGATACTCAAATATCTGCTTATTTCTAGGTGTTGTTTGTTTTCAAGTAGTAAAAAGACGTGTGATATGAACGACAATTCTATAGGAGAAGTCAAGACCGGTGCCTTTATTCAAGAACTTTTGGAGGGTTGAGCTTTAAGTATGTGATAGCTGTCTATATGGCTCCAGGGTGCAGCCATTCACAATTTAGACAGGCATTGTAAATTTTGCATTAAATGAGCTTCCATATTGATACAACAGAAAGAGTCTTTATCTGTAAGCAAATCGGATGTCACAAACTGGCCACAGAAATATGATTGAATTTTAGTACTTAAATGGTACTTCAAAATAAACCACACAATCTCAGAATAATTTTCTGAATTGTTTCAGTAAAACATCATACTATGTACAAGTTCGCAAAAGAAGTTATAAAATTAAAGTCAAGAACGAGAAGACTTGCAGCATTTTTTGTTCTCTAATACATCCTGAAAATTGTTCATCTTGTTTGTCAGAAAACAGTATAAAATATGTCTGGAATGAATTTAAATTATTTATTATAATTAATAAAATGGGGAAGGGGACAGAAATTGTCCTCTTTTATGAATAAAAGAGATTTACATGTCTAATTTCTATTATCAGTGATCAAGAAAGGAATCAAAATAATTATTTTAGTTTAATGATTTTCTACAAATTTCAGAGCTGCTCTCATTTAAGATCAATAAAAATGTTTCCAGGTTAACACTATACTCATTAAATATACTTAGGCCCTAGGGGTAGGGGACATTTACATGGCAGCTCTTAAGTGATTTCACTTGCTAATTCTTCCAGTAAAATCAGATGATCTCCCAATTGGGGATAACTAATTAAAAATTAGATATCTTCCTGACTTTTTCACTTAGAGTAATAACTCAGAACTAGAATGTCACAGTCATTCTGTAGGGAGGATTTGTCAAATCTCATTTCTTTACAGTTGATGAGCTTCTGGATAAGTAAAGTTAACATCTACAATCCACAACTTCGATCCTTGTGATAGAAGAGTTTTACACAAAGATGAAGGAAAGTCCACGTGCTTATGTGTCTTAAGCCTCTCTGGGAAGCTTGAGTGAGTCAGAATGACAGGAAACAGAGAGACAAGAACTGCAAAACTACTTCACGTAGGGCGATAGTTTTTCTTGAATAGATGGACTCAGACATCTTTATAAAATGCGTGTGACACTGCATCTAAGAGTAACAGTTTCTTAAACTTCGTGACAGGTATTGAACATTTGTTGACCATTGAATTGGCTTTATACATAATCTTTACAGAAGAAAGCCTCCAATGCTCAGAAAACACCTTATATTTCATGGGTTTATTCCCGATCATGGCCTTGAGCTAATTCATAGAGAAAGTAGAAAGTCCCAACTGGAACTTAAACAGATGTAAAAAGAATCTGTCAGCCATCTACAGTTTCTATAAGCTGAACATCAAAGAGAAATGAAAAACTAATGCTATGGTAGAAACAGAACAAAAACTACCATCAGGAGCAAGAAAGGACACTTTTGAGAAATGCACATACTGTCCTGCTTGTTTTGTTTTCTTTTTCTCTGAGTTTGCTGTTCATAAAATTACAAGCAAGAAATGCATAAATATGGTGATTATTTACATCAAGATAGCCACGTTATACCAAAAATCTATCTAGTAATTATATCATGCTCCAATCCAATCCTAACAAGACTTTTCCTTTTTCTTTTTTTTTTTAACACATCTTACACATAAACTCTGTGTGTATAAGAACCGTCTGATATGCTTAAGAAATTAAAAAATGTAATTCAGTACTGCATATGTCCAAGTCAATCTCAACCCTGAAAAAAAGTCAAGATGTCCTTCTCAAGTATTTGCAGAATAGTTAATGATACTAGAAATCATAATACAGAAGCTCCTGTCCCGGACTTAGCTCTGGCTGCTGATACTTTGCTCTAAAGTACTTCTTTAGACTGCCTCAGAAAGAGAAAATTTGGTAGTTTCAAGGCAACAAAAACACTAAACCTGCCTACAGTAAGGACAAAGTATATATTCCACACATAGTAGAAAAAATGAAAAAGATTGTCCATTAAGAAAGTCTTGAATTTTAGCAGCAAAATAAGAGAACGATCTCTGAAAAAGTGCCCAGCGCACTCCCAAGCAATAATTAACCTCCTCCTGGCCAGCTAACCCTCTCCAAGCCAGTCATGACATCTCATGGTATCAAATACTCTGGTCATTTGGCTAGTTTGGGTCAGCAATCCCAGCTGTGACCCCTCCTGGCTTCTTGTGAAAATTAACCCATCCCATTAACCACCCCAGCCAAACCCAGGACACCTCATGAGACAGCACGGTCATGTAAAATTGCACATATATCTGTAATTGAAGTGTTTTGTATCTGTTAATGTCGTCTTAAACTGTAACGTTCCAGAGATTTGATTCCATGGCTCTATTGGCATTATTGTTCTTCATTGCCAGATAGTATATAGTTATCAATACCTTCAAGTTTCACAAGCATTATCACAAAGAACAGTATTAACCCCCAAAATAGAGATAACCAAAATAAAACATAAATCAGATGGATATACAGATACAATATTTCTGTCTTTATTTTAAAACTTGTATTCTGTAGCAAACCTATGTTCAGTACACAGTTCTGTCCCTTTAGCTTTAGAAATCAAAGAATGTTCTGTCTTGAAAGTAGTCTGGTAAAACAAGGTCTGATAAACCCTAACAAGTTACAAATTTCTTTCACTCCAAAATACATATTGAACAAAATATATCTCAAAAATGCATTCACCATTAGTCTTAGAATAACAAAATGCAAAATAATTATGAACATATCCCATGCAACTGCAATATTTTAATATGAGGCATTACAGGGAATTGATTTATATTCCTTTTGACATTAGTCTGTAGCTAGAGGCATACCAGAGTAACCCACGAAAAGGAAAAATTACGTCTTCACTAATTTACTGGTGTTCCTCTATATCTAAGTACTTGATTTTATAGACCTTTTTGTGTTACATGGTCTTTTACAGAACCTTTGTTTGACTTCAGTGTTAACAGAACAGGAACTAAAACCATGTACCTTACTTATTTTTTTTTCTTAGAAAAATTTTTCTTAGAAATTATTCTTAGAAAAAAAAATTCTTAAATAGGAGTATATTTTTTAAGTTTAGTTATATAGTAAAACATAATAGCTACATTCTTTCTGAATAGTCACAAAATCAGTTTGTCATATATTACGGAACAACTACTACTTTGGTTCTATGCTATAAAATTTGAAATCCCTTTACCAGTTTTGTTCAAAGACAGTAGAAAGCATTTACCAACTTAGATTTCACCAAAAAATATTTTTTAAAGAGAATTCACATTCATTTTGAGCTCATATGAGTATTTGTGAAAGGTTTATAAAGATTTACAAAAATAAAATCTTAAAAATTCAGAAGTCTCTTTTTATTTCCAAGAAAAGTCCTGTCACAATGCATTCATAACATTTTATATGAATTTTAGCAAATGTTAGGGACACAACTTTACCAACATTCATAAAATGCTTTTGAAAATTAGAAAGAAATATTATGAGGAGTAGCAAATGAATGCCCACTCAGTCATTTTTCAAACTTCAATATCTTCATGTTTCCTAAAGGCCTAGGGCCTAAGTTCCCACAGGTGCTAGGACTGAATAACAGTGCATAAGGATGTTTCTTGTTTATCTGTCATGTGCTAAAACAGTCTGCTTGCAAAACAGAAATTATTTACCAGCTCCTGGCTATTCCATATCCCACACTATCATGGACTGCTGCTTTGCCCAGAAGGAAAGGAAGTGGGGTGGATATCTAGGCAAGAATATAATTACTGTGTGCATTAAACACATTGTAGTCTGCTTATCCTAGCAGGGTTATTCCTTTAAGGGACTCTCTGCTTGATCTCATATTTAGCAAATCCAT
>Ga0181612_157818_pt1 | contig 13909 bp, 6 predicted proteins | sample HoacroProtozoa21_FD_119630 | JGI IMG/M metagenome (GOLD analysis project Ga0181612, IMG submission 119630) | Hoatzin crop microbial communities from Cojedes, Venezuel. Combined Assembly of Gp0051906, Gp0051904, Gp0051908
CCGCAAAGGAGGTGCCGCGGTCTGACCCTGACGGAGCTCTGGCAGGGAACTGCTGGCCAGAGATGAGCTGGTGTGGACCAGAAAAGCTCTTTCAGCCCTGGATTGCCAGGCTGAGCGCAGCCCAGGTTGGTAATCGTCAACATCTACTACATTGGACCGATGTTTTTCTGGACAACGTGACAACTCCTGGACTTTCCAAGCTGGAAGACGCTCGCATTGCTGAAAACTGGTGATTTAGTAGCGGGGCAATAAAAAAGACAGGCTTTGAATGCAGCAGGGAGACGCACTTTCTCACAACAAAGGGTGTTCTTCTTTCTCTCCTTTTCCAAGACTTTTCTGTCCAGTTACGAGGGCATAGTTGCAACACATGAAGGTCTCCATAGCACTTCAAACTATGTTGTAACAGGAGAAAGGGCAAAGTGTACTGCAACTAGGTCCCCGAGCTGGGTTGTCTGCACCGTTTAGCATTAGGCAGGTAAGGTCTGTTTTCAGTTGCACTGAACAAGCATTTCTGAGGAGGATCTAACTGTGCATTGGAACTGAGAGCTGCTCACACACGGTTGGTAGTTGTGGGAGCAATCAGAAATAACCCAATATGCAAAGCCTTGAGGATGTCAAAAGATGCTCAAGGATGTCCAACCTCACATTGCTGTCTTCACAGCTGAGCTGCAAAGAACTTCATTTTTATGACTGTATAGATCATTAAGAATGTGCCAAAATGAAGCCCATCCCACGCGTTAATGCAGGCGGGCCGGAGCTATATCCACTATCCTGGGAAGCCATCTAGTGGTAAAAACTAGAATTAATGAAAAATGACATCTGACAGACCTCAAACTTCTGTCTATAGTTGCTAAAGCACCGCTGGAATGGAAGTGTAAGCATCTGTACATAGGTAGCCAAGTTATATTACACAACCAATACAAGAGTTAGGGAGCTGAATCCCTTTGAAAATAAATTCAATTTTATGTTTTGGCATCAAACAGGTATTTTCCAAAACAGGCATTGTTCAAAGTGGCCATACAGTTACAGAGTGTTCCAGGGTTATTTGTTTGCAAAATGAAGAGCAGCCAAGTTTCTGGTGCCACCCGCATTTAAAACCTATATCACACAAATTTTTTAACACAAAATATGAACAATATCTACATCCTTGAACTTCAGCTGTTAAAAGTTCCACAAAAGTTTTCAGAAAAAAAAGAAAATAAAATCTAGAGAGAAATTTGCAGAGTTCTTACCTTTAAATGCCAGGTTACCTCATATGAAATTAGCCATATGACTATCACTGAATCATCACAAAGTGTCAGGAGAGAGGCTTTTGGAGGGAAGAAGATGCAGCGTTCTAACCAGAAACTGTAAGTCTGTACACCTTGTCAGAATCAGGTGGTATTCCCTAACTGAGCTGCATCTGAAATAACCAGAGCTCCGAGAATTCCCATTGCTGCTTGGCAGCATTTAGCACCTCTGCATGTTTTTACAGTAATACCTTTAGAAATGGAGCCAGGGGAGGCACCTGGCATTACAATTTTCCTCTCAGTCCAAAAACTCTGAAGGGGAGAGAGAAATTACACAGAGAGCCTAGTGTCTGGTTTAAAAAAGAAGGACTCAGTGTCTGGACTGGTAACAAATACAACCACCTTCTGGTATGGAAATAAGCAGCACAGTTAAAAATGAAAAGGTATGAAGTTATTAAAAGTAAATTTGATTACCGATTCCTGAGTTCAGTCTCTATGCACAAAGCACCACAGACACATTTAAAATAGAAAAGTCAGCAATATTACACAGTTAACCTGTTCAGACTAAAACCAAAATTAATTATTAATTTAAAACATTTGCAGGTCCTTTGAAGCCAGTGGGAATGCAATAATCTTGTGAATATTGATTCCATGCATCTGTTTCCAGCTTGAATGATACTCTAAAATGTATTGGAACTGGGGTTTTTTCATTCATTATGATTTTGGTTTATTGACCTATGTGCAAAGTTGCTACCAAATTTGGAGTGGGAATAAAAACACAGTTCTAAATATTTAAAATTTTCCTAACCTTCTCTTCAAATGTCATGAAAGTACTAACTATTTTACTTCTTTACTACTTTACTTTGGATTTACCTTGAAGCAGTGAAAACCAGTAGTTACTACATTGTACAAATGTACAAAAGCAAGAAGCAAAAGCAGACTTACAGTAAAACTGAAGTTGCTGCATCTTGCCTTTAATTAATATGGTGAAAAATATATGCAAGTTATTTTAAAATTCACCTAATTCAACCAAAAAGTCAAATGGCTTTAAATTCTACAGATACTGTATAAAACACTGAGAACAGCTGAGGTTTGTCCCTTTTAATTGCAGTTCCTCTCTGAAAAGTGGCAAAAAAGTAGTATTCTGGGATTTCACCTGATTGTTGTATAGCAACCATTCTGCTCTTTTTTGCCGAGAGGTCTTGTTCCAAACTGTCACCTTCACAAAGCCAACATGTGCTTTTGTTCAAAAAGTTCATCTCTGTTAGTGAAACCCCCTAAACTGTACCTTCATGCAGGTTTGATTATCCAAACCGCTTCCAGTAAAGGTCTGTAAGTGCAAACAGACGCTCAGTGCATACCTTTGTTGACGGTAACAAGGATCTGTCACTTCACAGCAGCTGTTCCTAACTGTAAGCGAGAAGTTGTCCCAAAGTGAATCCCTTCCATGTTTCCAGTCAGAAGTCCTTAACCAGTGCACTGGAGCATCCCACAAGCAGGCCTGTTAATTTTGTAAAATTGCATCAGTTGATAACGCTATCACTTAGTTGCAGAATAAATTTTGCATTTCGGACAGTTGCACAGTACTGAACTATTTGTTTCCTATTTCAAAGCACAAATTGCAAAAAAACCCAAAAACTTGGCTTAAGCCATTTTCACGGCACTTTCAACTATGTTTTATTCCAGTTTGCAACAAGAGCAAGAAGGTAGTCATGTAGTACCTCTCAGTGGTAACTCGTTCAATTTTGACTTCCGCTTGTGTTTGAATTTCTAGGTTTGCACTTCTTAACAAAGTGTAAAGGAAAACAGCTTTAATACGTTGTTACGAATCTATTCTGAATTAATAGGTTTAAATTTAGATCATCCCTGAACGACCCACTCCTGGGACCACAGCTAAAAAGATGCGTTTATGCTTTCTGAATACTGAACCACAATAATGCGTAATAGTCCAGCTTAAAACTAAACCTGTTGTTCATATGTGGGCTAGCTAGTGTAAAGGTAGGTTAGGAAGCCCTGTAAGTAGCTGAGACCCAGCTTTTGATTGTAGTTAGTGTAGATTTACTAATACTCTCTATCAGAGTCACAGAAATCTACTTTTTCTTACTTGCCCTGTCTTGAAGAAACAAATAGCAGTGAAAAAGCAACTTTTACCTCCAAAATAAGCTGATACATTTTCTATACACATCACTTGCATAACACATGTCCATTTTTGCAGAACAATGTTACATGGATCTATGCAGAGGCTCAGGTAGAGTGTCTGAATGCTTAGATCTTGATGGTGTACCTACACATACTGGCAGAACTCTAAAATTGTTCATAGAGCCTTTACAGCCACGCTCCTAGTAAACTTGGAAGTCAATGCAAATAGAGTTGCTAAACTCTTTTGAGCTGGGAATTAAAAGCATGCTCAAGGCATGTCTGAAAGCATCTGGGCTACGAATTCTGTGTTTTCAACTTACAAAAACCCACCCAAATATATACAGTACATTAGTAAGTAGATGTGAAAAACTTTGGAACACAGAACAGCCCTGTTACACAATGGAAAGTCTGTGTTACTAGGGTGTCAAGCAATACCAGTTTTTTACACCAGTGCAGGGTTCTTGACCACAGACAATCTATCACGATCACAGATTAAAACTAAACCTCCTTTAAAAAAGGAAAACCTTTTGCCAAGCTGATCTGTTTTTTGTTACATGAAGTACTGCTGTCAGATTTGGATAAATCAAGAGCTAAATTTTTGTGCTTCTTGATTTCACTCTTCCCTTGAGTTCACATTTTCCATTTGAAATGAGTCCCAGTGGTTCTATGATTTCACACTGTCCTTCTATATGCTATTAAGTATTACGAGTCTGATACTGTTGCCTTGTAAGTGGAGTTTTGCCATGGGCTAAGCTCAGAGGGACCAGGTTTCTGTTTAACTTCCAGCCTTGACAGAAAACAGTCCGTGTCCGGCCTTGCGTGAAAAACTACATTTGGATGCCTTACTGCTTTCCCAGGGTCTCACAACAAAACAGTATCATGAATAAAGGCATAACAAACCTGTTACACAGTAATTCTAAATTCTAGATGACATTCCTTTCTAGATTCAGTATGTGTAAATGTAGTCTTTATGAGAGTAAGTACAGCGTTTTCAAAGTGCATGTAGGTGCTACCTGGAATTCAGACAAAGCGATGGAACATCAAGGATGTACAAGTTAATATTATCATTTGTACTAACTGCCCTTCTTTTTTCTCACCTATCTTTAATTAGATGCCAAATCTGTCTCAATCTGTTAGCCTGCGTCTTCATATTGGAAGAGAGAACAGTGAGAGAACATCACATGTGAACGGGAATGGAGTGACTACATTGTGTTAAACTGATTGACTCATCTTACATGCTCTTCAGTTCATTTACCTCGCTTTTACACCACTCAATATTTACCAGTCCTTCTAATTCCTCAGTCCTGACGAAACTTCTAAGACACACAAGGCAAAGGAGACAGAAGAATTAAGTCCATAAGGCCCTCAAACTTAGAGAAGCTTATTGTTTCAAGAGTCTGAACTGAAATCTTACTAAACCAACGTGATACGGACTGTGACAAAAACAGAACAGTAGGCTAATGCTTGTAATAAGTTTGCACTGGAAGCTTGTAAACTAGCTTAGGAAAAAATCTCTAGATAAAATGTTCCCTGAATCCTTTCTAACAATGTCTTTTTAAAAGAATTCATTACATGCATCTATAATTTCTTTTCAGAGCTAGTCATTCACGAGTAGATACAGAGGTGAAATAATTCAAGTCCTCTAACTGTCACAAGCTTCTTCATACTTGACAATTCTAGAACGGAAGCCAAAAAGAGCAAGAATGCTAGAAAAAGAACGCTGTTGTCAAAGGCAGACTTTTTTGGTTGGAAGGCTAGAATGGATCAGCTTCAGATGTATGAATTGATGTGGGGGCATAAGATCACACTAAAAAATGATGATGGGAAGATAAGATCTCTGGAGAGATTCAGTTGAGCTAAGAGAAGGCACAGAGGGATTATTAATTCAAATTGGGTTCTTAATTCAAACAGAACTCACAACATTTTTAATGATGATCTGAGCAAGGATAAGGCTTGGGTTTTTAATAATTTATCTGGATATTTCTAGAACTTTACCCACTGTTAGCAGAAAGTCAGTTTGCTCGTTCTTGCTGAGTCACTACCATTACCCCTACGACTTGGTATCACTGAGCTTTCTAAGGGAAGAGCAGTTCTGGAGGAGGCCGTTGGAGCAAATGATACATGGGGTAAACAACACAGCGCTTCCAAGGGCCAGCTGATCCTTTAACTCATTTATAGGGACTGCTGCCTTTTTAAAAGTTATTTTATCTTTCCTGACATGCACAATGGCACAGGGCAGTGAGGATCAGCTGATTCTTTGGAGGAAGAAAGATGAGTTATAACAGCAACACGCATAAATCCAGATGTTTCCTAGAAGCTGACCTGTAAAATAAATTGACAGGGATGCTTTTTCAGAACACTCTTTCCTGCCCTCCAGTTAAACTTTGTCCAACACTATTTGATGAAAAAAAATTTTTAAAAAATCCCCTAAACCAACCAACCCCAAAGACCAAGAACCCCTCTTCACAGGACTCCTGCCTCTCCTGCAGTCTCTAATTAGATGATCAGCTGCTGTCTGAAAGTCTTGATATCATGGGAAAAAACCCATGTATATTGGGAGCTCCTAAGTGATTTGGCAGAAGGTAATTGGTACTTTGACATCCAACTTTTATGAGGGGAAATCTGCACATTCCATGACCTCCTCAGATGATAGCATCAGTGAGGTGTTGAAATCCACCCTGAAGAGAATAAAAAAATAATAAAGAAGAAATGTCTTTGAACTTTTTCTTGTCATATTTAAAAGTATTATCTATATGGGGACATTGAGAACTTAAAAACTTTTTAATTTTAGGATGGATTAGTGAAATTCATTAAATCCCAACCTGGATATTCCTTCTCAGAATATAAAAGCAGCCTTAATTTTTGCTTTAATTTATGTTGTGTTTTGTTTTTTTTTTTTAAATAATTCAAGTTAAGTGTACCCTACAGGTCTGGATGGAGCAAGAAGTTGGGAAAGGTTCAGTTAAACATCCTGCACCTCACAGTGATGGAAGAGATCAATTATTCCCCAGCTTAGTCAAATAATTTGAGTTAGTATTGGAAAGTTCCAGGCCTGCTGAGTTAAGGTGAGAGCTCCATGCTGCAACTTACATGGATTTCATGGTTTTCTTGACCTTAACACCCTTTAATTTATTTACTTCTCTATTTATTTTCATTTTAAAGCACATAACTCAATCAGTTGTACTTGCTGAATACCACGGAAGTTAATGATTAGACTTATTCTCTTAAGAATCCAGTCTGTCACTCTTATCATTGAGTCCTTTATCTCTTATGACTCATGTTGTTTACTCTCATTCCACACAGCTAAATATTTGTTTACCCTATTGACTAATTCACATTAAAGCTTCTGGCTCTTTCCTGTAATGCATATTTTGCATAAATGGGATTTTTCTGAGCAGATATATTTCATCTGCTTATTTTATAAGAAAAGCGAGAAAGGACTTGGTCAAGATCCCACTTTCTGAGGGAATACCACTACAGGTTTGTTAGCCAAATGCAAAAACGTATGGCTCACAAAAAGGAGTATTTCTATTCTATGACCACAATTACAAGCTTTTATAAGGGTTTTAGAATTGAGTATCTGGGAAATTAGCGGGGATAAAGAAATATTTCACAGTGTTCAGGGGATAGCATAGGTTGTATTGATTATGTCAAGCTGAGCTGACATTTGTTCGCTTTTTACTTCTGCCCAAACAAGTCATACAATCATAGAATCATAGAATGGTTTGAGTTGGAAGGGACCTTAAGGATCATCTAGTTCCACCCCTCTTGCCATGGGTGGGGGAAACCCTCCACTAGAATAGGTTGCTCAAAGCCCCATACAATGTGGCCTTGAAGACTTCCAGGGGGGGGGTATCCACAACTTCTCTGGACAACTTGTTCCAGTGCCTCATCAGCCTCATAGTAAAGAATTTCTTTGTTATATCTAATAAAAATCTACCCTCTTTTAGTTTAAACCCATTACCCCTTGTCCTATTGCAACAGACCCTGCTAAAATGTTTATCCCCATCTTTCTTATAAGCCCCCTTCAGGTACTGGAAGGCTGCCATAAGGTCTTCCGGCAGCCTTCTCTTCTCCAGGCTGAACAACCCGAACTCTTACCTTTCCTCATAGGAGAGGTGTTCCATCCCTCTGATCATTTTTGTGGCCCTCCTCTGGACCTGCTCCAACAGGTCCATGTTGTGCCTGTGCTGATGGCTCTGGTTTCCTGTGCTGAGGTCTCCAACGTCCATATGCTCTCCATTTCCTCTTAAGTTCTAGAAGAAGATCCCTGCTCAGCCAGGCAGGTCTGCTGCCCTTCTTGCTTGACTTCTAACACATTGGAATTGCCTGCTCCTGAGCTCCTAAGAGAAGGCTTTTAAAAAATGGCCAGCATTCATGGACCGCAGTACCTTCAGTGTTATCAGTTTGCCTTCTGAAATGGCTGTTACAGTTCCAGCTTTTCTTAAATCATGTCGAGATTTGCTCTTGTATAATATTTTTAAGACCAGTGTCTCTACAAACTAAATATACAATAATGTAGTAAACTTGAGTTATAATCATGTTTGATTCTGGGGTTGAATCACACTTAAAATACAGTTGTTTTTTTTTTCATTATGCAGTGTTTACAGCAGGTAATAGTTCACACTTGCTAGTACCTGAAATTGAATACATGAGGTTGAAAAGCCAGAGGATACTAGTATTTGGTGTTAGTTGCATGCATTGTCTTGTACTTGATCCTTAAGTGTCTAGGCTTGGAAGCCATTGCTGTAACTTGGTTTCTGCATCTTCAGCCCAGTTCACTTAACTGATTTTTTCGTCATCTTTTTTTCACTGTTAGAATGAAAATAGACTTAAGTTCTTTCGGCTTGCTGCTGCGAAACATCAGCATTTGTATCGTCTTGCCATGACTGGTGCTGGCATCGACCGCCATCTGTTCTGCCTTTATGTTGTGTCCAAGTACCTTGCTGTAGATTCTCCTTTCCTTAAGGAAGTAAGTGACTGTTATTGATACCTATGAATTACAGTAAATAATCCTTTGTTGACTTAGTGTTTTGTGGTATCTGCTTACGTACTTGTAGAACTCTGGTTTTCCGAAGAAAAAGGTAAAGAGTTTAGCTAGCATTGCTTAACATCTTCTGGTAGATTACAAGTTAGTTTAATTTTGCTTTATGTATAAACTTACTAATAGACCTATAGTAATGCTGTGAGCTTTGTAGTATAATACACATTATTAAGGATTGAAAGAAAGATATAGTCATTATAATAGTTGGCTGTGGTTTTACGTATTTTCAAGGCAGCACAACAGAGGCTGTGTGTTTTCTCTCAAGAATGTTCTTTTGGAACTTTCTTTTAATTAAGTTACTGTGAGTTAAAGAAGCTGTGTATTGCGATGTGTTTTTTTTTTAATGCACGACATTATTGTCACTGGTTTACTGTGACAAATGCTTTAATACTTAACTAGTTGGGTTTTATAAAAGTGATTGCATGGTTTTCTGATTAATTAAAAAATGTGTCTTAGCTTGCCTCCAAATTCAACTACTCACATTTGTCTTCTTGCCATCCTAAATGTGAATAGTGGCGAAGTCAAGAATAAAACAACTTTCTACAGCTTCTGCAGACTTTCAAGATATGTGTGTATTGTTAGAGATTTTACAAGCTTGTAACTTGATGCAGTATCTTACTGGGATTTGAATACGACAATTCATGATCATCTTGTTGTTAACAAGACCTGTTATGCAGAATCTACCAGGCTATAGACCAGATTAATCTGTTTTGAAACAGCATTTCTATTAAAAGAACTTTTTATTTGCTGTGAGGAATTGACATTATGACCTCATATGTTAACGGTTTGCATATCAGGACAAGTTTAACTATTTCATTTAACCTTCTTAATTGTTCATTCTGTTGAAATGGGAACTGGAGTTATCCTTAATATTGCTTTATGGAGTGCTTTCTAACTTGTCTAGTTTTTGAGAAAGTCACATGTGCTAAAACATGCAGTGTGTTATACTTGTTTGCATCTCTCTCATATCTAATAAAGGTTTTGTCAGAGCCTTGGAGGCTGTCAACGAGTCAGACACCACAGCAACACATTGACCTGAAGAAGAACCCTGAGATGTTATCCTGTGGTGGAGGATTTGGACCAGTATGTTTGCTAAATAAAACTACCCCTTTAAATACAATTTTATTTTGAATATTACAGTCTGAATAATTTCAGATCTGTAATACCTTAATGCTGCACATCAAAAGTGCAACACATACTTTTAAATGTGTGTGTTTAGTGCTTTCTCATGAAGTGAATGTGCTCAGGAAAGTCTGCATCACCTTTTTCTCATATCCCACTACAAGAATGGATTATTCTTAAGGAAATACACAGTTATCAAATGTGATACAAGACTCCATGGCAGAGAGCTCTGATAAAGTAGGGGCTTTGGTCACATTATCTATGCCCAGAACTTCAGTACATTGGGCTATGTGACAAATGTGTTATTACTTAAACTAGATTTTAGGGTTGGTATTTATAAAAGTAATTATACTTGACTTATTCTTTATATTTCCTGATTAATTAAAAAATGTGTTCATCCTTTCCTCCAAATTAAGCTTCTCGCATTGCTCTTCTTTCCCTCCAAAGTGCGAGCAGTGGAGAAGTCAAGAATGAAACCACGTTCTACAGCTTCTGTAGACTTTCATGAAACGAGTGTATTGTTAGAGATGTTAGAAGCTTTTGATTTGCTGTAGTATTTTACCGGGATTTGAACATGGCTATTGATGATGGTGGTGTTGTTAATAAGATCTGTTAAGCAGACTTTATGGGGCTGTAGACTAGATTAATCTGTTTACAAAAAGCATTTCTATTGAAGGAACAATCAGAGGGATCACAGGACTGTTCTTTGCCACGCAGAAATTAGGATTACAAGTACAATGTATTTTGGCTGATTTGCCAAGCTGGAAGTTGGATTTTGTGGGGTTTTTTATTTATTTATTCGTGTTTCTGATGCGACTTTCAGTAGTTCTTACAGGTGGAATGAGTTTAAATTACAGTATCAAGGAAGCCTATTTATTGCAATGCTTCTCATTCATGAGTAACTGGCTTGCTCCAACAGATTATAAAGCCCACATGTAGAATCCCAAAAAGGTGTGGTCTGGCAATTATAACACTTTTTCCTTTTGTTTTTGCTAATGCTATGTTAACTGCTCCCTTCTTACTATTTCTTCGTTCCTTTTAATTTCCTTCCTTCAGTTGTCTGTTTTTCTAAATAACTCTGCGTACATTTCCCTTCCTCATTTTTTTGTATCCTTACAAAAACTGTACTTTGGTTTGCTGAAGTAGCCCAGAGATTCAGTACATCAGGCTTTCCATGTGTGTGTGATGTGTGTTGGTTTGGTTTGGTTTGGTTTGTTTTTCCTAAGCGTTCTGTAGATTATAGCCCTGTAGTGCTAATGGAGGGAAGACTATCAGTGTCCTTAGCAGCAGTGACAGCAAAGAGCTTGAAGGTTTGAGTGAGGAAGGAGGGTGGCAGCAGCATAGTCTGTCTTTACTAGTCATACTTTATATGAAACATCAGACTAAAAATTGTGACAGTTAATGGTGCTAATGTTGAAATCAGACCAGGGCTTTGCTAATGACACAGGTGTACAGAATCATACCATTGCTGTAGAGTCGGATGACTTTGCCTTTGGGCAAGTTTTCATAATACGGGGCTCTTGTATACTCCATATTTATATACTGTATTTGTTTACATCTGCAGAGTAATCCCATGAAACAGGATATTTAAGTATACAATTGAACTGTTTTATTCCTTTCTACTTAAGCACTGAAGCTGTGTAGCTGTTTAGGACCAGACCTTGATACAAGAAGGTCTTTGAACAAGTATTCTATTTCAAAATACTAAAGCTGGGAAATATTACAGACGTATTCAGAAAATGTTAATTCCATGCACTTGAGATGAGACTAGAACTGTTTCCTTAAGTGGAATTAATCTTTAGAAAAGATACATTAAATATGAAAACTTAATTTTTGTTTGAGGAGAAACTGTAACTGATTTTAAAAACTGCACTAAAAGAATTGTGTAATTATGTGTAAGATAATTTAGGAATGGAAGGAAAAAAAAAGCTTATAACTTGTTTCTCTCTTCTTTCTTCCCCTAGGTTGCTGATGATGGTTATGGTGTTTCTTATATTATCTTGGGTGAAAATTCCATCCATTTCCATGTCTCCAGCAAAATATCTTGTTCTGAGACGGTAAGGGTTAGTCCCTTCCTATGGTTTAATAAATCTGATCAGGTGCCTGCTTATAAAGTGGTTCTACTCATCATCTAAAACAGTTTAGTAGGACTTCCAACATACAGTTATAATGTGTGTTTTTTTTCTCAACATAGGCTGTTTTGTTGGAGGATTTTATGTCTCCACTTCTGTAAATTTAATAGCTTTATGAAGCAAGGAAACCATATTCTATTTCACTTAAGCTTTCAAGCACAAAGAAAGCACATAGCCCAAGGTCCTCTCTACACATGTAGTTTCCTGGAACTCAGGTAAAATGACTCGTATCAGTCTGATAAACAGTAAGAGATTTTTCTTGGTTTTTGTTATTTCAGTTCTGCTTTGATTTGTCTATGGCTGCAGTTGTAAAGACAGAGTAAAATGTATGCTCCCTATCCTTCAAATCTTCTTTGTTTAAATAACACTGAAAGAAACTGACCTGTAAGTTATAATCTGTGCTTGAGAAACATAATTAACCAAAAATTTATTAGAGTAACACCCATTATTAGAATGTAGTAGATGTCATCTATTTAATATCCTGCTGTTGCAAGGGCCTGCTTTGAGTGAGTTTCAATTAATGGTTAGATTTTTTAGACTTTCATTTAGATTTTTGACTTCAATAAAAATGCTAAGTTTGTTCAGGATTACATAGCTGAACTAGTTTTCCTCTTTGACCTTAGCATGTCCACGAGAACTTGGTGCAAGATTAGAAAATACAACTTTGTTTTTTCGTAGTTGAAATTGTTCTTCACATGCTTGTTAGCTTGTACTTTAAATTTCCCTGTATTTTTTACTTACTAGTCAAGTCAAAGTTCCATCAGAAAAGGTAGGATTTCACGTGCGTGGCCTTGGTATTAGTAGGGTCTTTGTAGTAGGTCCTGTAATGAACCTAATAATTTATATTTGTAATCTTAATTTCTGCCTTGTACCATTCATCTGACACTTAGAATAAACAGAACAAGTTCATAGTTTATTTACACCTAGACAATTGTGATTTGCATTTTAAATACTTTATGTAATTTTTCAATTGCAAACAATTCAGGATTGATAGGAACTCAAAGACAAAATGTTTTTCTGCACTTTCAGTACTTCTAGGTCATTAGTCATACACTTTCTGACATTCTTTTGTTTTCTGAATATTAGCTTTCACAAAATCTTGTATAAAAATCCCAATACTGAAACCCAGCTATTTTAAAGTAACAGAAAGCTGTAGATGCATCTGACTTCAAAAGGAGAAGATCTCAGTTCGTGTCTGTATGAAAGTAAATGCATAATGAAGAACTCATTAGTCAGTAATAGCATAAACCAGGATTAATTTGTATAGTATTAAAATTTTTGTGGTTTAAATTCCCTGCTTAATGGTAAAATATGTGCCTTAATTCTGTAAGCTGCAAAATTATAAAATGTTAAAAGGTTCCTTTTTTTGCCTAAAAGATAACTGTTGATTGACAGTACAAGTCTTTGGTTTTATTTTTTTTGTTTGTTTTTAAAGGATTCTCATCGTTTTGGAAAAAACATCCAAAAAGCAATGGTTGACATCATGGGGTTATTTAACCTCATTAAAAACTGTACCAAGTGATTTGCCTTATTGGTGCCTAGTAATCTCCTGTTGTTGGGATGAGAACTCTTCTGGACAGTGAATGAGAGCAAGATTTGTCAAACAGTAGCTGGTGAAGAAACTGAGTTAGCATCATCTTGATCACCTACGAAAGCCTTAGCAGTATATTGAATGTTTCATTATTTTTTTTTTCAGTAGTTTGGAAAGTTTGTTTCCACAAAGGATGACTTTTGAAATCTTGTATGTGTCTAAGAATGAAGTATAGCATCATTGCATGAAGCCATGTGTATTCTAACTCCTGCAGTTTCCTCTTAATTTGTGTATGTTTGCGCTTTTTAGAATTAAAATTAGTGTATTTGTATTCCAGAATCAAAATGATAAAACACACTATCTTAAACTCAAATACTAGAAAAAGTTTGATTTGCGATGTATTGATAGCAGAATGTTCCTCAATGTATCTGCTGCTTTATGTCAATGAATGACAAAACTTGTGGCTGTTTACCTTCATTGGTTTTAGGGTTTTTTTTAAAGGTAGATTCTGTAAAAACATACAAAAGAAATCTCTGATATAACCCACCATAACATACCAAGCTGCAGAAATTTTGGGGGTTTGGGGAAAAAAAAACACAGTGGGTAGTGCTACGTTGGTAGTAAAATGTTTCATCTAATTATCAGATACCACATTTTTCATATTACTTACAAGCATTTTTGCCACATCATTTTATTTCCACATAAATAAATA
>Ga0181612_111123_pt1 | contig 13908 bp, 9 predicted proteins | sample HoacroProtozoa21_FD_119630 | JGI IMG/M metagenome (GOLD analysis project Ga0181612, IMG submission 119630) | Hoatzin crop microbial communities from Cojedes, Venezuel. Combined Assembly of Gp0051906, Gp0051904, Gp0051908
AAGAAAAAATAAATAGATTAACTTTTCTATATTGTGTTGAAGTAACCAGAAACTTCAAGATACTTTATCAAGGACTCAGGGTTTGCGTTGGAGTGAATGGGAGCTGGCCTGTTTTGCTAGGGCGAAACTATAGCAGTTTGTCTCTTAAAAGGTAGCTTCTGTCCTTCTTCCCTTGAAGTTATGTAGAACTGTGCCCATCAACTTCATTTTGGTGTTCAGATGTTAATGTGTTCCAGACTAATTTTGGCTACAAAGAGTGATACAGTGGGCCTGTGAAAGTCAGGGGCAAAACTCCCACCGACTGCAGTCAGGCATCATTTCACCCCTTGGTTCGTGGAGCCCAAAGCCCAGCACGTGAATATGAATAAAAATTGAGGAAAGTAGTTAATTTCCTAAAATGCCAGAAGTATTTTGATTGTGTTTATTTCTTGAAAGGTCTACAGGCGAGGTGCTGAGGGATAGAGCCAGGCTGGTCCCCTGGGCGCTGAGCTCTGCAGCTCCGCACAGGTCAGGGGTCTGCAGCTTCCAGCAGCTTTCTGCCCCATGAGCAGTGCAGAGCAACGGGCCCTGTGCTCATTGCATGGTCTTTTTTTAGTTTCTATCCTTCAGGAGACGGATCATGGTAGGACAGCCCCGTACGTGTGTTGGGTGGCTTGGTCTGAAGTTTCTTGTAAAGGAGCTGTCATAGTGGGTTTGCAGAAGTTTGGGGAAGAGTGAGCAGATTATTTTCAAAGGAACTGTTGTCTTTGTGCTTGGGATGAGAAGTGGAGTAGCTGGATAAGGGACATCTGGATCTGCAGTAGAGGCAGCAGATAGCAAATGTGATGTGGTCCAGGATACTGGGACTGTGTCTGATCTGAAGCTTGGACACACTCTACGCTGCAGCCAGGGATCTGTGGGAGCACGTCCCAACACTTTGGGTCCCTGGGTTGGGTGAGCAGTGGGGACACCACATCCCGTCCTAGCCTCTGTTCAGGGTCGGGAGAGGGTGCTCCCACAGAGCCAGGAGGTGAGAAGTGCTCGCAGGTCCCCTGGTTAGCGAGACCCAAAGAACAGCAAGGCTTAGCCAAATTCAAATCCTTTGAAAATGCAAAATCAAGAGGATCATCTGTTTGACCTTGTTAAGTACCACAGCTGTTAGCAAAAGATAGGCGTGAAAGGCTTTAAAGCTTTTTGCTTTTATTTTTTTTCAATACGTAAAAAGAGGAATTGGAAGTGGTTGAAAACAAATGATGGCAAACCAGAAGAGAGAAACAGGAGGAAAACATTGTCCTGTGGAGGAAAGGAACGCATGCCACATCACTGTGGCTTGTTAAATGCAAAGAGAGTTACAAATTATATTCACAGCTTCCAAAATGCATACGTACAGAGTTGGACTGGTGGAAGTCTTGCATCTCTTCATGACTCCCATTTAAAAGGTGTGACAGAGTCTACTGGTACACGTTGTAACTTGCTCTGAAGAAATCTGTCCCTCCTGATGACGCATGGTGGCCATTTACACCTTCCCGCGGTCTCAGAGGTGCTACCAGAGACGGTGTTGCTCGGCCCCGGCGCACGGCAGACGAGAGAGGACATGCAGTGGTGTCAGCACCATAACTTAGGAAACCGAGTTATTTGTAACAATTATATTTCAGGTTTTTGGCAGTGAATGTAACCTGGGAATCCTGACTGAATTGGAGGTACGGAACGGGTCAGCCGCAGACCGCCCGGGTGTTGGGGTACCGCAGGGATGGCGTGGCCGGGGCTGTGTGCCCTCCCTGCTCTGGCGCAGAGCAGGATGTCTGTCTGTCTGTCTGTCTGTCTGTTGGAGGAGGAGGAGGAGAAGGAGGAGGAGGAGGAGAGCTGGTGGGGCTTCACATGTAATCATACCGGCTTGACACGATTAGACAGCAGAATACAAATGCTCTATTAGTGGCTTTATTATTGCAATCCCGCCTGCTCTTGAAGGAGCGTGTTTGAAGTATCACTTCACACCACGTGTATTTGTGTCACTGCGTATGGGCTCTCCGTTTTGTCCTCACGCGTTTCCTCGGGTAGATCTTGGTTCATGTGGCATCCCATCCCTGCCCAAACCCTGCGGGTTTTCCTACGCAGCAATCACAGCAGGTAAGTGCCGCAGAAGGTTTTGACCACCAGAACGTGCTGGTAGGATATTCCTGGTGTCAGCCCTCTGCTGCTGTCCGCAGATGGGCTGTGCTGGTCCAGAGAGGCCCGAGGCTTAGCAGATGTTAACGCAGAGCGATGGAAGGTCACTGAGACAACGAGCCAGGATTGCCAAGCTCTCGGTCTGGCCAAGCGAGGAGCAGAGGCCGCTCGCTGCAGGCAGCGGGGTGAGGAATGAAAGGCTGACAGTGCTTGCGCCGTGACCCGCGGGATCCACAGCCATACCCTCTAACCCTGAGGAAGGGTTATTAATTAGGGCAAGGAAAAGAATCTTAAATGCCTAAAGCCACCGTTCGTGCTGTGCCTGCCCCGGCTGCCCAGCCATGCTTGCAGAGGGACGCAGGCAGCCTCTGTGCCGTCACCTCCCGGCCTCTCCCAGCCTCGTCCTTCTCTCCAAAAGTCTAAAGAGCAGGAACAGGCACCCGCCCAGCTCTTAACAAACTTACTAATAAATTACCTCCATTAACGTTGCCCGGTGAGACATCTGCTCCCTGGGCTGCGGGTGCCCTGCCCGCCAGCAGCCAGTTCTTGCGAACTTCGGTGCTTCGCTCTCTCTGGGTTTTGCCTCCCCTCTGCGGCGAGGGAAACTCTGGTCTAAAACACACGTTTGCCTTTTCGACTAATGGTCTCCTGCAGACGGCAGTATGTTTTGTCAGGAAACGTCACCACACTGTGGGTTTTGTTGTTTGTTTTTTTTCCTTCCCCGGTGTGGAGCAGGGAAAGTCATAAATACTCCCTGCCTCGGCATCCATCTCCCGGCTGTCCTCGGGCTCCCCGCTGCCAGGGGCTGAGCGCGGGTCCCGCTCCGCCGGCACTTCCTCTCTTCACTAATGTACACCCATTAACGCTAATGAGCATGGCTGCACAGCTAATTAGGGGCACTCCTGTCACCGCTTGCTCAGCCTAGGAAGCTCAGCCTCCATATGCACTGTGTATAGTACATAGCTACCCAGCTATCCTCTGGTTAGGCCAACAGCACCGCCTCGGCGTGTGGAAATCCTCGGCCCCCACCGAGTGACCGAGGTGCGCTGTGACCTTCCACCGAGCTTGGCCGAGCCCAGGAAAGCTGGGGGATGCGGCACGCCGCTCCCGGGAGGCTGCGGGTCAGCCCGCTGGCGTGTGCGGGAAGGTTGTGGTACCCAGCGTCGTGGCGGGGCGTGATTCATCCCCAACGTAGCAGTCCTGCTAAATTTTGCACGTTCTCCCGTGTTATTTGTGCCCAGATTGTGAAAAGGGATTTATGCTGGAGAATATGTAGGAAAAATTGTGCTGATGGTATGACTGCCTTTGCCCGCTTCGTTCCCCTCGCTCTGCCCTTTCCCTGCGTGAGACGTGGTGCTCTGACTAGCTCATGCCGTGCTTGCCCCCACCAGTCCCGACTTCTGTTGCCCTCTCTCCTTTCTTATCTCCTTTGGCAGGGGGGTTGGACTAGATGACCCACAGACGTCCCCTCCAACCCCTAACATTCTGTGTTTCTGTGATTCTGTGAGAGTTCTTCAGAAAAAGAGTAAAGAGTTTCCTTTCTTGGATTAGAGTTGTTTTAACTACAGGCAGTGGGTGAATGCAATTCCTGGACAAGCATTGAAGCTGAACACTTTATAGCATGTTACTAAAAATGCATAGTCTACTATGTCCAGTATTTCAGACAGAAATGTCTTTACCTCGTACCTATTTACCAAATTTATCGTAAATACATATGGTATTTGGATCTTATCTTGAGGTAGGTGGGATTATATTTTCTTTCAAGTGAAGCATAGTTAATGTTTACTGTTCGTATTTTGAAGTGTGTAATTAGAAAATACTACTTTAATGTGGGTTTTTTAAGTCACCTTTGTGTTAAGTTCATGGGTTTTCTTTTGCTTCTACTACAATACGCTGAAGACTGGTCATAAGCCAAAAGACTTGTGTTAAGTCTGTGCAGAATTACTTTGCCGTTTCTAGTCTTACCTATTGTACTTGTTTTGGTCTTGTCTAACTGTCAGAATGTGATTGAGGTTTTCAGGAAAGAAACAACAACTGGGTAAACCACAATTAACAGGAAAAGCATAACGAAAACAAAACATAATAAAAAATATGTGTCGATAAAGGAGAAAACTATAGAGATTTTAAAATAATCCAATACTCCCTGAAAATGGCTGTAAGAGTTGTTATATAAGGGTGCAAAATGCAGAACACTAAAGTCAGTAGCTGTGAGAGCTACAGACACCGTACTAATAATAATTGAAAGCTCTTTTGGTAGAATGTCTAACAGGCCCAAATAAATTTGAAAAGTTAAGCATGATTTAATGATTGTGCAGCTGATGTCTTTCCATTATGGGAAAGCTTGCGATGTAAATAGGTAGTAGAACACCAGTATGAAAACTAGATGTTGACACCCATGGAAGAAATGCATGAGAATGACATGTGATTATCCATGTTAAGGTAAATACTTTTCTTTTTAGGGAGCTTTCACATAAATGGAACCTCAAGCAGATAGGTGGACACCTTCTACTCAAAGGGTAAGTATAGCATGTGTTATTAACTGATGTCTGATTATCTAAACATTAAGAAAACTACTAAATGTACAATAGTTTAATCTGCAGCTGTGATTGCTTGACAGGGTGCTAATAATAATTTTCTGATTTTGATTTTTTTGAACAATCTTGATTGCATACACCACTTCCACAGATTGTTTTCTGTTACTAGATCCCTGTGTCTTTATGGAACCTGACTAATTTAAAGATTTGATTCTTTTAGTAATTAAATTACGGTAGCTGAGAGACCTGAATCAGTCTGGTTGTGTGGAAATAGAATTTAACAGAACTTCAGACTGAAGTTTATCTTTGCTAGTTAATGTGCATTTTAATAATGGAGGTATGGTTTGTTAGTCTTCTGTCAGGCATGTCTTGGTAGATAACTTTATCAACTTTCATGTGCATATTTGACTAAAATTACAGCATTTTCATGACCTTAATTGTTACCTTGTTAATTTCTACAGTTTAACACATGTGATAGCAATGCCTTTTTATTCTGCGAGCCTGATTGAAACTGTACAGGTAGGTTCACAACATCTAAAAGTATATTGTTATTCTCTTTATAGATTAGAATGTGTGGAAAGGTGAATCTTTGGCTTTGGATTCAGGTTTATGTTGCAGTAGTTGGATTTGTTTTGCTTGAGGCTGTATGCCTTATTAACTGAGGTTTTAAAAGGCTTACTAGGCAAGTTGTTGCAGTGACCACTTCCCCTGTAACAACTGTAAAGCTTTTCCAGTACAGCTTTATTTTGCTACAATACTGAACTCTACTATTTCAGGACTGCTTGCATTCAGTCAGCTTCTTGCTTTCAGATTTTCATCTGGTGGTTCTTTAGCCATGAAAATAAATATCTGGACCTGTCACTTAGGGTACAGCTTAACTTGTTCTGTGATTATACAGAGTAGCACTTGGCATTGTATTGCAGATTGCCTTTCAGTAAGTTGTTGCGTCTCTTTCTAGAGAAGGAGATAGGATTTAGCTATGTAGACGTGGTCCAGGGTAATTCTTCCAGCTGTCTATATATGAGTTCTTCTTAATTAACATGATAGTATCATTGTGCAGCTAATGGAACTCTTACTGTGAAGTGAGCTCTCATGTGGAGGGTTGTGCAGCACAGTCACTCTCATGCCATTCAGTCATCAAAATAATAATTTTCGTTCATAGCATAGACAAGTTATAAGTACTGGAAAGACTGATTTAGATTCAGCTGTTTAAGCCTACAGTCCAACTGCTGGTGTATGTCTACAAAATGATGCTTTTTCCGTGGAGAAGAGGCAAACAAGGCTGACTTCTACAGTTTCTTAGTTTCAGAATGTACTTTAGAGGCAGGTACTCTTAAGGGACAGGGTTCTGCTCTGTGCAGAGGATCCAAACGTAAAGGAGCCAGAAGGTACTAGGAAGGCTGTGTTGTCTGAACTAGCCACACTATGGACTAACAGGACAGGTGAGATTAAATGTCTATGCATGGGGGCGTGTAGATAGACTCCCAACAACAAACTCCTGTTCTCTAAAGTTACTCTGTATTTAAGAAACCCTGTTCCTCTCTTCTGTTGAATTATTTTGAAAGTAGTATTCCAGAAATCCAGCCTGAGTGGATCTCTGCATTTGTGGAAGCCATGGGAAGATTTAACTGATACTGTACTAAAAAGTTGACTTAGGAAAGTCTTTTATGTTCTGGGGATTGTCTTCAACCTGAGCATGCTGTAATCCTGGAACTAGAAGCAGTGGTAGAACACTGTTCACGTTTCCTGAGTTCATAGCAGGTCACAGAATTGAATGTTTTATTCAGGTGTCTTACTGCTTGTATTTTTGTCTGAAAGGATGTCAGCTGTGTTGCTGGACCTGAACATACTTACTGATAAAAGATATCATGATTTAGAGCGTGAGCTCTTCTTGATGGTATAAGTAGTAAAGTTTTCTTGCTAGAAAGCAGTGTAATAAGAAAACAGCCAAAAAGCCAAAACGGCATCTCCCCCAGCCTTTTAGACATGTGATCATCTCTGTAAAGCGTTGCTTATGAAAATAATTCCACTGAGATCCAAGGGTTATAGGCTTGGTAGGTTCAGCAGTGTGCAAATGATTTACTGAATAGGTGTATAGATGCTGTATGAAATGTATTCTCCAGTTCCTGGAAATACCATCATGAGCTTTCTTATTAGAAACACAACAGAGGTAATGGTAGCATTTGTGGAGATTTTATTTACACTGTATCAGTCACTGCAGGGGGCAACTTGTCTTATCAGGTTTACATTATATTCCTGTCCTGCAAAAGGACAATGATCAGTAACAAACTATGCAAGTTAAAGATTGTGTGATTTGTTACTACGAGTTTAATATTAACTTTGATTGTCTTAATTCTGGTAAACCATACCGTTCAGCAGTATTAGTTTGACACACTTTTCCGAATAAATAGATTTGATTAAAATAACTGTAAATGGTAGAAATCTGTAGCTGTCACATTGATGTTTTTGTCTTTAATATTTCAAACCACATGGTGGCGTGTTTGACAAAAGCAAGCACAGTTTTGAAGTGCAGTGGCTATAATGGTATAGGGGACAAGAGGATTCAATAAGAGTTATAATGCTTAACTTGTGCTTAAAGTCTGGAACAACATTATATTCTCCAGTATTTGAACTAGTTTCTGCACAGACTGACTATGAAGGCTTTGCAGGCTTAGTCCTTCCCCAGAGCACTGAGGAATGTTCTGGTGGTTTATCCTGGCATGAGGTCAGAACACAGCCAGCATGGACTCAGACTTGGGCATAGAGAACTCCCAAATCCCGAATTTTGAATGTAGCAGAGATGATAAATATTGAGTTTGTATAAGCATCAAAAGGGGAAACAATGTCTGTACTTCAATCCTACAGTCATAGGTGGAGTATAATGGAACAAATAATTACTGAGTTATTTCTTTTCACTACATGATCAAAATAATTATCCCTTTTCTAAGAGGCAGCATGGGTAATGAGTGCAATTTTAGCTGCAAGTAATGCAATGCAAATGTCCAGAGCTGAACCTATTAAATTCAAATTAAAAATGATCTTTAAACTCAACTTTAGTCATGGAAGTCTTTATTATGCACACTCAAATTCAAAGACTGTAGTTGTAGTCCACAAAGAAAAGGACTTTTAGGTTAGATAAATACTTCCTGTCAGTTTGCTCCAAAAGTAGGTATTTTGGTACATGACTGTTTTGCAGACTGATACTTTCATTAGTAGGTTGCAAGTCTAATTTCTTTGGCAGTAATACAAATAACTGGAATATATGTGAAATGAAGACTTTGAGATGGGTTCATTTTTTAAAGGCATTCAAGCACATTTGCTATCAAGACTGTTAGAGCAAAGAATTAACTATGTAGTTGTGTAGATACAATAGCATGCAGATGTTTAACTCTCTTATAAAGTTCAGCAATGTAAAGTGTCAGTGGATGGATGTGGTTGTGAAATGGACAGCACAAGTTGTAACTATTCCGTTATACTTGTAGAGCGAAATCATTCGAGATAATCCTGGCATCCTGGACTGTGTGAAAGAAGGAATCGGCAGAGTTGTAGGCATGGGAGTACCCCATAGCAAGCGTCTCCTTCCCCTGATGGTCTTGACTTTTCCAACTGCTCTTCATGGAGTTCTTCACTATGTCATCAGTTCCATCGTCCAGAAGCTTGTTTTGTTTGTTCTGAAAAGGGATAATTCCCACAACCGTCCAACCGAGAGCTCTACTTCTGTGCAGAGCATGCTGGATGCATATTTTCCAGAACTTATTGCTAGCTTTGCTGCTAGCCTTTGTGCTGATGTCATGCTTTACCCACTGGAGACAGTTTTACACCGCCTTCATATTCAAGGGACACGCACCATAATTGACAATACAGACCTTGGCTATGAAGTGCTTCCTATCAATACTCAGTATGAGGGAATGAGAGACTGTATAAATACTATAAAACGGGAAGAAGGAATGCTAGGTTTTTATAAAGGGTTTGGAGCTGTTATAGTACAGTATACCTTGCATGTGGCAGTTTTACAGCTTACCAAAATTATGTACTCAACACTGCTTCAAAATGTTTCTTAATCTGTTCAGGTGTGGATTTAGCACAGTGGACATGATTGACTTACTAGCCTAATTATTGTTTAAAATGGCTTAGAAAATGAAATTTGAAGAATCCACTCTATGGATTCTCCTTACACTGTAAAAACTTGTTTTAAAAATGGGGATATAGATACCTAAGTGTAATTAAAAAAAGTACTGTTTGAAGTTACAGACACAAATATATAATGTGCAGTCATAAAGAAGGGTATCAGATTTCAAATGTGGTTGGAGTGAGGATTTACCCTTCCTCTGACCAGTTAACTGGCTTAAGGAATGGATATGAATTCTTAATCTCTGCTTTATAAACATTACATCTGATACTGAATTTGGACTGCTAGCCAGCTCAAAGGAGTTTATTTTCATAAGTTGTAAGAACTTACAAGTCGGAGACTGGTGGATTTATTGGTCTTTTAAACATGTTTTCAACTTCACTGTTAATGGAGCTTTGAGCAAAATAAAAACTGTAAAAGTAACTTAAGTAGACATAAATGTCATAATTTACAGGTATACAGAAGACATCTTAATTTGCTGCAGTGTGGCAGAGGAGAATGATGAGAAATAATTGCTTTGTACAAAATAACAGCAACTTGGGTTTGGGCAAAGTTGGACAGAATGCAGATTTGGCTGTCTTGCAGTTTGTTAGCAAGGCTTACAGTAACTAAAGTGTGTGAATAAAGCAAATGAGAAACTGATGTGTGCATGTGTAAGTTCCATTTTTAGTCACCTTTCCACTCATAACTTCAGGGTCTAGTTTAACTCTGCTACTTCTTATAGGAGTAGAATAATCTTACAAATGTGTGTAGTATCAGTGTTCAAAATGTATAGAAAGCATAAAAACTTCATTGGCTACTTCTAGAGTTTCTCTTGTGAAGTCAGACAGGTATGTATGCAATTATCTACTTACTAAGCACTGATGTCCTGCATTTAAAGTCTCTACTGGATTAGATGTTTTGTGGCACAGAATTGAGTCTGTTTATGTGCAGGCGAACTACTGAAATGTACCATTTTTGCTCTCTTCCCCTAGTAAATCACAACTTTCAGCCTGTAAAGGAGTTTTGATCATTCTAAATAAGTCCTTGGTTTCATCAGTAAATATCATGAAAGTTAGGGGGAGGGATGATTTTTAGCAAGTAAAATAAGCATGTGGAGAGTCACTTTTAAATTGTATGAGAGGCTGCTAGCTTTTTCACACTTCGTTGTGGCAAGTCTGTCTTTGAATACTGTAAATTGATGTGCATTTTAATCATTAATCACTGTATAGTAGTTATGACTTATGTAAAGTAGTCATAGCAAAATAATGAAAAATTGTTGCAATGAAGTTCTGACTTTAAATCATTTGCAGGTCTGCTTTGCTGTTATGAATTTAACTTTCATGTATTTTAAACGTGTAAGCATTGAAATGGAAAGTATGGTGAACTTGAGAACTGGATTGATTTTGAAATATTGTTAAATGCAAATTTAGTGTACAGAATGGAAGCAATGAAATAAAATGAGAATTCACTGTAAATATTTTGAAGTAATTCACTGAAGAGACACATAGAAGAATCCGAATTTGTGTGTTATGTTTTATTGTATAGACTTCAGAGTGGCTTTTTTCAAGTTCCTCAACTTTCCTAGGTGCAAGAACATGTTGAATTAAACTACATGCAAGAAAGTGGGTAAAATATTTAATTCCTGGTTTATATTTATCAAGTTTCTTTGAGTATGGAGAGGCATAGCAGAGAATCATCAAAATTGGAAAGGATTTTGGCATGTCATCTAGTCCAAATTCCTGCTTTAAGCAAGGACAACATTAATTTTGGACTAGATTGTGCAGGCACTTGTCCAGTCAAGTTTTTATTCCAACTTTTAATACATAAAATCAACCTTTTCAAGGGTGTTAAATCCAGCTGAAGCAAACAATTCTCAGTTGCCTTGAAGCGGTAGGTGAGTGCACGTTGGAGACCGACACTTGCAGCTGTATAGGTGACATTGGACAATAATGTTTTTCTAGGAATAAAATTTTAGGGAAGACGCACCTTTGTATATTCTGCGACAGGGAAGATAGTGAATTCTCAGAACAGTACTAGATACTGTGCTAGAATATTAACTTGTGTCAAATACTCTTGCTTTCATTGCCCAGAATTGTACAGTCCTAGTCTATGCCGGAGTCTCAGATGTGTAACTTTAAACAGGGTGAGAAAGAATGCTGTCAACTTACAGCAGCTGTTTGGCGGTGGAAAAGCCATTTGCTTTGGGCTGTTCTTTTTTGGTTCTCTTCCCATCAGTTAGAATGAACATGTTTTGATTCTTCATGTATACTTGCTTTGCCTTTCAAAAGAAGTAATACTTAATTTTTAGCTCAAATGAGTGATCAATAGGTGGCTTTAGCAGGATGTACTACTGAAAACTGCAAAATACTGAATTGCTGTAGCAAGTAAGTTTCTAATTTTCTGAAATGTGAACAATTCTTGCACACTGTTCTTCCTGATACAAACTTAATTACTTTTTTGTAAGTTGTTTTCCTGACTTTTTTTTTTCCATTTTTAAAGAGGAGAGCCGATTTCAAGAAAGTAAATCTTTCTGAAGAAAGAGAGATTTTGTGTAATGTTCCCACCCAGTGAAGAATTACTTGGCTTCTTACCCGTGCATCTTAACAGGCAAGCCTTGATGTGCAATAGCTGACAATAGACCAAGCAGGAAACTATGAGGTATGAGGCCTGCTGGAAACCATTGCTGTTGTCTGCCTGTGTTGTTTCACAGACTGCCTTACGACCAGACAACCTTTGGTTGTGTTAGAACAGAGCTTTTAGATTTAGCATTAGTGTGAGTACTGCATTCTTCAGCAAGGTTCCAGCTACGTTCGTTCCTTTTGGCAGATTTGCTTTGGGGCACACATGAGTTGATCTAGTTCTGGGTCCTGTCTCTAATACTCGAGATGCATGGTGTGTTTAACAGATTCATGCAGAATTCATAAGACTCGATATCGGATTACATGCTTTTCTTGGCTCTTCTGAATTTAGCAGCAAGTTCAAAGCAAGTATGTAAGCTAATGTTCTTCTTTCTGCTTGTTGCATCTGTGATGGTCATTCAGCTGGATACATGCCTTCAGCTACAAATATAGTCAATATGCGTGATGTAAATGAGGGCTGTCTCTGCATTATTGTACAAGTTCTTGCTGTGCTCTTAAGATTTTTGTTGGTGTAATTCAGAGCTAGCAGTGGTCGCTTTCAAACTATTTACCCTTTCAGTGATACCCAAGGAGAAGAGGTCACACACCAAATTTTTTTTACTAAATGGTGGTTGGTAAGAGATTTGAGAACAGCATATAACGGCAGCGTTCCCTCACCTGTAAGGAAAGAGAGGTGGTAGAAAAATGTAAATAAAGCATTTGTCTAGTTTTGTTTTAGAAGATGTAATACATATCTCCAAAAGGGGCCGAAGAAGGTAAGATCTCTACTTGATCAAGAACTGGTGGCATCCATGTTTTAAAAGCAAATCTTATTTTAACGAATTGGATAAAACTGTATTTTCACGCTTTTTGATGGGCTAGAGATAATTTGCTCTTTACCTTCAGTACTCCAGCCTCTCCAGACAGTTTGGCAGACTGAACAAAATTTGAGGGCGGGAAAGAAGCACTGTTGAAAATGGAAGGTAGAAATTGCCCAAAAATGCAGATAAAGTTGGTGATTAATGTTCTTAATTGCAACAAATTAATAAAATAGAGCAGAAGTGTTCAAATGTTAGCATTTATGGAGGGTTTCATTTGGAAAATTTCTATCTTCATCTTTCAAAAGGTATTTTTAAAGATAAAATCACAAAATGTTTTAAGCCCAATATACCCTTTTTTTACCCTGATACTTGGAAACTAATTCAATTAAAAAGCCAGTTATTCTTTCATCTTTTTCAATAGGAGAAAGAAAGCCATCTCCATCTTCTATTTAAATCAAGGCAGCCTTTCAATGGGTGTAAATACCATCATACAGCAGCTTAATACTGCAGTTATAGATTTTTTTTTATTATTATTCAAGCTGCTAATGAGTTGGCTGCAGTACACATTGCCTGTGGCAGCTTGATCTGGATGAGATACTGTATCACTCTTCTCTTGTTTTCAAAGTGTAGGGACAGAATGTGACTTGTGTCTGCCAAAATTATGAAATCAAACGGGATGATAGTTTAGCTGTTAGCTGACATTCTGAGTCTTGCTCCTATTGCACAGCATTAAGCTGGGCACTAAGGCAAGTCCAGAACAAAAGGATTGGACTCTGTTCTGCATAGGCGATTCATGTCTTTGCCTAAACTGTATTTCTAGAAGCAACAGGCTTATAAAATGGTGTTCCTGATTCTTGGTTTTAGGGTGCCTCCAGAAAAGAAAATCAGTAGATTTGCATGTACTCACTGATGACGTTGATCCCTGAAATGGAATCCTGAGTTTATGTATGTAACATTTAACCATTCAGGCACATTGTGTGGGAAGAAGCACCGGTATGCACACTTGCCTTGATTCCCAGCTCCTAGCTGGTATCAGTTCTATTCGGTACCATTCAAAACGGGTGTGACACCTTTGATGTCCATACAGACCACTGGTGTGTTTTACAGTCTCTCCAGGTATCAGCCTAAACCTGTTGAAAAATACAAACGCAGGCAGCATTTTCAGAGACTCTTACCCATGGTCTAACTTTGCGTATACCAAATGAGGCAGAATAAAAAAAAAAAAAAGCACCAAAGACAGTGGGGAAGAGGATTCTTGAAATTAAGTATGTACTTATCGACATGAGCACCTTGACAAGGAGGAACGTGTCACTTTGACAACCATTTGAGCACAGTGCAGGGAAGGAGACAACTCATGTAGCTACATGTGTGTCAGGAACTTTAAAATGCCTACAGTGTTTGCTCTAAGGGGTAAGTTTTTTTCTCTTTCCATTAGAAGTGAAAAAAGCTGGCAGAAAGGCTGCTGTGATGCTGGTAACTGTTGTGTAACCATTCTGACATGCTTTGGAATGTACTGAAATTACATTCAGTTTGGCTAATACAATTTTTTTTAATAAACTGCAGCTACTCATTACCTTTTTAAAGCCTGCTTTTACCAAGAAAATGAATGTGTCATGTCCTCTTTGGCCGTTTAATTTCAGTAATTTGCCAACATAATGTGTCCTGTAGAAACTCACTTG
>Ga0181612_132020_pt1 | contig 13908 bp, 10 predicted proteins | sample HoacroProtozoa21_FD_119630 | JGI IMG/M metagenome (GOLD analysis project Ga0181612, IMG submission 119630) | Hoatzin crop microbial communities from Cojedes, Venezuel. Combined Assembly of Gp0051906, Gp0051904, Gp0051908
GGGGCGCGCGGGGGGCGGGGTTGTGCGGCGGGATCACAGCCCCTCGGTGTGCTGAGGAACATGGCTGGCGCCCAGGCCGCCGTTCCAGACATGCCCCGTCACTTAGGATGGAGAACTTGTGATGGAGCCGACACATGCTAACATGTCCTTCACTGAATCTACTCATATTCTTGTTTTAAATACAACGCAATGATTAAATCACTTTTTGTTGCATCTTGCAGCTGCATGTGCCTTGTTAAAATTACAGCGTGGCATTTCATTCACCATGAGGGTGGTGAGGCACTGGCACAGGTTGCCCAGAGAAGCTGTGGCTGCCCCCTCCCTGGCAGTGTTCAAGGCCAGGCTGGATGGAGCTCTGAGCAACCTGGTCTGGTGGAAGATGTCCCTGCTCATGGCAGGGAGGTTGGAACCAGATGACCTTTAAGGTCCCTTCCAACCCAAACCATTCTACGATTCTGTGATTTCCATATCAATCCAAATTAGAAAAAAAAGGAGGAACATAAACCTACTATGCAGACGGAGAACTCTCAGGTTATTTCTTATTAAAGAGGGATCCACAGGTGCCTATTACTGTCATAGCAGCCACTGCTCAGGAGCCTCGTCAGTAAAACGGGGAGAGCGACCAAGCCCAGCCCAGCTGCAGGGAGCAGCCCAACGCCCGGGCTCTGCCATGGCAGGGAAGCTGCTGGGCCACGGGTCCGCAGCGCCTCGGCACAGCCTTCGCAGGCAGGAATCCTTTGTGCTCGCTGGATTTGAGACAGCTCCAGTCCCCCCAGTTTCCCTCAGCACAATTTGTACCACTTACAGTGCTCTCCCCGTGCTGCAAGAGCTTGTTGGTCTTCTCCCCTGCCCGGAGTCATTGCTACCCTCGAAAACACTGAGCTGTACACTTCATTTCCAGCGCCACGAGGAACTTCTCCCTTGGTGTCCAGCTCCTTTTAATCTTGTTCTGCCCCTTTTGTTCAGCGTGGTGGATGAGGTATGGGACATGCAAACAGATACCTGCATTTGGGGGGGTCTGCTTTACGACTTCTTTGGTTTATTTCTGTGAAAAGGACAGAGAAAGATGAGTGTTGTTGCAGGGAAAAGCTGCTCAATTCATATGGTTTAAAGCAAATCAGGATAAAAGCAGGTTATTGATTTACTAATGATGTGTAATTAACTGGCAGTCAGTGACCTATACATCCAGGGTCAATGTCAGCAGCACAACAGACAAACCACAATATGAGATGCTTACAAAATGTAAACAAATACTTGCAAATGCAAGAAAGGCCTTCCATAAGTAATCCCAAGAAGTTTTAACCCAACGCCCTCCCACCTCACCCACCCTACAGGAGGGTGAGGAAGGTCACACCCCCAAAGGTCACGTATGCCCTCCTGCGGTGCAGGTCCCCACGTGTTGTGCCCCGTACCGTCAGTCTGCTGGTGGTGTCCCCGGGGAGCAGGCACTGCCTGGCCTTGATGGAGGTGGGGAGGGATGTGAGTGGGTTGAAGTGCGTGTGGACCCCCCAAAAAGGGTGAAAGAACCTTGCAGGAGTTTAAAGCCCAGCAAAGGAAAAGTCACGTTCAGCAAACACACGCAGAGTTTTGTAAGGCAGCTTCTGAGTTGCTGGCTTTGAAGAGCCGAGCTCCAACCAAGTTATAAAAGTTGGTGTGCTGTGCTGCCCCAGGATGGGAACATCAGCAGGATCAGCAGACAGATGCAAAATTAACCCTTTCTAAGAAATCAGCAGGAACACACAGAGGAAATATTTTAGCTCGATAAAAGCATCCACAGTCACCAAAAGAAGACAGGCAGCACTGGGAGATGTGTAAGCCTTTAACCGAAATAATCACCCACGCAGACTCTGTATTTAAAAGCTTTGTTCCAGCTGCAGACACAAACAGATCAGACTGGCTTCCTAATCCAAAGGGTATCCAGACCAACTGGGCCTGCTGGGTACGTGTCCATGGCACACCAGTGTGGGACGTCCCGATGCTGTCCCGGGAGGATGAGAGGCACAAGGCCGAGCACCTGCAGGCATGCCCAAAGGAGAAACCAGCAAGGCACTGGGTGTCGTTGGCTTGGGACAGGATTAACCATCACGCCCACATCTCGGGTGTAGAAGATAGCCAGCCTTTCACCCACACCATCGCTGCTGCTCTTTGGACAGGCACCAGAGCACTCTGCCTGCAAACCACAATCTTTTGCCTTTCAGTTTATAGCAAAAGCAATTTTTGTTTAAGAAAATATATCTATATTAGTACTAAAATTGTATTTTAGTGAAACAGTTCGTAATATTTACACCAGAAGTACATTAACAGATAGTGCTGCATCTTTTACGTATGGAGCAAAGGGTTGACTTGCAACAGACTGCTATTTTGGTAAGAATACCTTCTGCTTAGGAACTATTCTTAAGTGTATTTTTCAAGTGTTATTCCAAATCCATGTTGTAAAATGTTTATACATGCACTTAGGAGCACGGTTATGGTATAGCTGTAAATGAAAAAAAAAACAACAACCCCCACAACTGGTGTCTTTTCGCATACTTAAAATGTCAGAACGGATTTGCAGCTCTCTCACCATCCGGCCGTGCCAAGCCAACCCTCACAACAGGAAGGTGCTGCCCATATCCCCCCCACTTCCCCCCACCCCCAGCGCACCCCCGGGGTGCTCGCCTCCGCTGTCACAGGGCAGCCCAAGAAATCCGGAGGGAAGCGGAGTGGGTCTGTCACCTTAAGGATGTGAAAGGAGATGCTCCCATGACAATAAAAGCGCTCCCAAGTGCACCTCCAATCATAACTCATTTTCAGAATTGCTCCTGGCTTTTTAATTTCTTTCATTTGGAGGATTTACAGCGCGCTGACACGCCAGAATGTTTATTCCACGGGCTGCCCGTCACGTGGTGCCCCATTGGCAAGGTACCAGGCTCCGGTCCGCGTTAATCTCAACCTCTGCAATGATCATCTGTGGTTTCTAATAAACGGCTGATAACTCTGTGCGTAACTCCTGCAGTGATTAAAGCTAACATCGGTGCAGAGTGCAGGCTGTTTCAGCCCTTTTTTGACGGCTATTTGCCATTCTTCCTTTTTAGTATTGACATCACTGAAACAAAAAGCTTCGTGTTTGAAAATTATTTATGGAGTGTTGCAGAGCTTTATAAGATTTTCATACAGCACTCAGCGAGCTGGTATCCTTTTGGATTAGTGTGTACTCTCAATTTCAGTCCGTGGATCAGAACGACTTGATTTCTTTTCATAGAGTGCAGCTCCAGAAATGGCAATGAATATGTATGGCGTCTTTTGACACTCCTTTGTGCCAGCTTTTGGGGAAGGTTGTGTTAAAGATAGAGCAGACCCATTAGACCATCCAGCTCGTCAGCTTCCCCGCACGGGCTTGCGCTTTCTGAACGTAGCTGTCTCGTATTCGGTCGGGTCCCAGCGGAGGGGCTTCTGCAGCTTCCCCAGTGGGCTGCCCAACAGCCTCGCCTACCTACTGACAGAAAAACTTGTTGGTACTCACCCTAAATTTTCCACTTCTTTTTTTTGGCTAGTGCACTTGATACAATCCCAGTGTTTTGCATCAAACCATTCCTCTCTATTGCTGGAATTCACATTTACCTCCATCGCCATTCTACTGCCTGTTTGCATAAGTGACGTGTAAGGGCACTGGCCAGGAACCACAACACACCGCAGCACGCGCTGTGCAAAAACAGAAGAAAAAAAAATCAATCCCTGCCTCAATGAGTTCATTGCTCAGATGAATTAAATTCACAGCATGCATTACAAGAAACAAGGAATAAATACTGAGATCTGGAAGGCGAAGCATTTCAGAGTCACCAAACGCTAAGCCCTAAGGTTGACCGTGCCCCCGCATCTCAACCTTTGCAAATGACACTTTCAGTACGTTATTCCCTGCTCCGTCTGTCCTTCTGTCTTCCAGCCATTCCCAAAATGAAATTCATGGACAGTAGGCCCATGAACCCTTTTCTTTCGGTCTCGGTATGCTTTCTCTGCCGCTGAGGCAGGGTGTTCCTGGCAGGCTCACTCCCACTCTTCTTGCCCGGGTCACCTCGCTCTTGCTGGGCAGCTGCCAGTTCTTGCTTCTGGTCTCCTGCGGCATCTGCCCCCCAGCCCCCCGCCTCTTCTCCCACGTTCCCAGCTCACACCAGCGCTCCCCGTTCCCTTTATTTCCCTGACCCGCGCCCTGTCTCTCCCTGCAGCCCGGCTTGTGCCTGCTGATGGAATTACACTCCGGCCGGCACCCCGCGCCGCACCAACCCCACGCCACGCAGGTGCTGAGGATCGGGACCGCTCTCCCCCTTCCCACCAGTCCGTGCGCTGCAATGCGGGAATTTCACAGAGGTCAATTGCCAAAGTTTCTAGGTGTGGGCTGAAACCCCCCAGCCCGCTCTTGTGTTTTTATTCAGCTTTATTTTCTGACTGTTTTTCAGAAGAAAGTTAATCCACCTAGAAAATTTCAGTCCAAGCGATTAGCTCGCCAACGCCACAATTGGAGCATAATGGAGAATATAACGTTTATGACTCTTGTAAGTGCTAGAGACTCTAACTTCTGCCTAGAATAAGCATAGTTTCTAAGGAAGGATTTAAAGCTCTACTTGTGCTTTGCTCATGCACTTCACTACTCTTCTCTGGAAACCTACCCCACTGACCCATTATGCTGTGTTCAAACACACGAGCAGCAATTAACGTACTCATCTGCCTCACCTGTCACACGTGTATTTAAAATTCCATCTTAGCATCTCGGAGTTTCTTAAGCTCGTCAGCAAAACCCAAAGCACTGATGTACTCTGAGGCACTGCGCATTGTTTTTTTCTCTCCGTGTGTTGCACCAGTTTCACACCCCATTGAGTTCAGGAGAGCTATACAGCGGGAAATTAGACCCAGAGTACAGATACAGGTTTAAATCCATTTCTAAAACGCTGTAACACACTGCTCTGCAGCCCTCTAATGGAGAAAATGGCAGACACGTTCAGCAAAATGGAATGGAATTAACGGGTAACAAAGAAATTTCCCCTGGAGGAGGCAGCTCTGAAAACACATATTCAATTAAGAGCAGACAGATATTTTCCTGCTGTTGAAGTGACTGGTACTTAGGCACTTATTTCCTTATCCAGAGCAGAAGGTCACGAGTTCTCCTTTTTAGTGAGAAGCAGGGCTGGAGGGGTGAATGAAATGAGTGGGAAGGGCGCAGGTGAAACCTCCTGGAGACCTCACCCTCCCCACCTTTGCTGGGCAAGTCATTGCCACCGAGGACGTCCCTGCTCCTTTGCTGTGTCCCTGGGAGACAGTCTGTGTCCCGCCTGGACAAGGTCCCCCGCCTGGACAAGGTTCCCCACCTGGACAAGGTCCTGTGCAGCCTGCTGTAGGTGACCCTGCTTTGGCAGGGGGGTTTGACTGGGTGACCTACAGGGGTCCCTTCCAACCCTGAACATTCTGTGATTCTGTGAGAGGTCGTCCGGGGAGCGGCCATTAACACCCGGCGACGCCCTCTGAAAACGTGACACGTTGCTAGCACCGTCTCACCGGGCCGCAGCCTCACACCGCGCGTTTAACGAGCCGCGTCCTCCCCTGCGCTGCTCACGCACCCGTTTCACCCCGACCTGCTGCGAGGAGTCGCTCCGGGTGACACCTGCTCCTTCCTCTCCGCCAAATCCTAACCCAGCGTAACACTGAGCGGCTCCGCCTCGTCAGCGGTTCTCGTTAGGAGGACTCTCTATTGGGATCTTACCTGGCATTTTCAGGGCAAGCTTCAGGAAAGGTTCAGAAATTGTGGAGCAGCTCTGCCTTCAGTCTGCTGGGGATACCTTTTTACTCTGTCTCAGCTGCCTTCTCAACAGCTTAAGTGTCTGGAAGAAATAGGAGTTGCGGGAATTCGCTCAAGATAATGGTAGGGGAAAGTAATGATATTTTTCTCAAACACTGTAGGAATATGCCTACTCTGGATCCCATCGAGTTGTTCAAGTCCATTGGACATCGACATTGGAACAGTAGCCAAAGGTATCTGTCATTTCTGACTCGTCTCGTAAGCTGAAGCATTAGTCACAGAGAGCTGTGCCTTTATTTTAAACCTCCATCCCACACGGGAATAAAGGAGGAAACCATATATTCTCATTTCATTAGCTAACCTGAACAAGCCAAATGACCCACACTAGCTCTCCAAGAAACGCAGTGGTTCCCAGTCCAGCCTCAGCACGTCTTCAAGGTATTTATTTAAAGCTCCTTGAGCTTTAAACAGGTGTGGGGCTGGTCACTTTTCAGACCATGAATTTTTAGGAGCCATTCTGAAGCACGTTTAGCAGAAGAGACCCGGGATGACACTGTTTTACAGAGCGGCGCCGGTATTTTTGTGAGTACTTGCCATCTCCAAGGATGAGCGTGGTCTGGCTGCCACGTGGGGAGAAGTATGTGTTTGTGTAGATGTTCCCCGCTCTGCTGTCATCAAACACTGAAATAGCCTGTTTTAAAGTGCTGAAGAAACTAGAATGCAGTCCCTGGTGCCTAGATCTATCATTAGAGGGGCATTACTGAAGGATGTGACCTACCAGATTGCAGGGTTTCTTATTTTACAGCATTAAAGGACTCGTCAACCCTGAAGGGACTCAGGGAGGGAGGATGGAGAGGATGAAACCACCTGGACGTGCAGCACTGCAGGTTTCAAGCTCCGAGTCCCAGGGCTCGGCAGATGTGGTGCATCTGTTTAACAGCCTTACTGCTTCTGGGCTTCAGCCTGAGAATTGCTCCAGCCCCACGCGCCACAGAGCATCCCCCCTGCACTCGCATTAGGCTGCTCTTAATGTTCAGAGGGAAACAACAAAAGTTCCCCTTTTCCTTTACAGCTCTTTCAATTTCCTCTTAATGAAGGTGGAATATAAAGTGTTGAAGGAAAAAGCAGTTTTTCCCCTACAGTAGAATTTCCTTTTCAGTTATTTTTAATCTGACATCTGTTTTAACATGCACTCACACACTACATTTATTTTAATTTTATTCCCTCCCTTGTGTTTTATTATTTACCTCCTGTTCCAAAGTGATCACAAAAGATTACACTTCTGTGAAGCAGTAACAGCGGTGGCGATCATCTCTCTTACTTCTCCCAACTTTTCTTTCTCCCCCTCTGTTTTCCCTTTATATACATCTTCCTGTCACTGCCCTCCCAGAGGCCTCATTAGAGTCGCCATCAGATGGGCTGATGGCATCCATGGGCTTTTTTGGAATTGGACAGATCTGTGCTAACTAGAAGACAAAGCACTTCTTGTTCAGAGCCCGCACAGTCGCTCTTCGCTCTGGTTCAGCTCACGCCTTTAAATAGGTTACAGCAAGAAATCAAGCTCCGGGTCAGGCGGTGCTTTGAAGAAAGCCCAAGACTCTGCTGCAGGCAGCAGAAAGCAGCCAACGCTGAGACGCGCCAGCCTGCAGCCAGCGCTCCGCCGTGATGCCGTCTGAATGTTCCATTTCCCCTGGAAATGAAGAAAACAGCCTTACATTTCCCACATCAGCCCAGATGTAGGAAGAGAACCGGGTGGCCGGTTTGCTTGTTTGCTTGTTTGTTGTGACTACTAAATAGGTGAGAACTCGTGTAAGCCTTTGAATAAAAACAGAACTCATGCTTTGAATAAAAACAGAACTACTATTGAAATGGAAATATCAGCTTATAAAGCTTTCCCTTCTTTTTCTGGGCAAACCATCATCCGTTTTGGGGTTTGGTTTTATACAACACTGTACTGTATAGATATGATGCTAATCTCCACCACATAAGCCTGCAAAGCTCCTTTCTCTACTCCTCCCACAGAGCAAGCAAGACTTGAAAAAACAAGTGCAGTCAGTTCCAGTATGGCTTCCTCAGTTTGTTAACGTTCTTTAAAAAATCCTCTGTTTTCATCTCAGCTAAGGACGCATTTCTGCACTGACGCTTTTACAATTCAGTGATTTCAAATGCTCCCTGTGATCTTGGAGATCTGAAACGGTGATGCTTCAAGAAAGCTTAGCTTCCAGAAGACCAAATTTTCTGCAATTTCCAAAAAGTAGCAACCCACAAGATGTCCCCAGTACTCAAAACAGAGCCACTTCAAACCACTAGACTCATTAAGAATGGCTAGAGCGTCTTGTTGGTACTCCTTCATTGCATCAATGTTAAATTTCATTAAAGGATATTAAAACAACTTCCATAAAATCATAGAATCATTATGGTTGGAAAAGACCTCTAAGATCATCAAGCGCAACCATTAACCCACCGCCACCATGCCTGCTAAACTATGTCCCAAAGTGCCACATCTACACGTTTTTTGAACACCTCCAGACGCGGTGACTCAACCACCTCCCTGGGCAATCTGTTCCAATGCCTGACCACTCTTTCAGTGAAGAATTTTTCCTAATATCCAGCCTAAATCTCCCCTGATGCAACCTGAGGCCATTTCCCCTCGTCCTATCACTTTGTCACTCTTTCTCTTGGTAAGTGATTACTGTAGGTCCTCGCAGAAGGGGAAGGATCTCTAAATCATCTAGAACAGAGGAAAGGTCTCTGCAATATAGCTGGTTAGGACCTGACAGTCACCCATCACTTGCTTACTCCTGCTTTTAGGGAGTGCAAGGACTGCAACCTTTCTTGAGGCTTCATTCATTCTCAATCTTACCACCTCTTCATTTAGCACCGTTCCAGCTTTCTGGGATTCTAATAAAAATGGTCAGTTAGTAATTTTACTTATGGTGTCTTGGCATATTAAGAATACGCTTCGCCTTGGTTGCCCTATTACATAAGGACTGCCCAGATGGACAATTCTTTGTCCTTCTCTCCTGGGCAGGTTATGTCTAATTCAAAGCTGTTCCCTCCTCCTACTCCTACCGCACATACATCATCCAGATGTCAGCACTGGTAATTTCAGGAAAAGCTCACCAAGATCTGGATAAAACTTGCAGTTGTTGTTTTGTGGTTTCTTTCCCCCAGGGGAGGCAAGGAGCCAAAGTTCCAGCAGAGCAAAATAAAATTAAAAGTAGATCAGTATTTTCTGTCTCCATAGCATGTGCTATGGTATATAACGTATGTTCCCTGCTTCACAAAGGAAATGAAAGAATGAACTTATATGACTGATGAAATAAAGATATCAAAGTATTACTTGCCCCAGCTGATATGCACGCTTCTCACATAATTACTATTTAATAACTTTATTTCCTACAAACCAGAAAAAAAGCTTACCCTCTCTCCCAATTCCCCCTTCTTGTAAATAAGCTGATGCAGATCTTCTAAATTTGCAGTTTCTACTTGACTTTCTTCTTGAATTTATTCTCTTCTTTGCAAAGTAATGTGGTCTGCAAAATGAAGCTATTTAAAATCCTAAATGAATAAGTGTTATAAAAATAATAAATTAGTATACAAGACTTACTTGCACAAAACATATGTTATACTCTGAAATACATTTAGATGGGACTGCATAATTGCCTGTTCCTTTTCTAATGGCCTGAAGCACAGCGCTAAATCTGAACCTTTCCCAAAGTCTATGCAGCGACGGAGTGCCCCCCCTCCCTGGTTCCCAGCTGAGTTCAGGTCCCCATTGCCTTTCACGCGCTGTCTGCGGGAGTGATGACCACCTGCAGCAGCCTCGATAAATCTCAACTGCCCCCTGACCACGGGGACTAAATAGCAACAAACGGCCATCAGCAATGGGAATGATGGAAGAGAGGGCAGTGGAAGTGCTGGTCAGGGCGACGGGCAGCAAGCCCAGGAGCCCGCACCGTGAGCGATTCCAGTTCCCCGCGGGCAGGGGTGTAGGTCCTGCTACACCAGCCTCCAACCTGAGCTCAAAACATGTGTTAGTTCCTGCATCCTCCATGTTCAGCTTTCTGACGAGCTCGGTACTGGAACGAGCCCAGTGACTCCTCTGGCCCTGCCCATCCTTTCCCCAGCCAGAGCAGGGGCCCAGGAGCCCCACTTCAGCCCAGTCCACGGCCCCCAGCCATGTTGCAGAAGTGCCGGTCTCCAGCCCTGCTCTGTCTCTGGAACGGACCTCGGCCCCACGCCGTGGGTAGCTGTCTCCTGGACAGGAGCCTTGGAGGTGCCCTGTTGCATCACTCCAGCCCTGTCCCCTGCCGCTCCTGACCAGACCCGGTTCATCCTCTGGCATTGCCTGGGGCTGTCCACAGAGCAGCACCCTTACTGCTCCCCAATGTTAGCTTCTGTAGGAGGAGCGAGAGCCCAGGCTCTGGGTCACGCTGGGGGTCCGCAACTGCAGACAACATAGCTACAACTCGCTTGAGCCACAGAGAAGGTGACAACCAGTCACTCTGTAACACTGAGCCTTCTGCTTATTCCTTGAAAAAACCCCACCCCCAAAACCAGAAACATCTTTATTTGAATGTGTTTACAGATTCTGTTACTTTTACATTTTGTGTTTCCCCTCAAGAAATTACAGGTTTCAATAGAAAAACGTTTAAATTACTTTCCAAAGAATTTAGCTTCTTCCAAACCCCTGGTTGGCTTGGAGCTGCACTGTATTTCATATCGGTGTGTTTGTAACGCTCACGGAGAAGGGAAGGGGCTATCTTTGCCTTCCCAGGGAGTCAGACCTCTCTATCTGCAAAGCAACCAGCAGCAGCCCATGCGCACGTCAAAACGAAGGGGGCTGTCAACAGAAATACAAACCATTCATCCTGGAAAGTTCATCAATCGACATGTGGCCTCCACGGAAACAGTGAGGTTGCTCTCAAACAGAGGGCCTCACATTAAATAGCCAGGTGGCAAAGCTGGACCTTCATTCATTTTAAGGGACTAAACAGAATGCCTTCATCTAGAAACTAAAGCAGCTCCAAAAAATAGTTTCTATGTTTGTGCTAAATGTTCAAAACACAACCAACAACAAAAAAAAGCATGCTTTGCAAGTGAGGTCAGTCTTTCTGTCACAGAAGTATTGCAATACGCTCTAACATCTATATGGCGAGAGCTACAGAACATCAGAACCCAGCGCGAGGTTGCTGGGGGGGCACGGCAGTGCGCTTGACAGGAGGAGACTTCACGTAACGGGCTCTGTATTTCTGAAAGCTCAGCAGCAGAATTCTCCTCTAAATACGCAAACAGGCACTGGATTTTAACTTCAAGAAGCTGGCAGTGAAATCAGAAGGAAAACCTGTGGCAAAAAGGCCACTTTCCAGGAAAACAGACGTGTGGAAACACAGTCACGGCTCAGCCTCATGTTCTCTGTTGAGACCTCAGCCAGAAAAAGGTTGAGCGCCTCGGATAAACTGCTTCCCGGGAAATCAAGGCCCATTTTTCATACTGAGCACTGCATATAGGATTTTGCTTTCTGTATATGTTGTTTCTCTGGTATTTTTCCCCCCCCATTCAGCTTTCCTATCTAAGGCGTTCAGCAGAGCACTGGTGATTCAGGTGGTTTAACCAGATAAATAACCGAGTTATTATCTTTATGAAGCACTGATCTCTCTGTAATAAATGTACCTTGTAGCTTGATTTACAGCAAAACCCTCCTCCTCTTACTTCCCTGATGAGACCTACTTAAGTCAGCGAGACTAGTCATGATGATGAGATAATTAAGTTTTTAGTACAACTCTAGTTAGTGAGCAGAATGCAGTTCTGAAATAATGAATCTACTCGCTCCAGTCTGATATTCAAAAGGTGCTGATGATTTCGGTATTATTCTTAATGTGCTCCAAGAAAAGTACTTTTTACATTAAAGCTGTAAACCCTGTACAGGACACAATTCAAAACCACCTTTTAAATTAAAGAATTGCTTTTAGAATGGCAAAGTTGAAGTTCAGCCAGCATAGCACTGACACCTGCAAACTGACAGCCAAACCCCTCCACATTAAAATGCAAAGATTTGCATGAATGCGTTTTAAAATGACAGGAGACAGGAATGGGAGCTTCTGAGCAAGTTAGACAAAAATTTTAAGAGTGAAATGCCTAAAAATAGGCCCCTGAATGCATAGTTAGGCACCTATATAGAGGCTGCTTGATTTTCAGTTGTTCTGATCACCCAGAGCTTCCATTAAGTTCAGGAGCAACTGTGGATACTCGGCTGTTCTGGAAATCAAGCCACCTTTATTCAAGGGTCTAAATATGGATGTCTGTGCCCAAGCTGGGGGGAAAAAAACACACACAAAAAAAGGGGCTTTTTGCTACAGAGACATTTTATAAAAGAAAGTAATAGCCAAGTCTCATTTTCTCAGGTTACCATGCTTGAAACTGAATCAACATAACAATTAATACTGCAACACGTGTGTGGCAGAAGATTTTGTCTGAGGTGAATGGAAAGCTATTCCGAGATCTGTAGCTCTTAATTAGCAATCTGAAACATTCCATAGATATTTCATATTCTGCAACTGCAAAGAGTTACCAGGCCACCTAAATCTTTTTCATAGTATTTCAGTGTTGCCATTAATAAGCTTTTCAGCTGGTCTGAGGAAGACTTTGCAAGATTAACTTTGCAAATCTGTAAGTATTAACTATTTAACTACTTCAGAATTACCATTTTTTCTGCTTCTGGATCAAGTACAACCAGCAGACTTGAGCATATTTTTAAATACTGTAAAACATGAAGAAGGGAGAATTAGGCCTTTAATTCTATCGTATGCACTTGGTTGTCAGAAGACTTCTGAATGCTGTTTGCTTAAAGACCTCTTTTGTAAAAGTAATCCTGAGTTGATTTTGTGTCTAAGCCATTGCCAGGTCATGCCGACGTGCGTAAGAGCCAGTCACGTGATAGAAAATCTGCAAGAAAAAAGGAAATTTATGATGGAATTATATATGACTATAAACCTGAAAGTGTCATGGAAGTTACAAATTAAAGGCATGCCAGATGAAGATGACGGATATTTGTTTCTGTGTGTGTGTGCATAAAATATGATGTAATATACCTTTATATATCTGCTTATAGGATCTGAGCTAAGGGCTCTTGCTGCTTTGCTTAGAAAAAAGAAAAAAGCAGAGTCTTGTTGCTTTTAACTAAGTTTTCAAAAGAGCTACGTAGAAGACAATGCTTTACTCTCACTGTAATCTGATTTTTGATGATTTCAGTATTAAATTGTGATATTCAAAGTATCCAGAATTGCTTATGCTCTTACATCGTTCATTTCAAACTATTCTTTTAACTGCATTGTGGGGGGGGGGGGGCGTTCTCCCCATTTTCTCTGTTTGTTGGGTTTTTTTTCAATACCTATTTGTTTTATTGAATACAATGATGGGTACATTTTATCTTACATGGTTTTAGATGGCACAGTATAGCAGGGCTTTGGTGATGACTGGGGCATTTGTGCAATCCCTGGCAGATAATAGGATGCCAACCTTCAGGAATCAGCACAAATCGTGCCACACAATTGTGTTGTGAGACTCCGCAGCAATGGCAGTGGCAACAAGAAAGCTCATGCTGCTTTGTCATAACCAGGGACATGATTTTAGGTCAGGAGTGAGGCAGAGGCAGTCTGGCAGTGAAGCAAACCAATATTATTCTCGTTGCAGGAGGGAGCCAGGGGTTTTCAACAGCCATGAACATTCACCTGACATCTCTCAGCTGTTCTGTACTTCGTAAGACATGTCCGCATTTCAGTTTCTAGGAAAGGTGGGAAAAGCGTACAGACTGATGCTTTTGCCCGCCCCCAAATCCCCTACATCTCATGTTCTCCCGCCAGCAGCAAGAACACAAAGACTCTAAAACTTTCTTCTTGGTTAAAGCTAATGTCGCCTTATCACCTGGGTTTAATGAACACAGGAGCGAAGTTCAGGAGCCCTAATGGTGTAGTAGTTCCTATGACACTACGCTATTCTCAGCTATGCTGTACCCTTCAGGGTCAATCCCCTGGACCACTGAGGTAGGCTGTGGGTACACAGGTCAGAACCGTTCTTCCCACCAGGAGCTACACATCGCCACTGAACCCCATGCACTATTCGTCTGCCAGCAAACACAC
>Ga0181612_114446_pt1 | contig 13907 bp, 4 predicted proteins | sample HoacroProtozoa21_FD_119630 | JGI IMG/M metagenome (GOLD analysis project Ga0181612, IMG submission 119630) | Hoatzin crop microbial communities from Cojedes, Venezuel. Combined Assembly of Gp0051906, Gp0051904, Gp0051908
CCGGCAGCGCGGCCGCGGCGCTCGGTTCCGGGCTGTGCCGGGGCGGTGGAAGCTCGGGGCTGGCTGAGGAGCCGCCGCGGAGCACTGCTGCTGCCGGTCGGGCCACAAGCGACCGTCCCTCTTGGCCGTCGGTCTGGCGCTGTCCCCGGGTCCGTGGGGCGCTGCACAGCGCAGAGCCCGACGGTGGCTTCTTCTAGTGCAGTCGTTAGTGGTGTGTGTGGCCCAAATCTGCTTCTGTTTTACCAAATTTTTAAGAAGCAGCATGCTTTACGCTCTGTGGGTTCTGTTACCGTTGTTTTGGGTTTTCTTTGGGGGTGTATTTTTTATTTCTAAGAATGCAGTTTTAGTGGTATATAGAGTATGAATCACATTCTGTTCTCATCTTTGACCTATTTTTGTACTTTTAATGAAATGTAAGAAATTTCAGCCCTGAAACCAGCGCTTAGCCATGCCTTGCACTGGTGTATTTGCTAATGTTTCTTGAACTATGTTCTGTGTAGTATTTAAGTTGGAAATGGTTTCTCTTCTTGGGAACTCTAGAAGTAAATACTTAGCTTTGAATCGGCCCTAATAAAACGCACACTTAAGTTAGGAACCTTGTTGCCCAACATCCCACCTACTGAGCAGGCACCTGCAAGAGCGGTTCATCTTAGGCACATTAAAACACCTGCCTGGAGGAATTCTATTTCTTCATAATCCCAGGCTACTGGGATTCAGTTACAACTGGCACCTAAAGCTGGCAGAATGAATCTAGGCATTGCTGGACATTTTTCTTCATACATTGTTCTATTTAGCTTTTAAAATTCCCACTTCAAATTTTGTTACCTTTTTTTTTGCTTTTTGTATCACTTCAAACATGATGTACACAATACAGAGGTTTAAACCCTCTGAGAAAATCAAAGGCTGTTGCACGGGGTAAGGCAAGAATCTGCAACTTATGTACATAATGGATGGTGCAAGATGTCATCAGTTTAAACTGCAGTGATAAAAATGGAGGTGAGGTATTAAAAAATTTCTTCTACTGGCAAAGATACTACAACACTAGGCTGCCTAATGGGGAGAGCATGGGTATGGAGTAGGTAACTTAGACAACAGGTATTTTAATTGTAGCTACTCCTACTTTTAGCCAAGAGGATGAGCTGAGTGGTCTGTTACAGCTCTTATCAGGCTTTTTTCTTCCTCTGAACAATTCATATTAAATTTATTTTGGTTTTGACTCATACAGAAAGAATAGAGAAGGTGGGTATTCCTTCTGGTTTTTACCTCTCTAGGCTGGTCTCAGGAAAACCATTCAGCTGTCAAAGCAAGAGGTGTTGCCTCACATAGCAAGATACTTGCTTAGAATCTCAAAAGTGTGTCAGCTAGCTCATGTTTTTAAGAGACCTCATGGCCAGCAGAGATGGAAAAGGATGAACCGCTCCCAAAGCTGCAATATCTGCAACAGCTATACACCATCAAAGAAACCTCTTATTCCAGGATGGGTCCCAGTTTGTGCTTGGAATTGCACATCTTCCAGGTGTGGAGGAGCTGAAATTGACTTTTCAGTTTTTGGATTCACCTCCACTGGTGAAGGTTGGCCTTAGGCTCGAATTCATCCCACACTGGTGGGCAGTTTCAACCTCTTCCTATTGCAATGAGAAATACAAAAAGTGACATATCACAGAAATGTTTTGAGTGCAAAAATAATGATTGCACCTTCATATAAACAAACCAAATCTTTGGACCACTTCTCCTATTCTCATCAAGTCCTCACTTAGCTTCTCTCATAAATGACTTACTGAACAGTAATTATGTTCTCTTGGAATTAATGGTTCCTGTTTACATTTGTGCTTTAGCCAATTACATATCACAAGATGTAAAAAAGGATGCCTGCCTTCCTGTGGGCGCTCACTCCCGTCCAGCTTTCTCTATTCTTGGACGGACACCTACGGCAGCATCTGCCTTAATGTCTTTATTCCTTTTAAATAGCATATCCATGCATGGATACCTATGGCAGCATCTGCCTTAATGTCTTTATTCCTCTTAAATAGTATATCCACGCATGGATACCTATGGCAGCATCTGCCTTAATGTCTTTATTCCTTTTAACTAGGAAGTGCTGGAGATGATATGGAGGCCAGTTAGCAGCTGTGTGTACAGAAAACATCCTGACAGTCACAAATGACTTGGGAAAAGAGGGAAGTTTTGAAGATCTTACTGAAAATACCAGTTGCAGGCTGAGTCACTAAGCAATTATGGGATGCCATCTCAGTAGCACGTTACTTTGTGAAAATAGATTTGGAATGTCTGGTGGTATATATTTGCATATATATATGCATAATATATTTGCAATAATTTGGAACAGAGACTTTCAGCAGGGCTGTTAAAATGCAATACTGGCTATGCCAAATCAGACTAAAGATCACTCTAGCTAACAAATCTTTCGCCAGTAGCAAATGCCTATAGTAGAACCAGCACAAACATGTACTCCCCTGTATACCTTTCCCACTGGTGATTCCAGTGACATTACCAAAAGCAGTTTGCTTTAGGGGAAACTTAACAGACCGCTCAGAGGATTTGTGTCATGCAATTGTGCAGATTGCAGTCTCAGAGAACGTCACATAAATATGGACTATGTGTTTATGACTGCCAGGCAAGACTTGAGCACACCGAAAGATGAATTTGCAGGGTCATTTTCATCTTTTCGAAGTGAAACTTCCCACTGAAAGCAAAGCTAGCTCCAAATAAACTCTAAATGTTCTAAAAGATCCAAAAAGTATGTTAATAACTTACTCATTTATGTCCTCTTTATTAACTGGTTTCTGGTTCAAGGTAGACAGTTGTCCTCTTTATGCTCTTACTTTTGCTAACTGGTGAACACACTTGAAGCTACAGTTACATATAGTAGGAATTTGGATTGAAAGTAGTGCCGGTTGACTACAAAGTGCAAATACTTTTAGTAAGACAGTCTGATAAAAAATATACAGATGCACACATTTCTACAGAGCAATGTTTGTACTTAGGACTTATTTTACTAAAATTGCTCCAATTAAAATGCAGGAAATCCGTTTAGTAAAATGTCACTATTTTACTAAAGTTGCTGGAAATATAAGGAAATATTAGAATGTGCTTTGCATTTAAAACTGGTTAAACTGTTAAGATGAAATTCACCTCATACGTAACTCTACAGCCTCTAAGATTTTCGAGCTCACAGGTCTTAGCTTCTCATACTTTATTCTTACTAGCAGTTTAGAAAATAAGAGCAGTCCAGTGGTCTTCTCAATACTAATACTCAATTATAAATTTTTCCATACTTGTAGAGGGCACAGCTCTCAAACTGCCTGAATAATATCAGCAACCTATACTTGGTACTTTGCCATTTAATTCCTTCAGCCATTTCTATCTTTAGAACTTTTGCAGCAAAGTGGTTTCTTACTTGCATTTCTTATACTGTATGTTTGCCTTATTACAAAGTGTCAATTTCAGTTAGCTTAATTTTTCAGATAAAAGCAGCATATATGTTAAAAAGCAAAGTACTGGATTCTAAAATAACTCTGTTAGGCAGGGTGATTTGTGAGTTGCATGAAAGAAAATGTATGCAAAGTGATTAGTTAAACTTGGTATATGGTTTTTTTGTGTGATTATATATCCATACCAGAGAGGACTATTTCCTACTATAATGATCAGCAACAGTCATAATAAACGCAAAGGAAAATACCTTCACTTCCCAGCCTATACATATCTGAATAAGCACGACTTCTTTGTGACAAAGTCTTTGGAGCAGCAGAAAAGGATACATCTCCTTTACAAAGGAAAAGGTATTACTGCTTTGAATCATTACACAAGAATGCAACTACATTTTATATCTGAAGTGCTAAACTAGGAATGTCAGTGCTATTACACTGCTAATGCCAACATTAATGGATTTAGAAAAGAAAGATTTAAGACATCAGACTTTAAAAGGGAAAAAACACGTTTATTTCATGCAGTTTACAATATGCTAGTGTTATGAAAAGGAGGTTAAAAAAAATACCCACACATTTTAATTTTATATTTAGTTTAAAAATGATGGTTAACTGTAACCATCTTCAAATGATTTGGGAAGCCCTAGCAGATTTTTATCCAGGCAAATTCCCTGGATTCAGTTTCTTGTCTATGTCTGTGCTAAGAGTTTTGGCTAATGCAAAAGCATTAAAACTGGATCAAAACTCAAACTTTGCTGCAGTAAGAACACTTCAGAGATAATAAATTGGCACAAAATAAAGTGTTATTGCTAATCTACTATCCAGGAAATAACATGTTTGCAAGTATGGTCACTTGGATATTAACATAACAGCTGATGCACAACTGATTTTGAGAGCAGTGATTTGGGGGAAAAGGAAGAAAAAAAGCACATCAGTTGAATTGGGTAAGTGGGCCTTGAAAGTCCATAGGAATTAGACTTTTCATAGCTAAGCTCAGATGAGGCTCAGGACAGAAGCACGTGGAAGCAGTTGCCATTTGACACTCCTTCAGTTTGGTGATCTTGTTTCAGTTCTAGGTAGACAAGTTGGCAACATTTCTCTTGCAGTGCCTTGGCACTTGCTTCATCCTGGCAAGTACACGTGAGCCAAGTTAAGTTTGAGTAAAGTTGTGCATAAGCTTTTGGAAAATCTTTAAAAGCAGCAAGAATCATGTACACAAATACATTAACTCTTACATTTCAGATGACCAGGCCTGGAAATCTCAACACGTGTTAAGTCAGGTCAAAGTTTAGGCTCAGCTTTCTAAGCCAAGGAGAGCACTCTCACAGAACCGCCTCCCCTCCCACCCACCCCCAAAGTAGCAAAATAATCTTCTAAAAAGTTTCTCTAATTATAGTTGTTATTAACACACAACATCCTAAAGAGAACCCTTTGATGGGCCCACAAAGCTATGTTTGCACCAGTATCTATTCACTGAACTTCTGAGAAGTTTATGCCTTGGTAGACCTTGCTAAAGTAAAAGACAGCTATGTTGCCATGAAATATTCAGTGATAACTTCCTGGGGCAGAATCTTCCTCAAAGACTCTCTATTACCAGTGCTGTTTGTAACAGTTGTTAGATTTCAGCATAGACAATAATAAAGTGGTGGGCAAGCGTACTGTCTTCCCTGGTGTACTGCTTACCAAGCTGGATACTGAAATTCCAAGCCATGTATGAACACCTACATCTGCAATTGGTTCCGGTAGTTGTAAAAATTATTTTAGAGCCCGTGAGTTGAAAGAAAAACAGACTAGCTGCTTTTTAAATGTTTTATGTCTCCAGAACTTCAGAGTAGCCCTGTAAAGGATTTTAGCCCTTAGCACTTCTGCACTGAAAATGGGAAGTGTTCCTTATGTCTGACACTCATTTAGGCAAACCGAACAATAAGATCTATTTAGCCCTTTAAAGCCTCAGTTGAGTAAGCAGCCTTTAAAGACAGCTCCTGATTGTTGTGAGCTGAAAGAAAGAAACATGACACTGAGTTCAGAGAGCCTTCCACATTTTTTTTAAACTGAATATTTACGCTATTTTAGGAATTAATAATCCTGTTCACAAACCTAGGTAAGATCCTGAGACTGTCCTTAAAGCTGGACCTAACTGCAGTCTAAACTATAATGAAGTAACAGGCAGCATCCTCAGACCATGTCTTTCAAAATTGTCGTGTTAGAAAAGACACTTCTCCAATAACCACTGGAAGTTTTAATCCTACCATCCTGAGCTAACAGGTACTGTTAAAGGCGGAACAAAATCTCATCTCTTTTCAAGGGACCCACCTTTCAGGGCTGATTGAAGAAGTCAATTTGAAAAACCTGAAACACGCTTTTGATGTGTTGAGAGAAAATAAGAGAATGACACTTTCTGATTTTATCACATCTCAAGTGAACAAAATCTGAGGCTTCATCTCCAGACTCTCTTTCATTCGACTTTGATTCCATGAAAAGCCCAGTACTTCACTTTTCTCTCAGTACTTCTCAAGGAACATATTCCAGTATACCTGAATTACTGGACAATACACATCATAATCCAGTTTCCAATTAATTTCCTTCAATCAGAGACTACTTCATTTTTGCATTCCAAGTTCATTTCTGTAATACTAATAAAAATAGTAATTTGTAGTTAATGTATATTAGTTTGCTGGTGGTAGCTCTGTACTAGTCAAAAAAAGACCGACAACTTGCAACAACCTCAACAGATGTACACAGAATACAGTCTTCTACTCTGAGAAGCAGTTTTTCTGAAGACACCATCATCCTACTCAACAGATCTGTTCCCTAAGCATGCCTGCACTCAAGTTTTATTTAATCTGCTAGAAGTTTTCATTTTCTCCTCGAAAAGAAACCTCTCTCAGACAAAGAGGAGATTGATTCAATGTTGGTATCTTCAGGAAATAGTCCCGTTTCTAATCACTCATAACTGTGCATTCACATTGCTAGAAATGGAGCTACACAGCTACTGTCTAAAGCAAATCTGAAGACAAAAAAAGTTGGATGGATACACTGAGCTCAATTTCTTAAGAAATACCTATTACTAATGCTACAATGAAAGATGAAAGCAACTTTTATCATTACAAGAAACCTAGCTGAGTTTGAAAAAAACAGTACATTTTGCAAATTTTCTATTCAGTAGAGAATCAATATAAGCCTCTAAATACAATCTGACCTTTGGCACACAATTAAATTACTGTGGGATAACAAACTGCAATTAGCCATAACCCATGGAAACCATACAGTAAGTGGGAGAAAATTCTAGGTAACCTTTTGTCTTTTATTTAAAAAAAAAAAAAAAATCTGTTTCGCATTTACGGTGGGAGCTGCTGAGTCAGACTATACTTTTGGACAGTTATTATGGACCAGGTGACATTCAAATCTTAGAGACCTCAGAATGACTTGTTTATTGCAGATAAACTGGTTTAACTGCTGTTTGTAGAAGTCAAAAGCATTTAACACAAAAACTTCATCTCCAATACAGAAAACTAGCGTCTGACAAAACTTAAGGGCAACAGTATGCTATCTGCTTCCTAACTCAAAGCAAGAAATTGCTATGGTAAATTTGAACTTCTCAGCTTTTAAACAAGTTTTGCAAGAAGTTTGTCATGTAAAAGCCTTTAAAGAATTTCACTGAAAATCCACTAATCTTCTGTTGAAGTAACCTCCTGTTCCATGGACAACATGCCAAACAACTTCACTAAATATTCATATAGCAAAAGGGCAGAAAGTTAAATCTTTCATAGAATGTACATTTTCATGAGAGATCACCTTGATTAACTGTTATGTTTTGGTATCTCTCCCTTCCTGCTTTATTTCCTCTGCCATGATCTCTTTGTGCTCAGGATCTTAAATTCTAACCTGGAATACTGTTTTGATTTAAGGATAGAGAAGCTGTGTAAATCCAGAGTTCACGTCAAAGGCTTCTGCAGTATAGCTTTTCAACCTCAGCCCCCAAGTGAACCCATCAGCTTTACATAGTCATAGGCAGTTCTCTTAAGGCAAATACTCTCCAAACGACAGAAAAGAAACAGAAAAAGGACTCCAGTTTAAACTATATTGGTACATTACTTCATTGTTTGCCAAACCTGGTGATGCAGATTTGACTCTAATGCAATTACCCTGTTACTGTAGCTAACTTTATTTGAAATTACAAGAGTCAAATAAAAAGACATTAAACTTATTTAGGATCAATTCTTAATGCCTTGAAAAAGGCATACAGTAGCACTTCCATCTATCTGAAAGACTCACATGTTCACAAAAATTAAAGCAATAACAACATCAGCAAGAACAGGAAAGTAGTTAGTTCAGGTGGTCTCAAACAACAGCGTATTTAAAATAATTCACAAGGTACCTGCCTAATAAAGTTATCTTTTTTTTCTTTCTTTCTTTCTTAAAATCTTTGTGAGGTATTGGAAACAAAGTGCAAAATGATTAACTTTGCTACAACAGGGATACCACATAAACTAGATTGCCGGGAATCTCCTTGTTTTTAAGCTGAAAAGACTCCAGTGAATAAAACATACTTTAAAAAACCCCACTCTTACATATTCTAAATTTGTTCAGTTTGCTCAGTTTGTTACTCGTGCTTTGCTGCTGTCATTCTTGAAAATTTAGTTTTCCGAAATATTCTGTCTTTTTGGGGTTAAATATGACAGACAACAGAAAAGCTGTTTCAGAAGGATCACTGTGAAACAAGTATCTTAGGCATTAAAATTCACTTAAGCCAAGGCCAAATTACTCTGTAGAGTACATCAAAAAAACAACAAGAAACACGGTTGGCTGCAATTCCATGAGCTCGGGAGCTCAGAGAATTCGGTGGAGTCATACTGTTTAAAAACACAGTGACTACTGCAGCAGAGGAAATCTTTTAATATGCAGTTAACACAGACAATTGTTATTCTTATTCTCAGATACACAAGATAATCTGTTACTATTTAGGGGAAATTTGGGTGCTAAATTTAAGCTGATAAAATACGGGTGCCTAAAAAAGTATAAAAGTATAAACATCTCCCCCTACACAATTGCATTTTTAGTAAATTCAATTCAGTTTTAACATCTTAAAAAAAGACAAACGTTTTATGTGTTGTTGTGGAGGGGCCAGCAGCTTCCTGTGCAGACCACATCCAAGTTGCAAAATGCATTACGAACCCTTTCAAGCAATAGACACATGAACAAAACATTTAGCCCACTGTTTAACCTGCTTAGTAGAAATGGTGTTTACAAATTGTTTCCGGCAAACTTTTATCAATGTATAACAAGTCCTTTAAAAAAAGAAAAAAAAAAAGAAAAAAAAAAGAGTAGACCCTGGGTGTTTGAAAATCATGCTTTTGTGTAAAGGATTACCTAGAGTATATGCATAAATTCTGAAGTTACCGAGAATGAAAACTGTAATGTCTTTAGAATTCAAAACAATCTTGTAGATTTTTGAAACTCCCTTCCACTACTTTCATAAGTCAATGAAGGCAAGTTTTATACTGTCAATCTCATTAAGTGTTTTAAAGATGTGCTGCAGATTTTGCTCAAAACATAGTGTATTAAGAAGCTCCAGTCTTGTGTATTAGCCTTCATCAAGGACAAACTAATAAAGCTGCACCAGATGTTTTCAAACAGTGTTCTTTAACTGCATAGTGCAAACAGTATAGAAAGAGAAAGACTGATTACAGGTATCCTGAATGTCTGAAGTAATTAAGTTTTTCAATTGGATGAGCTTGTGTTCACACTGAAGGTTCATTTTAATCCCAGTCACAGAGACAGGGATCTAGGACTAGTCAGCCACATTTCTGTACAACCTCCAGCTCTGGAAAAATCTCTACCATAATCCAAAGAGTTCAATGCTTATAGGCATTTTATAAAAGCACAAACACACATATAAGCACAAACATTTCAAAAGAAATAGAATGTTCTGTTGTTCATGTTAAGTGAATTTTGATTCCCCTTTCAAATATTTGGCTAAGACTGGAGCATAACTTTTGCAGGAGACTTTTAACACAAGGAACATCAAGAACAATTCAGATGAAGGCCATTTCCTCTGAGTTTAGTCTTCCCTTTGGATATTAAAATATGCTATAAATCCAGTCAATATATACACCTTTCCTTCAGAGAAACCTTTTGTCTGTTGTGTAACTTTTTACATGTTAGTTTCAGTTGATCTCCTAAGCTGTTATTATATAACAGAGTATGTCACAGAGCCGTAAGGAATGTGCAGTATAATATAGTTGACTGGGGCTGCCACTGACTCTGAAACAATGCAAGCCCAAATACTTGCATTTGTGGGCTATGATGTGTGTGTGTGTGTGTGTAGCACCAATTACATTGTCCTTTAAATGTTTACAATGATTAGTAGGAAAATGTCTCCAAACTGATCAACATTGGGTCATCTAGCACCAGACAGTAAGTGCTACATGTCTCAGAGGAAAATATGAGTGCATGGTCATTTCTTTTCAAATGACCAGCGTCAGTCAGCCCACAAGAGAGTACAAACATGCACTACAACCAAAACTTAACACACACTCCCACACCATCTATTCCCATTATGTAATCTTGCAATGCTTTCAGCCAGTGGACACCAGCTTACAGGCAAAAACGGCTGAACCCAGATCAACAGAAAATTGTCTAAATCGGATTTTTTTTCTTTTGCAGCTGAGCCTCTTCAGTGTGACAATTCACTGTGTCTTGAAATAAAAGAGAAAAAATTGCCACCGTTCAATACTGTCTTCACATTCTGGAACCTCGTTCTTGCAAAATCTGAAACAGACCAACAAAAATTCTATAAATGAAAATTCACTCAATGTCGTTCCTAAAGCATGGAGGTCAAAGAGCAACACAATGACTATTTCAAATAACTTATAGAGTGTCAGGGTACTGGTTCAAGCACATTCCTGAATTCTGTGCTTTAAGGCTGAAAAAAAACACAGATTGATACATACAATGTCTACTATCAAACATAATGAAAACACATGTAAATCACTGATAGGAATTGAGTACGATTAATACAACCAAAGCTTAAGGGTTGGTAGATACAAAAAGTAAGCCATTCCACCTCATCCCAGTTCTGAAGATACTTAGGGCCTGTGTGATAAATGAACTCAGATACTTTATTAGAACCTGAATTTAATCTTAATTTTTCCTGTTCCAGTAAAATGTCCTTAACTCTCTGAAGTTTCAGCTGCAAATTGTGCCCCATAAATCAGTACTGAAAACATGAACTAGCAACTCAAAATGTGCAAAAATGTCACATGGGGTGAGATGACGCAGGAAGTTTTCAAAGGCCAAGAGTACAAGCTGGCAAGATTTAAATCAACAGACTGATTTAAAAATCAGAAGTAGATGCCCAGGCGTGGTCCTTTGCATGAACTAAAGTCAACCAACTACTTTTCTTCACAGATTTTTACTATGCTGTTCAGACATATAAAGCTTATCAGCTGGACTAACCAGTTATATGAAAATACTCTGACAGCAGTTTGAAAATATTTTTACATTATTTGCTCATGCAAGATATCACAAGTTTTTTAGGCATCCTTATCTACAAGAAAGTTGTTTCTGTGGACACAGGACATCACACAATGAACTTTTCATGCATTACCTTGTCTGTTATTATCCTTTGAAATGCCCAAGCCAGACAGCTGAGAAGCAATGCAGGCTCTGACTTCATGAGGAGGAACATATTTCTCAAAAATTCTGTCTAAGGAATTTTGTCCTCCCGCTGTTACTAAGGAACTGAGATTCCCATTACAGTGAGTAAAAGGATTTTTTTTTTTGTACAAGCAGTTGGTTTGCTTCCTATTCACTTTAAAAGGCATACATTAAACACAGCGACTTAAGTCTAATAGAAACAAAATCTCTACCCCTGCAACACTTAGGAATCCTTGTCTATAGCATCTTACAACATGAAGACCACCTACTCTACTTCCAATTTAACTATTTTTTTTTCTTTTCTGTTTCAATTCTCTTTGGAACCTCTAGTGAGGAGAGGATGCAAGTCTTAGGACTGACTGTCCAAGCAACATTTCTCATGTTGCTACTCTAAACTGAATGGCAATCAGCAATAATAAGGTCAACTCTACGGCTGCGTAGTACTGCAGGGACGCCTTTAAGTAAACTGTAGAACCATTCATAACAGTAGACAAATAAAGCACTAAGCGAAACCTCAAACGTACTGAGCATAAGTACTTAACAATGTTAATCTGTAAGTAAAAGTATTTCTAATGGCGTTTCATTTTCTTTTGCTTCTTGACAGTTTTCCTAGTTCTGGGAAGGGCTCTTGATTTCAAAAGCTGAAAGAAAGCAAGGGCACAACATGGACAATGGCATAGTTGTCTACAATATAGAACTTCCTTCTATGATGATTTCAGTGTAGTCTGATATTCCATCACAGAGGACCCACAGAATATGACAGCACACACACACTTCAGTCTTTGTGCTTGTAGGGTGAAGGCTGGCAACCACTTAACACAGCAATTTCATGTATGGTTTTAAATAAAGTCTAGGTATTTGATCTCATTTAATATTGTTACAATGTTGATAATTTAACCTATCAGCCTCTATCAGTTGTCAAGCCTAATATGTCTTTCATAGTGACTGTAGTCAAGTGGGGTCTTGCCTACTTCACACATCTCCATGTGATTTTTTCAGGACTGGAGTTCATAAAGAACCCATCACCATTTGTGTGCACCAGGGACAGTTCAGAGACAGTCCAGTGTTAGCTTAAACAAAAAAGAAAAAAATCCACTTTACCACTTGCTCACTGTACTTCCTGCAGTACCTGGATCTCGGTTCGTGTACAAAAAATCATTTCAAATTCAGTATTACTATTTTGAAGTTATGAAGCCAGGTGTTACTGCAGCTACTTTGATAAATTTCCAAAATACAGAAAGATTTTTCCCATGGGTGATGACATGATTTGGGACATATTTTAGATGGAAACATTGCTTATTTCATGAGGATAATTCACTATGCGTACTAAGCAAAAAGCATTTCATAGGAAACTGTAGGAAAGATAGAAGTGAATTCTGTGAGGAGAAGCCAGGTCCTGAAAATTGATCAGCAACTGCTAGTATAATACATTCAAAGGGGATCAGACAAACTTACAGAAGACAGTACCATAGATACCTACTCATGGTATCATAGTGTCACACTGTAGCTTTCACACAATGATCCGGATACAGGCTTGAAGCCAAAATTCCGAAACCGAGGCTTACTGGAAGGTGGAGAAATATATCAGAAGGTAATTTGATAAATGCTTCATACTTAAACTCTTTCCTTGAGTATTTGCTGTTGGTCACAGCTGAGAACAAAGTGTTGCAGTAGATGTCCACATAGCAGGTAACAGTCTGACCCAGCAGATGCAGTCAGTAAGCAAAACAATCTCCAACAAAGCCAAAAACAGGGCTGAAACAAGCACCTGTGCAGTTAGAAAATAATATTGGATCCATTCATTTAGTGATTCGTTCCAATTTATAATGAAACATTTGAGTTTATTCTTTCCTAGAAGATAAAAAATACTTCTAAGATTAAGAGACTAAGAACTATTTTCTGTAGCCTCAGGAACACACAATAAGATAAAGCTAAGCCAGAACTGGATGCTGAACTTCACACGCTTTACTGAGCCAGTAAACCCAATGTAAGCCAGAAAAGTCTATCAGTTCAGGAAATATTTTAATACGCTTTGCTTGGTACTTCTTCCGTATCCCCTACCTTTACTAAAGGGGAAATGATTTCTGATCAGTAAGCTCTCACGAGAAGTGTTTCAGAAACAGTGTGAAAGACGATCTTTTGTAGTCATGGACAGGGACTTTGTCCAAAGAGGAAACTGAATTTCAATTACCAGGAATTCTACCAAAATTGTACGTACTTATTAAATACTGAAAGGATGACTGACTCTGTTCTGCAATTCAAAATTACTACCTTGTTTTTTTTTGTTCCCTGCAAAACCCTTTAATAAGACTATTCCCAAAAATTTTAGTGGCTTATTGGGCAAAAATGCTGAGAGAAGATGTCTCAACACTAACAGGGGTCAGTAAAATTTGAAAACAGTTATGGCAGGCCTTCTCCCGAACTGCTAATAATTAGGATTGAGGAGTATGTCTGGAGCAGAACCAGGCACGGAAGAAGTTTTTGTCTGAGAACCTGCTCTACTAGCTAAACAGGTGACTTGGCAGATAATGTTCCTCCGTCCACATACTTTAGATGACAGAATCACCAAATGGTTTGGGTTGGAAGGGACCTTTACAGATCATCTAGTCCAACCTCCCTGCCATGGGAGGGACATCTTTCACTGATGAAATGCTTGAAATGATGCTCAAAGCCCCACTCAACCCAAGCTTAAACATTCCAGGGATGAGGCATCCACAACTTATCTGGGCAACCTGTTGCAGTGTCACACCAACCTCATAGTAAAGAACTTCACCATTATATCCAATCTAAATCTAATCTCCTGCA
>Ga0181612_102912_pt1:0-5000 | contig 13903 bp, 8 predicted proteins | sample HoacroProtozoa21_FD_119630 | JGI IMG/M metagenome (GOLD analysis project Ga0181612, IMG submission 119630) | Hoatzin crop microbial communities from Cojedes, Venezuel. Combined Assembly of Gp0051906, Gp0051904, Gp0051908
TTCAAACATGTGAGATGATAGGCCCATAACAAATGTTCTCATCCTTGTTACCTTCCTAAAAAGTGCTGTATTAAATTAATTATCTTTAAAATTAAAACACAAAATGCAGTGCGCTGTCTTCTGAAAGGAAGGCATAAGATAGCACAATCAGTCATTCAGTTTGGCAAGCAGTCTGGCCTCCCTCTCTTTACCCTAATGAGTACTCTGGGTTTCTCCATAATCCATCTTCATATCCCTATTATGCCAGGCCCACCAAGCTCTCATATATGAAACTCCTAAAAATAATGGCTTAAAAATATGGCATTTCTAGCAGGACGAGAAGCCTGCTTTCCAAAAATTCAGATTTCCCAGCATTCGCTAGATTCCAGATGCTAAGGTTTTCAAAACCATGGTAAGTGTTGTGTAACCAATACAAAATCATGAAGGCTGGAAGTGCTGCAGTTGCTAATCCTGCATGGAAGATTTCTGGGCTGGAAGCATTTAGCGTGACACATACTTATTTCCTTGGCCTGATTTTTAATGAAAATTGCCGGTAATAGGGAAAGAGACACTGACAGTGACTCATGGTCATTACTAAGATCCTTCAAAAGGCATCAGAAGATGCCACATTTTCAGAAAACATTTATTATATTGACAGGTTTTCATTAAATGCACTATATTGTTTGTTTTTAAGTGACCACCTTGTTAAAGCAATCTTTTATGAAAAAAAAAATAAAAGTGACTGGGATAATTTTTTCCATTATTCACACAGTTAGGTTTATCCTGAGTCAAAAAGAGAAGGTAGGGCAAAAGGGCTCAACATCTCCCACCTGGCACTGCATAGTGAACATCTTCGTCTGTGTCCCAAGGTCAAAGGAGGCCCTGCGTGGTCCCTCAGCAATACCAGCCTGGCATCCTTGTAACTGAAGTGTGCCAGTTAGCCCACCTCATCCTTTAATTCTTCTTCAATTCTAAACACCTGGCTACAGCCTGTCTGTTCAGTATGGCTTGTGCAGTAAAACTGGTGGGTTTCTTCCTGGGACAGCTACTCGGATGCTTTTTTCCCAAAGGAGTAATGAAGAGTCACTGCCATAGGTAGGAGAAATGAGATGCTGTCTTGTACGTCTGACATGGACCAACCACCAGTGTGAATAGCCTCTTCTCTCTGTAACTAATATGTGACACACAGCTCCTTCCAGCAAGAGCGGTTCTGCCTGCATACCGCAAAAATCAGTTCATTAAAGGTTCAGTGTAAGAAACTTGAAAGACGGTACACCATTAGAGGTGAGCTTGATAATTCCTGCCCTATACATTGTCCTTGCTTTTTAGCTCATCCAGTGTGGGAGAAAGCTCTGAAGAACTGTTTTCCATGGGACAAAGGAGCAGCTGGCCATTTCCTTTTCAGGAGTGTCATGTACAACCCCATCACACGCTAAAAGTACCCAGAAAGGAGCCCGGGGAAGGGCTTGGAGCAGAAAGAGTGAGAAGTGAAGAAGTGAAATTCTCCTGTTATACCAGGCTGGAAAGAAGTCAGACCTGACACTGTGTGTCTTCTGCTTTTGTATTTCAGATAGGGACCCAAAGACTGGGACTTTCTCCTACTAAATGAAATCCTGATCAATGCATTTAATAGTTACCCTATGTACAAATATATCTTCAGATTTATTTAATAGCGAAACCAACTGGCGATTATTATTTTGCTATCCTTGTCTTTTACAGAACAGAGAACACTTAAATCAATAGCCGTTAATTAGAATAACTTGGCAGGGGGAACGTGTGTAGAACAATACAGGGCATTCAGCAGGACCCGGCTACACTGAAGGTCCAAACATCTATTTCCACACCAGACAGGAAAGCCAGGTTTTATAGAAGAAATGATACCTGATATTTCCCTGAAAAGAGTTGGAGAAAATGTGTAGCTTTGACTATAGAAATATCTTCCTTCATGGCAGTGTTCTGCTTCGCCCAGTCCACATTTGTCACCCTGAAGTCCAACCTTATTTATGGCACTAGTGATAAAATTTTCTTTAAATTTAATGAGATTAAATATGCCCTTCTCTTGTATTAAATGAGAAATTTTATCAGTGCATTCTGGAAGAAGGACAAATTTAAGCATGAGCTTAAACTTCAATAATTTGCTGAATTAGCACTTAAATCTTTAGTCTGCTTTTAGGCTTTAAGGGCTGTACTCTGACTATGCAATGGTTTCACTGAAGAAAACCCTGTCATCAGTAGTTTAAGCAACATCGGAGGCAGGACTGTGGATTAGCTACGGTTTATAGTCCCAGGTCTGTTTTTCCACACTTTTTTCATTTTGCTACTCTTCAAATTAGAGAATAACATTCATTCAAAGAGCCCTTCATGCTTCCTACCTTTTCCATAAACATTGTCAGTTATTTAATTTTGAAAAGGTAACAGTTATAAAGTACTTGCTGATGTTTTTAGGGTTTCAAAATGCAACTTAAGTCTTGATTTTGATTCACTCTAATCAAGTAGCTATATTTCTTCTGCTCTTGTAATGCAGCCTCTGCTGTGTTGCAACATGGCAGCTATGTAGCAGCACTGAGAACAGCCATTTAGCACAGAGCACTGCTGAGCTGACTTGTGGAGGGGGGGACAACACTGAGTGGGACATTCAGGTAATGGAATACCTTCCTACTACAATCATCTATGGTCTAGATCTTGATTTTCTTTGCTGGAATTTACTGGATGCAGCCCTCAGCATTTCTTCTTGGTAGTGGGGATGTGCTGGGGTGAAGGGAGAGTGGCTGCCGTGCTGTTGAGCGGGTGGGAAGCCGCTTTCAGAGTCCCCAGCTCAGGCAGAACTGGAGTGATGGCAACTCCCCTCGGATATGTCGCCACTCCTGTACTGCAGCAAAGCACATGGCTCTCTGCCTCGTTCGTCTGCTGCGCCCCAGCACTCTGCAGAGCTTTCGGTTTAATAATAGCAACAGAAACTTCTTGCCAGCTCCACAGTACCACTCCTGGTAACATTTAGGAGATTCTCTGCTTTGAGGGCTGGCCCCTGTTAGCCCCATTTACCCTGATTTTCAGGAACTGATATTACCAATGGCAACCTAAAGCACAGCAATCGTAGGTCATACGGATTTTAAGTGGTGCCATCCCTTAACAAAAAATCCCCATTTTCTTAATTTATATTGGAGAAATTAAAGGCAGCAGTCAAACACCTTAGAGGATAATGCTGTGCTGTATGCCAAATGGACCAACCCAAGCCTGACAATGTCTGCAAATGGGAGACTTTCTAAAAAAGAAGCTCCAGTGAACACACAGGTTTGGGTGTCCTTGACATTTATAATTTACAAGAGGATGATTATTAGCAACAATAGCCACACTCACTTTAAGACCGAAATAGTAAATGTCACTTTATGCTACCCCTACCTGGATGTGATGCAAGCAGACATCTGAGAAATTGCAAGAATCCTGGAGATAAATCAACTTACAGCTCCATATTGAGCTTGACCCTGCTCTGTTGGGACATGGCAACCCCCCAAAAAGGCAATGTGTCTTTTCTAAAATAAATGGATTTCTGGTGCTGTGAATGTGCCCATTAATTTCAAAAAAGATGTTGTGTACACAAAGTTTGGGGATTTCTAGGATAACATTGCCCTACTTATATACATTGTGGAGAGAGAGATTAGATAGAAAAAGGATTTTCTACACTATCCAATTCAAGGCAATTGCAGCAACATGTGGAACATAAATAGAATACCCTGGAAATGTGTTTTCTCTGTGTAGAAAGTTACTAATGGAAAAAAAAGTTAATTTATACAGTTTGTCCTGAAAATATTTCAAGATAGAGGTTTAGAATGGTTCCCTGTGTTCTGAAATCAGATTAAAATTAATGATTCCATTATTTGTTTTCTTCTCCCCTTTGATACAGAAAAGAACATTGTGCTTAGAAACACATGAATTATTTTGAAGCAAGTATCCTGGAGCATGGAAGACGGACGCACAGAAAAAGATCATCTAAACCTTTACTTTCACTTTTTCTCCAAAAGTACATAAACAAGAACTTTTCCCCACAGTAAAGAAGCAGAAAATATCAAATGAGCTTTTTCCAGTGCTCATATACCCCAGTCATACCAGTGGCACTATAAAAATACAGTCACTTTATATTTGTTTGCCGAGTATAGAATTTTGGAGCTGGGCAGCCTCTGTAAAAGGTCTTTGTCCTGCAAGCCCTACTCACACGTGAAGCATTTCTTCCTGTGAGATCAATACTCACTTGGGTAAGAGTTACACCTGGCAAGCTCCAACCTTTTATTTTTGCTTTTTCTTCCTGTATCATTGTCCTCCCTAAGCCTGAATCTGCAATCCCAAACTCCTTCATCAGGATGTTGCTAAGAACCCATGCTGTATCTCTGAAGAGATTGACCTGAAATCTTTACTACCGGTAATTTCTTCCAATGAGCAGGTTTTGAAGTTCTGAATTTTTTTTCCACGACTCGGGAGAAAAATATCCGTAGCTCTGTGTGGAGCGGACAATCAAATCTCCCTTGGATCTCCACCCAGGCTCCCTGGAGCGACCAGCGTGGTGGCGGCGGAGGGCTGGCCCCCTGCTCCGCAGGCCCTGTGCTGGCGGGAGGCAATGCCGGAGGAGAGCTCACCATCATCCTGGGACCCCCCAGCCCAGCCTGGAGCTGGGATCGGGAGCTGGTGGGGTATGGCCTTGCCTCATTGCACTGCGAAGGACAAGGCACAGAACAACTTCTGTGGCTTCAGATCAGCTTGGGTTTGGGGGCTGCGGTTTTTTTTCACATTATAATTTTAAATACTTGACTACTGACATTTGGAGAATATTGTTAGCTTTTTGTTTGTGAAATATATCCATGGAATCAGAGATTCAAGGTTTTCATGTGCAAAGCTGCAGAGTAAAAGACAGACAGTAATTACTAGAAGTAAAATTTAAAAAAAAAAACAAAATAGTGAAGTGCTAAAGAGCAGTGCAGAATTGCAGGTAGCAATGCAAGAAGAACGCACCGGTAGCCAGCTTACCCCTC
>Ga0181612_102912_pt1:10000-13903 | contig 13903 bp, 8 predicted proteins | sample HoacroProtozoa21_FD_119630 | JGI IMG/M metagenome (GOLD analysis project Ga0181612, IMG submission 119630) | Hoatzin crop microbial communities from Cojedes, Venezuel. Combined Assembly of Gp0051906, Gp0051904, Gp0051908
TTTTTGCATTGTTATATTACATGATTTTTTTTTTCCTAAATACCACCCTCTTCATGCTGTCGCAGGAATTCATTAGCAGTGCATTGATGTTACGCAGATTCCTGAATGGGTCATATTCAGTAGAGGCAATATTTTGTTTGAGTTTTAAAAATAAATGGCATTCATTTGGTAAAATTCAATAGTGTTATTGACTACAACACATGCAAGATTTGCAAGCCCAGACCATAACAAAATATCTAAACGTAATTTTATGCACTAGTTACTGAAGGGATGACCCTAGGAGCTGACTCCACCAGCCACAGAAGAGTTGATTGCTGCAATATATCCTCACTGTGCCTTGCCACAACCAGCTACTGCCAAATAGCAAGACAGCATTGTAAAATGAACTTGGATAAGCAGCATGAAATGGAGTTGGTAAGGATGTTAATATTTACCATGCTCTCCAGTTCCTTTAATTTCTTGCACTTCAATGAAGAGGAACCTTTCTTGTGTGAACTAAAACTGGACAGTGAAAATTGCGTCTCTGGTGACAGATATATATGATTAACAAGCAAATTTGCTGTCACCAACTGATCTGACAAGGAATTTCTAAATCAGGGGGGCAAGTCAGCCCTTATTCTGTAGAAAAAAAGGCATGTAGGGGGGCAATGCACTTCTCTCCGTCTTTGAGAATCCCTGTGATCTCAAAGTGACCCACCTCAGCCCCAGAGCCATTGGAGAGGAAGCCCTGCTCCTCAGCATTGCTCCCAAACCCCAGCATCCTTGCCAGCTTCCTGCCAGTGGGCTTTACTGGGGGCACTGGGGGAGGGGACTGGTGGTTCATTGCCCCTGAAAACCCTCATAAATAGAGATTCCACAACAAGGAGACTCTGTGCAAAAGGCTAATTACAGCCTGGGGCTGCATTAACCTTTAGTGTGGGTTCCCCACTGGGATCTTTGTAAGACTGTGTGTTTGTATGTTTGTGTGTGTGTGTTCACTGGCTTGTGTATGCACACACAGACCTTCTCCCTGTCCTTTATCTTCCTATTCTCCTCTGTGCTCTGCCATATATACACCTTTTGGAGGTACAGAAAACCTTCTTCATAGTCCAAGGATCTGTTCACTGGAAAAGTCAAGGAAGGGGTCAGACCTCCCCATCTCCGCTCAGTGTGAAACAGAACCGGCTACAAAATTCCCTCCCTCGACAGAAGCTGGTAATGCAAATTCAACGCAGACAATAACAACTGGCTTGTCTATGGAAACCAGCTGGTACAAAACCACGCTGTCATCGAGAAGCCATCAAATTCTCTTTGGAAAAGCAAACAGAATACAATTAATGTGAGCCAGGTGCAGAGGTAAATTCATTACTAAGAGCTACCAGTGGTCTTATAGTTAATATGAAAGCTTACAGAGATGATGTAGAAATTCGGACAAATCTCTTGTGCTTTTCCCGTGTAGTTACCATGAGTAAGTAAAATTGAAAGCAAAAATTAGGACTTTTAACTAAGGCTGATGCTACAAAATGACTGTAATGAAGACCATGGTCATTCCAACTTTGGAGATCCTATGAGGGAAAATGCTCTAACTAACCCAATTTCTGGTCTCACCTACACAGTAATCTGGCTGAGAGTGAAAATACCCATGAAAATGTCAGTCTATATCAGCTCTTCACATATTTGAAAGCTCACAGAAAAGTTACCAAAGGCCTAGCACAGCCTCACCTGGCTGACAGCAATAACCTGGCGCTCTGCAGGCTCTCAGGGTACAGTGTTGTACTATAGGGACTCTTTAAGCTTCATTGTCACTAGATGGAGAGGAATATGCACTCTTATCCTGCTGGATCCTACCTAACAAGTAATACTAGCTACTGTTGGTCCTGAGATGCTACTGTTTCACTGAAGGTGTGTCAGAAATCCAGGCATATGGCACAGTGATTTATTTGAATCCTTCCTGCAGAGAAATACAGAATGAAGAGCAGCAAGACACTGTTTCATTCCACTGAGGGTTTTTACTTAAGGGCTTCCCAAAGGACCGGTTTCTCCCCACATGTTTTAGTCATGTTCATATTTAACAAAGGAGCAGCTTAGTCAGATGACAGGGACTCAATAACCAGCGAGATTCAAGTGAAGCATCCTCTCTCCCTCGGCACAGTGGGTATCGGAGTGCCCACCACGTCTGTGTCCAGCTGAGATCTGCTCATGGAGGAGCAGGCAGGGCCAGCAAGCTGAAGCTTGCCGGCAGAGCTACAGTGAGGCAGTGCTTGTGGGCAGGAGGGAAAGGCATGTTGAAGTGTTTAACTGTAGCACAGTTTCCTTGGATGCATGGCAAACTCCTACAATGCCAGTCTATTGACAGCTGAAGAGAATTTGGAGGCCACACAGCTTTCCTGAGATCCAGACTCTATTATGCACTTGAAAAGCAGATTTTGCCTGGTCCTTATTTTCAAAATGTTTCTGGGGTGTCCAAGAGGGTCTGAAGTACTAAGACACAAGCCACAGCCAAGAGCTTCACTTGCACTCCCATGGGAGGTCTCCTGACAGGCAGGTGAGGACGGGCAAGGACTCCCACCGCAGACCAGCCCAGGTCTCTGAACACATTCACTTAAGTTAAATCTCATCACCTTTCACTTCAACGGCAAAGCAGACTTTTTTGGAGTTGCTTTTGCAAACATTTATCCCAATTGGTAGTTTTGTGTAATAAAATAAAACCTCAGCAAAATAAAAAAGCCTCCCATATAAACTATAAATCCCTACCAAAATCAGGTCTGCCACTGAACATCCTCCTCTCCTCAGAGATAGGATGAGGGAAAAAACACATGACAGATGTTAATCACCTTCTTTAATGAACTGCTTGGAGATATTTAAATACGGTGGTGTTGACTGCAGTATAAGAACATATGTACAATAGTATAAAACAAAGTAGAAACATGATGTATTATTAATACACGCTAATTCCTTTACATCTATTTAGAGGCATGGTGAAGGAAGAACATACTGTGTATTCTCACCGTAGCTCTTCTTGGATATAAAGAGACCCTCTAAAGGAAATTCTTCAGCCTACTGTACTTCAAGAAATAGTAATCCAAAGCATCAGACATTTCCTATTAAAGTTTTAAAAACATAGCTTTAAGTCATACATTACATTGAATGCTTTAATATCTCATCTGATTCAGTAGGTTTTAAACCCCACAGAGGTCACATTTCGAAGCACTAGTCACTTTTTACAGCATCTCCAAACATTAAATAAAAATAAAAATTATTAGGAGGAATAGAGCCATCTGTAGAGGCTAATAATGTGTCAGTTTGATATTATTATTAATAATACTATTATTTCTGTTTCATATTAGGGAGATCAGGATTGCTAATGGCTATAAACTAGGAGTGATAGCCTTCATTCTGGCCCATCTGTGTTGCAGCCAGAGCTGCGTGAGAGGATCCAGTTACAAAACAGTGGTTTCTCCTGACCCTGTTTGGTGTCCGCCTTTATCCTTGCAGCTAAACCTAAAGCATTGCATGCCCAGCTCAGGTATGTGATCTAGTTACAACAGGCTTGGGCTCAAACCCTGCAACAGGCTTTAGTGGTCTTGTGACCAAGTCAAGGTCAACCACACTGTGAACTGGTACCCGTGATGGATTCGTTTAGATGCATGATATAAGGTCCATGTAACTGAGCTTAACTTTATTGGTCGTGACAGGAAGAATTGTCCTACCCGGCCTTTGGAAAGGGGACGTGGCAGCAGAGCGATTTAGGTGCTGGCTTGCTACTGACCTAGAAATAGGAACGTAAGCCTTGTTCTTGGTCCTTACCAAAGGTTTCCTTCAGTCAGCTCAGCTGCACATCGCCTCTGAGGCTTGGACTGAGAGGTGGTTCATATGCCACCAGCCACAACGCTTCTCTGTATACTGTGCCTCTGCCATACGAAA
>Ga0181612_110465_pt1 | contig 13903 bp, 8 predicted proteins | sample HoacroProtozoa21_FD_119630 | JGI IMG/M metagenome (GOLD analysis project Ga0181612, IMG submission 119630) | Hoatzin crop microbial communities from Cojedes, Venezuel. Combined Assembly of Gp0051906, Gp0051904, Gp0051908
GGCACAGGCTGCCCAGAGAGGTGGTCGATGCCCCATCCCCGGAAACATTCAAGCTCAGGCTGGACGGGGCTCTGAGCAACCTTGTCTAGTTGAAGATGCCCCTGCCCACTGCAGGGGTGTTGGACTAGAGGACTTTAAAAGTTCCCTTCCAACTCAAACTATTCTATGATTCCATTATTTTCTTCACTCATAGCTACACCCAGACCCCAAGTTATCCAAATCATAAAGTATATTTTCTTAACTGTAATAACATTCTAGATATAGCTGCACTTTCAGAGACCCCTTTGCATTTGCCTATGTATTGCAACTTCAAACTGAATTGTCTCAAACATCTATATCTTCTTCTATTGCATGGACTTCCGATTTGAGCATTATCAACACTTTAAATGCTTCCACTATGAGAACACAACTGGACTCCTTGAATCCGCCAGTGAGGGTTTTGCAGTTGAAGAACAGATTCTTCTGCAGAAAGCTGAGGTAATTGTCGAGCATTTATTCAACCAAGTTTGCTTTAATGTTCTGCATTCTCACTTCTCACCTACCTATATTTGTTAAGTGATCTTTCTAATTAAGTTTTTATTTTTGATTCTACAATTTCCTCATGAACCATTGTTTGCAAGTATACGCATTTTATGGATTGCATTGACGAGTTACCTGAGCCACAAGGCATCATTCTCATTTTCTGTTCAGGCACTATTATGTAGACAAGCTGAAACTGCTTGATACTACAATCCACGTGTGTCTAACATAGCCAATGATTAAAATTTGATATACTATATATAATTAATTTATGTAAAATAACAATTGAGATAATTACATAAATATTAATAGAAAAATGCTGATAATTCCTAAGTGGAATAGAACAAATGGAGCTTGCTTTGGGAAATGTTCAATAATTTGAGATTAACATTTTTATTTCCGAGAGAGGATTTTGGGGAGTTAAAATGTGGGATGGCAATCACAAGCCCTGAGCTCATTTTCTGGATTCCTAGGGAACCAATAACTTCCTTTCAATGCCTCAGTTTTCCACTTCTGTGTTTCGTTTGTCCTGTGTAGACAGCAGGTTCTATAATGCAGGGCCTCAGTGGTTCAACAGCACCTTCTGCCTGCAGTCGTGGTCATGGTTTCTACATTGCCATAATACAAACACTAATTATCTCTGCTTGTCATACTAGCAACAGTTAAGCTAGACAACATTCAAAGAAAATTAATGTAGAGGGTTTTACTCATGCCATCAAACCAAAATTTGCTTTCAACTCTTTAACAGAACATTTAAGAAAATTCCCTTCTATTTCCACAGCTTTGCCCACGAGATTTCTACACCCTCCCCTTCCAATGAAACTATACAAGATAGCTGTTCAAAGCTGTAAGCAGTAATACAGCAACTGCCATTATAGCAACACATCGCCTACTTCTGAAACACTTAGCATCAGCCAAGACCTAAAGTCTTTCAACAGTTTTTATGCAATGGCAGTTTTGCCTGTGGACAAACTGAGTAGCAAAACTGCAAGACCTTTGGGATTTACTCCCTCTTCATTCTGTGCTAGAATTACACGGCTGCCATCCCTCTCACACAAGAGGAGATTCAGCCTCTGCTGATTCAGCCTGTCTCCCTGTCCCTATTGCTGCTGCCTAAAGATCACAACCCTTTAAGGTACGCCAGTACAGAGTCAACTTTAGAGCTAAGTGAAATGCAATAAAGTGAATGAGTCTCAATCTTGTGCATTCACCACAGGATGATCCTTCCTCATCAGTCTCTGCATGTGCGTTACCTCCTCTTTTCCAACTCCCCTCTGCACTATACATATGTGTATGTATATATTCCTAAGTCGGGTGTGACCCTTCTTTTCCCTCCCCTTCTCTTTGACTCACTGGTAATTCAGCCTCCACTGTACTCACTGCTATCTTCTGAGGCTGGAGTACCTCGTGGCTTTGTACCAGCAAGCCCAGCAGTATCAGCCACTTACTCCTCCCGATGGGACTGCCCCAGGAGTTTTTATGGCTGGGAGAGAGCAATGAAAAGGGGAAAGGAGCAGAAGAAAGATCTGAGCGTTGGCTCAGCAGTAAAAGAAAGTGCCTGTAGTATCCTGCAGGAGAAAACTACTCACCACCTGAAACTTTGCTCTGATTGAGAGCTTTGTGTACATATGAGACTGAAGGAAAAAATGTTTGAGATTAATGATTTGACTCATATTTGTACATCATATTTTGCAAAACATTCTTTTTTTTTGTATCCAAAACAGTATCTGTGGCCAATAGCTGGGAGTCTTCTTTCTTATTTGTTTTGAATCTGGTTTTGCTTCTCTGTGGAACACACAAATAACTAACTCAGTGAATTATTGAACAACAAGGCAAGAGAACTTTGTCCAAAATAAGCACAGGTAACCACGGTATTATTTGCTTATTCAAGATGAGCATTTCTTGAGTTAGCCCACATTTTATCACATAATATTTCTTTACAGAAAATATTATTGTGATAAAAATCCCTTCTTCTTATAAGAATGTTTTTCTGTTTAGAAAAAAATAAAAATGACATATGTAGATAATCTAAATAGTTGGAGCAAAACTTTTTCATTTTGATGACAGACACAGGAACAAAGCCGCATAAAATGGAAGCTGAGCTTGACTGTTCTACCGCTTGGAAAATTTTTTTCTCTTCCTGTTTTTTTTTACGCTGTAATTTACAATTTACTGGACCTTCCAAAAAAAAAAAAAAAAAAAAAAGACAAATCACCAAATCCAGAACCCCAGCCTGGGCTTTTATTTAGAAAATATGCTACCTCTTGCATCTGAACAGATCACTGATCTGGACTGTCTTTGCTACGTACTATGCATTTAAAATTTAAAACTTTAGAAAAGGGTGGCACAAGAGAAAGTTCTGGATCAACCTCACACTACTCAGACACTAGCCTACTCTCTGTGCCCAGTTCTCTGTTATGGTTCAGTTGCATTAAATTTTTATTGTCTAAAGTACAGTTAAATAGTAGTTTACCTTCTTTATTTGTTGCACATTCTTAAGAGAGGTGCGCATCAGCTGGCTCAAAGAAAAGCAATTAGCTACATATTTCTACAATTACAAAACCGTTGATAAACAAATCTAATTAGGTGCTTGCCATTGGCAAAGATGGGTATTTCCCCAGAACCTGGTTTCGTGTTTCCCCTTCGCTGAGATGGCTGAGCACTGACTGGCATGCCAAGCAGCAGCAGGAGCAGCTGGCGCTCGGCTTCGTCCCCAGCAGAAGTGCTGGTGACCATGGCTTTATTGAGCCCATCAAATGCCCAAGCTGCTGCCAGGTAGCCTCTGCCTGACTTGTTCTGGTGAATATGGGGTTCTATCCTAGCTCCTTATTCCAGAAACTGCAAAAGCTTAATATCTGAAAGGAAGAGCAACTAGCAAGATATGCAGAGAGGGTTAAACATAGCTCACTGTCACCAGAGCCCTTTTCAATGACCCTTTAGATCACCATCTTCTTCCCTCATCCCATAGTTATGTTCACCTAGTCTTGATTTCACTTTGACACTGAAGTTACGAACGGCAACATCACATCAGGGACCTGCACCAGACACTGCCCTTTGGGAGGAAAGGCCAGGCGTAGCTGAAGGGAGAGGAACGCTGTCTTGCCCTGGAAACAGCAATGGATCGTGCTTGGCCCCTCACTGAGGAGGACTGACAAAGCAGGGCAGGGAAAGTATTTCCTCCTTCCTCCTACCCTGTAGGTCCTTCCACAAGACATGGGGAAAAAACTGGTTTTCAGACAGCGAACTACTCGTTGCTCAACCTTTGCATGAATACGGGTTTGTTTAATAATCTTCCAAAACCACCACGAATGGACAGAAACATGAACCAACATTATAAAAATCGTACCACTAATTAATCTGCTAACTAGCCTAACCCAGCAGTCTACATTCATGAATCACCACGCTGGAGCTACACCTAGAGGCCAGGTCTGCCATTTGGGCCTGTCGCTGGTGTAAACTCTGCCAAAGCTTCACCTATTGTGTCAGCGCCGAGAAGGCTACGGGCAGGCACCCCATGCCCAAGGGAGCCAGCGAGGCGGCTTCCTGGGGACACCGGTGGTCCAGAGCACTGGCATCACACCCCTTCCGGAGGCCAAGAGACCCCATAAGAACCTCCTAGTTAATGTCTTCCAATTACTTCATCTTTTAAGAAGTGTCACTAGTAAACATGTCATTGTGCTATCTACATTACTTTTTATTTGAAGTTAACTAAAAGCTCCATGTGTTTTATCCTTGTTTTTTGTTAGTATAGAAGAACAACAAAACCAAACTAGCAACAAAAATATTATGAATATTCCAAACTATTTTATATGAGAAATGCCTTGTCGTCTCACTGACACTGTGTGCTGCAACACTGCTTTTCTCCACAACTAGGGCTGGAAACAGAAGCTGAGGCTTTTGTCTCCTGTGTTTTGACATGTTCTTAGGGAATCCAAATAACTGCTAAAGTCTTTCAAAAAGAGGAGGAAATTGCAATCTAAAACTTCTAATACACCAAACAAACAGACTTTTTTGGGTGGAGGCGAAAAATACTGGAGATATTTTTATAAATACCAAAGGAGCAATAAACTGTACAAACAATTTTTGTCTCAAAATTTACCTTTAAAGTACAGCTTTGCAACCCAAGAGTTCTTAGATATTCATTGAACAGATCCTTTTCTGAGCAACCCAGCTCCTCAAGCTCCTCCTCAAATAGCATTTTAAAGGAGAAGGAGCAAGACTGCTTCAGTGTTTGCTTTTCACAGACCCCTGTAAATTCCAATAGAAAGTAACTCTGGCAGAGATGTTTTTGGCATATGCGTGTGGAGGCATATAAAAAGTATTTCTTGACTCATCATACTCTTGTGCAATTCATATTAAGCAGATATTTTTTCTTTTTTTTTTTTATTTGTTCTGGGAATTGCAAGACATAACACAGAAAAAGCAGCAAGATTATTGTCTTTTTCTTCAAAACAGATCAGCTGGAATAAACACTGAGTATATCTTTAAAAGTTGTGTTTTTCCTAGACTCTACCTTAACAGTATATTCAGTAGCAAAGAAAAATCAAGAACTGTATGAAAAATAATCTTAACTAGTTAGAGTCCACCTACAAATGATATCTAATACAAAGTTTCTGCAATATAGCTTTTGAATTTATTACAGAAAAGCAATTCAGAAACTCTGCTAGAAAACTCACAAGAACCTTCTCTCCCCAAATATTTGGCTAGGTCTTACCGAACCAGTGAAATACCTAAACACTTTAAAATTTTCAAAAACTTAAATATTAATTTGGTTTTACACTGAAGAGAAAGTACATGAAGATTTCTAAGAATCAGCTCATCATTATCACATTACTGAAGAATGCCATAAATTTCTGTCTATAGTTGTAAAGCTGACTAATGTCTTGGACCAGGCTCTAATACCAGATGTATATTAGTGGGAAAAACGCTGTACTCTGTTAGTTCCCACGCAAGTGCAGCAAGGTAATGTACGCTGTATTCATGGGTATTCAAACACAGATCTTATGTCAACTCCATGGAGAAAAACATTGATTCAAATTCTACCAGCAGACAGAAGCGTGCCTAAATTCCTAACGAAGGGCATATATTCCAGTTCACCTTAAAGTAAGCTTCCTGTTTTACTCCTCCCCAAAACCTAATGGCTAAGTAATTCTCTCTCCAGAACTCAACAGGATCCATCGCAGCATGAAGGGATTGTTACAGAGAAAAACACATCACTTCTTCCTCTTCCAGCACCACGTTATTTGTGTGGCAAGTATACTGCAGCTGTGAGCTCGTACTTCAGGTTTGCTGCTTCACTATGAGATGTTCCTGTTCTCTTTTTATGAAATAAAACTCAGCAAATTTTTTTTTCCCAAGATTTAGGGAGAACAGTTTTTCCTAGATCTCAGGTATCAAGTGCTGGTGCATTCAGTCCTCGTGTCGGCTCCTGCGGTTGCTCTGAGATCTGCTGGCCCATCTCCAGGTGCCTCAGCGGCCTTGGACACAGACAGCTGCTGGGCTGAGAGATCTCATGTGCACACAGGCAGGTAGGTGGAAGTGGCTACAAGTGCTTACTCCCCACAAGGGAGTTGAACAGTCTGTCCTGCTTTTTCACCTGAAAAGACAAATCTCATTTACCTGAACTGACTTTCAATTTGTATATAAAAAGAAGAAAAGATTTCAATTCTGTGGAAGCTGGAATGGGGTTCTGGAGGTCACCCAGTCGCCTTCCCATTGCTTGATCTTCTCTGTGATCTCCTTTTCATATCTCGGTAACTGACATCATCACTGGGGTTCCTGGAGAAGTAAACGTTGTTGGTCTGGGGTGGCGCTGGGAGTAACAAGCAGAAAGGGACAGGCTGCCCTGAGCTTTCCACAGAAGGAGCAGCCCAGCCAGTGGTCCCCCAGGCCCCTGAGACAGGGGCAGCAGTCACTGTTCCTAAATCTTTCTTTTTCAGAAACTGCGCAGCTCATCTGCATTTGGAAGCTGCAGAGTCTGCAGGTGCTGCAGGAACCACTGGGGTCAGCAAAAGAACAAAAGTTGTTGTAGGGGGGAAGGAGGAAACAACCTCAGGCAAACAGGGTCCTACCACACTTATAAAGTCTGCATATTACTGAGGAGTCTTGACATTTCAGATCAAAACCTGAGCTGAAAGTTACAACTGGAAAAAATCACATGTATTTAAGACCTTGACCCAGCAGCCACAGAACTCCATCTCCTGAAAACAAGCAGTGTATTGGATTTTCTTACTCTATAAAATGAGCTTCTCGGAGAAAAGCATAGGTAGCTAAACCAGTACAGAGGCTGTTATTTGAGTTTCTTCCACAACTACAAGGTACTGGGAAAAGAAGCACCTTTACCAACAACCTCTGCAGCACTACTTACCATAATCAGAAAATGTGCATGATTATGAAGAGAAATAGTAGCCATAGAGTACAAGCGTTTTCTTTACACGACAATTACGAGAGGGTTGAGGGAGTGGGGGGAGACCAAAGGCAACTAGTCTCCATCTTTCCCCACTGTTTAGTTCAAACTTCTTCCCTTGACTTTTTCTCTCCAAGATTTTACATGCTAAGTATTACCACATTTTCTGTTGAAATCAACAGATTTTAGCTCTCATGAAATACTATGTTATTTAATCAATAGTGGAGCACATAATGAGAACTATTCTATAAATATTAACATTACATGCAGTAAAAACAAACATACTGAAAAACCTCTCCTACACCACACGGTGTCTTCAAGTATCTTCAGATTTCATATCCTGTTCCTTGCAGGGCAATGTATTCCCTGACCAAAACAGGCTTACATGTTTGACAGATTCTGAGAAGAAATTCTTTAACAACCGTAAGTCTCTAATCTCAACAAAAGCAATGAATAGGACACGTGGTAGAAACGTATTAATTTTACTGAAAGCTATTCTGCACATCCGAGAAAGCTTCATCTCCACCCATTCTTCATCAGCTTTTATTATTTTATACAGTACAATAAATTTTCAATAAGACCTTGTGTTTTTCTGTCACAGTAGTATGAATTCTTACCCTACTTAATGGATTTGAGGGTTTTTTTCCCTTCCCAGTGTAATTTTTTCAAAATCACAGGCACTTAACATTTCAGATTTATCATAATGAATTTCATACCCAAAGACTGCCAACGATAGGTGTTTGCTATTCTGTTGCTTTTAAGAGGAAAAGTGGGTTTGTATAAACAGCCCTACATCATCTGCCTGGCAAGCTATCCGCTCCATCTGTGAGCAGCTCTTTAGTTTGGAAGTTCCTGCCTAATGGCTGCAGACAGATGTTCTCCTGCTGTAGCTGTAGACACCACAGAGGCTCCTGCCACGTTAATTAATCAGCTTAAACATGTTCCTTTTCCTAATTCAAAAGCCTAAAAACCTTTCTACACAGCAGAAACACAAGGTCTCACCTTACCTCTGAAGCCATGTTTTCCTAAATGTGGTGTTTCTAAATATCCCCTCTAGCTGCTCAGTAGCATTTTCTTTGTCAGGAGACCCCCAGATAACTTACTATTCTGTGTTGTATAGCTCATAGTAGAGCTTTTCTATTATTATCAGAAATTTGTCCCCCTACCATGAATCCATACGGCTCTGAGTATACATACTTAACATGTTACTAGTCTGTCAATACGGGGGGGAAGCGACAACTAGTCAATTCACATGAAAGAAATACGTATAGATGACAGGCAGTCTCTTTTCTTTAATGGTATTACAAATAGCTTTGCTTTCTTCCAGGAGGAAGGAGTTTCTCCTCCTTAAGAGCATCGAATAAACAAGCCTTGTAATGATTCTGCTAACTTCTCTGCATGCTACTTTGTGTAGCTATCAGTCATCTCAATCGATCAAGCGCTGGACTTGCAACATGCCTACTGCCTATTCCCCCCAACACAGATTGCTCAGGAAGTATTTCCCCCAGTATCTGGGGAAGTGGGGACTGTGCATAGCAGCAGTCCTCCCCTTCTCAGATGTCTCCTTCAGACAACTCTATAAACGCATGCCTTATAATGGCACAGTAATACATCTGTCTGTCTTTGCTTCACATAAAAAAGGACTTTTCATCCCTTTAATAGTTACCTAAACAATTTTTATTAGCTGATCTTTTCCACTCTAATTTACTAAGCCTCTACTCATTCATTCTCTTTGTCTTCAGGACATAAATCCACTCCTCTCATAAACATAAACCCAGCCAATGCTTTTATAAATCTGTTGAATATCACCAACTATAGTAGGAAGTTCACTGATGAAAACTGCCTTTATTTCTCTGACATAGGAGGGAATCATCACCCAGGTTACTTTTCCAGCCTCTTTAATAAGGCCTTATCTTTACCTCTGCTTTATGTTTTCACCTTACTATGTACTACAGCAAGGAAGGCCCAGTCAGCTCCCACTTCTGATAATCATTCAGTTGTACATCCCATCCACTTCATCCCTTCCTCTTTTCTTCTTTTCCCTTCTTTCCCTAACATGTGGAAGTTCAGCCTAGCTTGGTGACAAACATGTTTATCCTCTCCTCACCCAAGCAGTCATCTCCTTTTCAGATGGTTTTGGGCAGCTACTCCAAGAGACCAGTATTGTACTATACTTTGACTAAAGTAGCCTGGGACAGCGCCCGAAACACGCCTATGTCCTCCTACACAAGCCAGAAGACTCTAACTCTTGCTTGAGTTTTCCTGAATTCAAGAAGAGGTTGCCCATTGGGGCTGTGCAGTCTCCATCCTCAGAGGTTCCTGAGACCTGCCTGGGTATCGTCCTAAGCAACTGGGTCTGAGGTCACAGCTGAGCCTGCTTGGAGCGGCAGGTTGGACTGGAGACCTGCAAAAGGCCCTTCCACCTGTGTGGTTCTGGGGATTTTAACACGATGTTGTGACTCTGGGCTTGTTTGAGAGTAGAGGATGGCAGACTTGCAGGCAGCTCTGGGCCATTCTTTATCGCTGCAGCTGTTCCTGCTTCTGGAAAGGAAAAAAATGTCTCGCTTTAAACATTTAACAGGATCTTCCTTCTCCACTTTGGGAGATTTTTAAGTTATTACTTTCTTTCATGAATCTGTATATCCACCATATTCTCTGAGTTCTGCTCTCAACGTTTATCCACATTCTCCAGGTCACTGACCCCACTAATCATTCTTTCTACATCACATTTAATCCCACCAAATCTCATTTCCGTTGAAGATTTTGAGAGAGTTCATTTCTGAGATTAACCTATCGAGACTATCTCTGGCAGCAATGTCAATTTATTTTTCATCTTTGCTTTGGCAGGAAGCAGAACATCTTGAACCCTACAAACCTTGCCTGCTGTAAATCAACATTCTCCTCTCTGAATTTCTTTCGGGGAAGCTGCTTTTCAAACTGTGCCCTCCTCCGGTCGTCATCCCACGCAGACAAGCAGTGCTGTCAGGTCAGTGGGCTGCAGACAGCCTGGACGCAGCTCTGGGCACCATCTGATCCAGTCCAGGCAGCCATCTGCAACCTGTTGTAGATTTTGTCCACATCAAAATATTCCACACCCCTCTTCTCCTCCCCCACCATTCATTTTTTCGTTCATTGATGCTTTCTTGTATGTTCTGGGTTCGGACAGTACTGAAAAATGCCACTTATAATATTGATCCAGCTGCACCAGAAATGGAATAGGCCAGAAATCCTGCGCTGAAGTGCCAACCTCTGCTCAGAGCTGCTGAACAGTTAGGCTGCCAAACTCCTGACGACAATGTGGTTGCTATTAAAACCCTATCTTCTCATCTACGAGACCTTACTTGAAGTTCTGCAATTGCTGGTTTTGGGGATGCGTTTCACACCACAATTTAGCCTCGTGTCCCCTGAGCCAATGCATTTTCTTTGGCCCTGCGAGGCATTCGGCCTTCAGCAAAGGGCAGCTAGGTGGGTGTTGGTGTTCCAAGTCTCAGCCCCTGTCGCTCTTTAACTGTTCAGATTTTATTTATGTTTTGATTTTGTAGCAGCTTTCCCACAGTCTCTTGCATAAACTCATTAAACTGCTGAGGCACATGCAAAATCTTGCTATATAGGATGCATATATCTTGTTTCCCAGATATTTCTCACCTAGAGATGTCTAAAGAGCAACTGTCCACCAGTGGGACAGAGTTTTGAGCAACAGTTTCCCTAACCAATGCAGCTACTGAAATGCACTACATATGTTTGCAGAAATAGTTCAAATCTTGTGAGAAAAGTTCCTTCTCCTACTCTCTTATCTCAGTTGCATGACACCAAATCAATACTTTGTAACTGCAGCTATTCAGCTAGGCAGATTCACACCAGTAATTTACAAGACTTCAAAAAATAAAACATTCTCAGGCTCCACTTGGGCATTTGGCATCTTTCAGACAGCATGCCATCATAAGACATTACACCATGCTTTGATCTGTGAAGTCTCCCATGCATTAAGTGATTTTTAGAATGCAATTGCTGCAGAGCACACAATCTTTTTTTTCACTCCCACAGTTAAAAATATATGCTTTAAACCCCTGAAATAGACAGTATGTGTGATGTATCCAAGAGCAAGACCTGTAAAGATGAGCAGACTAGTATCATCATAGGCTAGAAGTCCAAGATAATTCAAGGTAGCAGCTGGAGACTTAACTAACATGTTTTACTCAGCCAAGTCATCTCTACTCTTCTCTATATTGTCAGAAAGTTCCTGCCCCTCAACTGCCTCCAGTGTTTTACTGCTGCAAATATTTGTGTAAGCCATGATGAAAATGAAAAAAAAAAAAGCAAAAGCAGTCCAGTACAAATTTGGTTCTCTCAGCCACTCCAGCTTCCCAATTATCACTTGGTATCAGCACAGCAATGAGAACTGGTGAAGTGAACATCGCCACTAGAAACATTTACATGGCAATTCAGGAGTAAAACCAAGTCCTCTGTCCTTGTTTTCTTTAAACCACGGGATAGATCGCACACATCAATTATTCTAACGACAAACTACTAATTCATGGCAATGATCCAGGACTTCTCTAGAGACTATATGGGCAAAGCAACAGGTGGCAAAGGTGGCCATGAATTAAATCAGACTGGTGCAGCATTTGAGCAGCCAGGTGCCTGAACAACCCTCCAATGGGAAGAAAAGCAGAGCACAAAGAAAAATTAAGTAGAAATACATAGATGCATTTTAAAGATTTTTAAGATGTGATGTCTGCCACAGTAGTGAATTGATGAGCTAGTCAGAATTATTTCAGGGTGCATTGTTTATCACAGGAAACAAAGGTTTAAACACCGTGAATATTTGAGGAACATGCCCCTTTCCCAAAATTTTCTTTTACAGTGCAATTCTGAAATGAAAGACTTTGACAAAAAGATTGAAGTCAGAAAATAAATTGTCATCTCACTCTTGTTTACACTTTTATTCACAGGGAAAATAGATTTTTGGGTATAAACTGAAAGAAAACACATACACCCTGACCTTGTTATGTCTTCAAGAGACACTGAAGATTTTTTATGTGACTAGTGACTAAGATCACAAAATATGCAGTTTTTTTCAACTAGTATTGTTAGGGGTTGCTTTCCTTCACAAAGCCTTCTACAAATGGTCAGATGGACCCCGGCCAGTCCAAAATACAGGAAGAACACCAGCCTTTTCCAGTTAATGCAAGCAAGGCATGAATGTAATTTGGTTCAGTTCATTCTCTTGTAGCTGTGAAATCCAAAATCGATTTCACATATTGGAAACCGATGCTGGAAACTGAAACTGGCTTCTGAGAAGCCAAGGTTTTTAAACCATCTAGTCCAAACTCCTTCATATCAAACATCATTCATCCTTTACCCAAATATTAATTAAAAGATTTAGTTCATGCTAAGATGCTTCGGTCTCCAAGACACTTCTGTACTTCAGGACAAAGGTGGAGAACAGGGTGGCACCTCCAGTTTTCAGTACCCACCATCCCTACAACAGGCAGATAAGTGATGGGCCCAGATGATTATAACAGACGAACAAACAAACAAAAAACATCATTCTCCCCAAATGTGACATGTTTTAAAGTAAACTAATGTTGAAATTGAAAAAGGACCTGTACTTATACTCAGGTCACTAAATGATCCTACAGCATAGCTCTGAGTTTCCCCAACACAAAATGTCACTACAACACACAGAGCAAGGTGCAGGGCTGGACCTGAGTTTTGGGATGCTCCAAATGCAGCCCAGTGGAAGGGCGGCTCCTGGTTCTGAGCTCCGGTCCACAAACGGGCAGAGTAAGTGCCATGTCCTAGTGCCACTTTCTTTTTCCACTTGGGTGCAATAAAAGGTGAGTCTAATTGCAGGTGCAATTGAAGCCTTCCATCTGTCAGGTCAGTGCACACTGCCCTACAGTAATATTTAACAATCTGTAAGGCAGAGGCAGGAGACAAGCAGCATTAACTAAACACCACTCATAACTAAGGGAAGTGCTCATAGACAGAACTGAAAAATCAGACGAAAATTAATAGAACAGCCAGAAGAAAATCACATTATGTCCTTCAGGCAAGAGAGCATTCAAATAGCATCTATTCCATCTTCATAACCTATGGGTAATTATCTCTCACTAGAGTTTTGAACCTCAAATTACTAAATTTCATTAAACCTCAGACCTCAGGATAAATACCACTGTAGAAATAGGATGTCTTTCCTCTGTGAGAGGCATTAGTCCTGAGGAGGTCACATTGCTAAGCAGAAGAGAAGTCACTTTGAAAAAGAACTCGCACGTTCGCTGAGGCAAGACAACAGGCAGCAGTCGGTATATACAGCACGGATCCTAAATGGCTGCAACGTACCCACTAACAGGTTACCGAACAACTGAGCAAAATGAAAACGGTAGCGTACACGCACACCCAAAATACGTAGCAGGCATACAAATGCTGCAGTACAGATGGCTGCTCTAAAAGATGTAAAGGCAAACAAAACACCCCGCTGCCTAGAACATGATGTTCTCGAGCGTGTCACGGCTAGTGTGACATCTTTAAAAATATCTCATTTGTTAGGTACGAAAGATGATATGTAATTACTTCTTCACAGCTCTACAGTAGGTCCAACATCCTTCCTCCTTTGTGTGAAAAATCTCTTACAGTCGACTCTGAGCCTCCATAATTGTTCTCCATTAGTAATGATTTACATGATATTACAGCTGTCACTGAATGTCAAGGTAATTTCCCTGTTTTCTTTCTTTGAATCCTTTTAGAAATTCTAGTTTAAAAGAGTACCTACTGTAAACATGCTCCAACAGAGAAGACTGCTAAAGAGAAAAAAAAACCCTAAAGGACATGAGACAGTAATTTTGAAATATCTTGTCATTACAGAATTGACATTAATCAGTTCTAGCTATGAAGACTTTGCATTTCTTTTTGCACCCAAGGAAAAACCGTGAGGAGTGAAGAATTCAATTTTCTTATCTGACAATGGCACCAGGA
>Ga0181612_123557_pt1 | contig 13903 bp, 7 predicted proteins | sample HoacroProtozoa21_FD_119630 | JGI IMG/M metagenome (GOLD analysis project Ga0181612, IMG submission 119630) | Hoatzin crop microbial communities from Cojedes, Venezuel. Combined Assembly of Gp0051906, Gp0051904, Gp0051908
AACGATTCGAGTGGAAGTACTCTCTTTTTCATGTATAATGAAAAGTTCCTACGACTCTGAACTCTGTTCACTTAATGGTAAATTATGTTGCAGGTCTCTTCAACCATTTCAGCAATTAGCAGCCCTATGACAATCCATGGCAATACTCCTTTTGTCCTTGAAAAGCAGAAATGCTCTCACTGTATCATCAGCTAAATTTATATATTTCTAAATAGCATCTAACTTTTTAATCTCAACAATAATGATTACTCAGATTTAACAATCGAAACACAGATTGTCCAAATTATTCTTTGTGACATGTTTCCAATGTACCTACATTATTTGCTTACAGAAGTTAAACTTCAAAGCAGCTTGCCTGACCCAGGCAGGGTCTGCCAGAGATGTTAAGGTGCTGCATTGGCTAACCTGCAGAATTTTGTTTAAATTCAAAGTTTTTCTTTGAAATTAAGAAAGCATTCAAAATATCTAATACACAAAACCCCTTACTAATAAAATACAATCTAGACATGTTATGGTAATTTCCTCCCTGAATTCTTTTTTTCAGAACTGTTTTAAAATAACACATTCATTATGATGAGCGCATAGTTAAGCCCATTATAGTTACAGCAGAAATCTATTTCCTTTTTTTGAAACACAATAAAACTTTCAGCCTTGAAATTGAGTATTTCAAAAAGTTTCCATTCTTGTTCTTCAGCCAAAGGTGTGTTGAGCAGGTGGTGAGTTAGTAAGTATATGAACAATAGACAGAATGAATGTAAGTGGCAGCTGCAGTTTTATTAGAACAAAAAAAAAGACTCTGCAATCACCATTCTGCAGTGCCACTCTACTATTAAGTAGTTCCAGTGCAAGTTAAAGGTCTTCTATCACATAATCAAAATAAAAAGAGCATCTTCTCCACTTACTCCTAACTTCCAACATTCTTCCTTCTCCCTCGGGAGTACTCCACAGCAACATCACCAACAATCTCTGTATCTCATTTTACCTCTGAAAACAGATTTATTTTTTTTTTCCCCCAACCTGTACTGGATACTAACTGCAAATCGCAAAAAATAACCATCAAAACAATAAATTCTTGAGATCACATGACTGTTTACCTACCTGTAACACTCTCACCCTTCAAAAGCTATCATCAATAAAGCTACTTGATTTGTCCCAGACTTTCCAAACTCTCAAATTGCTTCCTGATCTCAGAAAAGCTATCAGTCAGACATGCAGTATAATAAAGGATAACTCTCTTGCTGTATCTACAGGAAAGCAGAAGAGGACAGGACAGACAGAAGGAGCAAGAGCTGCTCAGGAAACCAGAAGAGGTTAAATATGAGAAGGAAAAGTTGGCTGAAGTTAAGCATGCGGTAAAAACTGACTAAAGTTCAAGGTTCAATTATATTATTTTAGGGAACATTGTAGTATATAGGGAACAGTGAGAATACCATAACATAAACAATAATGTATATATGAAGAGCATCTGCATATATTTTGGTACTATCGTCAACCTAACTGAGAGAAAGATTCAGCTCATACTAAGGAAAACACCTCCATGTTGGTTAGCAACATGCTTTCTAGGCTCTATTGACTGTACTGACTACAGTTTCATTAACTGTAATGATAGTTTGGACACCCAGTGAAGATAACTACATCTAGTTGTCTTAATTTTGACATGAACTGCATTCACTATAACTCTTGTGGCAGAAACTTCGTTTAGATAAAACTCATGTCTTGTTAGTGTTTTTAAAAAGTTATTTTGCTGAGCAGCATCAATGTAATTATGTTTGTATAAACCATTCTTTCCCTTGCTGAAAAATATGCTGTGGCTAGGAAAGATATCTTTGCTGATACAGTACTAAAAAGTAGTAATGTGAAAAGTTACTATACCTGGTTAAAATCCTGCTGCCTCAAGTAAGTAGTGGCTTTATTTATTTCCAGGTCATTGGCTAGCTCTACATAGTGGGAAGCTTTTACTACTTCAACACACCTGCAACAGAAAGCAAGCCATAAAGATAAACAAGATACATCTGTGCAAAGGCCACTAAGTTATATGCTTTTACAGCAAATTCGCTTTCCAAAATGAGTTGGTCTAGGTTATTCTTTCTTTACAGAGACAGAGAGCCCTTTGATTAAATATATTTGTAAAAACATTTTATTCTTATAACCTACCTTAATAATAATATTTCTGCTCTCTTTTTTTAGTCAGCTGCCTAAATATCATGTTATTTTCCATCACTGAGTGATACTTGACATTAGATATTGACTAATCTAATTTTTCAAACAATTTTTTTTATACATTCTACATCTGATTTTTCGTACCTGATCTCCTGTTGTATATACTACCAAACCCATAAAACAGGTTAGTGAATAAAGCCAGAGACTGTAGATTGTGTTCTAAACTACATAATAATAAACCTCTTTCTGATCATTCCCCAGTTACTTTTGGCTTAGGGTCTTCCGTAAAAGGAGGGCAGAACAGAACGCACAGTTCAGAAGTTCATTCACAGACACCATCTTCAAGGGTGTGATGTGGTATACTTTAAAATTGCCTAATCATTTCAAGCAAGCCCTTTGGAATAAAGCACACTAAATGAACAACTTTGTGGAATGCCTCTTTAATCCCTTCCACTTTTTTAATTTATGTGGTGGAAAGTCTTTTTATTTTCTTCTAATAGTTGGCTAATTTGTCAACAAAAGTTTAATTTAACAAATTGCCTGCTGCTATAATTGGGTAGGCATATGGACAGTCTCTACACAAAGTATACAAATGCCTTTTGATGTTGGAGGAAAAATTATACTGAAAAAACAGCAATATCCGCAAAGACATCTGTAATAAAAGAAAGGTCAAAAACCAGCTTTCAGCTATTAATGTTAACATCTTTTAACTACAAAATGCAATGAGATCTAACTATCCAACCGTTCCTTATGGAATATGACAGAATAGCCCCAAGATATGTCACATTTTAAGTAACAAGTTATGAAATCCGAAGATTATTTGTCCCTGCTTTATTTTTGTAAATAAAATCAATCTTATTACAAACACATTTAATACTCAGAGGACTCATAACAAAGTGCAGTATTTGGAAAACCAAGCTCAGACTGCTGGTTAAACTTCTTCACTGGGCTTGAATACCTCAGCCTAGAAGAAGAGAGAGTAAACCTGTCCTGATACACACAAAACAATCCCGTACATCTCACCATAAGTTGTTTAATTAGCCAGAACAGATAGGAAAGTGTGTTTTGCTTCATGACAAGCATTTTGTGGATAGCACTAAGGAAACTGAGTATCTGACAACTTTTTCCAGTTTTCTTGAACAAAAGCAAGATACTGAGCAAACAAATCTGATTTATGCTAGCAAGTTATAAAGCAGCAAGCTAATTTTCAGAAGACACACTGTTAAAGTTCTGATAAGTCAGAATGGCAAAAGTAGGGAAATTATAAGATTATAATGATTATTAAACCATCAAACACCGCCTTGTGGACTCTAGCAGGCTAAAGATGTCTGTGTGAGAGATTATTTCTCGTTAATATAAACAGCTTTACTAGTAAATTATAACTACAGGACCTGCAAAATTTGACAATAATCCTAACTGGCCAAAAAAACAAGTAAAGGAGAGTTCTCTTTATGCAAACATTCATTTGCGCATGTTATTTTTCAATAACTTTATTAAAAATACTCAAAACAAAGCAAATCCTTATAATAGAAAACTAAAAATTGTTAAAAATACATCTTGAAAAGTTATTCTAATCCTTTTTATACTGTCCTTATAAGAAGTGTGTCTATTTTGTTTCAAATGCTGTAGTAAAAAACATGGAAAGCAAAAACTAAGCTGTAAATTGAAAAATAAATTGGATACAAAACTGTACCAGCAGCCTACCACTGTATATATTTGTATAAATGTTTAAAAAACCGTAGATTAAGTTTACAGTTATGAACTTAATGGTTATAAATGAAACGCAAATAAACTTACCTAATAACATTTAGATGCCAGTGTTTTATATAATGACTCTATAAAGTAATGAAAATTTCTTAGGCACCCCACATCTTCATTATACCTTCTTCAAACTTACTGTACAGAGCAGCAATCATTGTCTTCTGTGTAGCATTTGTCTACCAATACTTCTAAAAGTTCTTGAATTTTCAAATTGATTTTTAAATTCAGTTATTTTTGAGAAGCTCTTTTTGTGCTAATACAGAACACTTCAAAACGTATAATTAACAGATGAGTTTCAGTGATGTAATGAAATTAATTTTTAGCACAGAACAGACACTAATGCTTTGTTTTGCTCTTCAGAGCACTATGGAGCCAAACTGAATATAGCCTGGATGCTATGTTTGAGATGTGCAACAAACTATGTTTCCCAGGCTGTTTATGTTTGTGAATCTGGTTTCATAATCAGCATGAGAGATTGGCATACAGTGTAGACAAAAAGAAGCCCCACTTGACTCTTACCAGTCATAGCCTACTGCAAAAGATGTCTCAATTACTGGTGCTATGAGCTTAGCAGCTGTCATAATGTATTCCTCTGCCATGGATTTCCTAAGTAAAAATAAAAAACCAACACACAAACATGTCATCATTTCAAAAACACGTACACAAAAAAGAACCAACTCTTGGTTCTTGCTTCCTCCTGCACTCAGGACAATCTTAGAAGTCAATCTAACCAGACCCCGTTACTGCTGCTGCCCTGTATCTTGATAAAGCTCTCAGTTTTTTCTGTTTTCCTTTCACTGCACACTAACGATTTAAAAAAAAAAAAAAAAACAAACCAAAAACAACCAACACAACGCTGCAAGTTTTAAGCAGTGTAACCTACAGCATTTGCAGTAGATATTCTACTTCAGTGCAGTACACTATTCTACTTCAATGCAGTACATTAAACCGAGTGATCCAACCGGTTCTTCCAAACATGTTCTTTCTTAAGAATTATGAGGACACTTTCGTAACAAGAGCTGTGGACATCTGAGAAGACTGATAATACTTTCAGGAGCTAAAACTCATGGCACCACAGTCAAGAAACAATAGACTCCATTACCTCTCACGTTCTATTTGTCTTAAGCTGTCATTTTTAATGGCTTCAATCAATAGATTTGTATGTGGATCATCCTGAAAGGGGACAAAACAACTGCAAATTATGCCAGTATACATATTATTTTATAGGCCATATGACTGTAAACATAAATTGATGCAAATTATGTAGTCTATAATGCCAGTTCTTTAATTTTCACATTTCAAAAAGCTAGCTTCAGTTTAAATAGTTTTAATAGTTTTCTAACCACAAAATCTGAAATTTGGTATTACAACTACTTTAATCCTGTTTCTCTGCTCACATATGTGGTCATAGTTCACATCAGGGTTGTTAATAGGTGTAGTTAATGTCATGTGTATCAGACTGGGATGGCTGCAAATCACATTAAGAATATTCACGTGCTTAAAAATAAGAGAATGCTTAAGCATTTGCTGAACTGCAGTGGAATTCAGCATATGAGGACTTGTACTACCTTCTCATTGGAAACCACAAGATGATCATGTGAGTTACTGTAGCACACATCATTGTTAGTTCTAAAAGAACTAATGCAGGTATGATGGGTAGACACCCCTGCCTCATTTACTGGGGACAGATCATAGATATATACAAAATAAAGACCAGAAGGAAACTTTGTGATCTTTTCTTTGACCTCTTCATAACAAAATACAGAACTTGGAATGCCTGTTAAAACTATAGCTTGTCTGTCCTTAAAAAGAACTTCTGCAATCTAAAGCTTTTCTTCCAATGACTGATCTTACATAGTCTTCAGTTAATTCAAGTGTTTAATGACACTTACTGTTACATAAGTTCTAATATGAACAATTATATATATCAAATATATAAAAATATATATAAGAAATTATATACATATTAATCAATATAAATATATATGCTTCATATATTAGGTTTTATTTGCTTATGCTAGGACAACAGGAAGCAACAGCTACTCTTAAGCTGCAAATAGTTTGAAGACTAGTTATATCTTTGATCTTTAGTACTGAAAACAGAAGCTTTGTATCACTGAAAAAAGATTGCTAAGTGAATATAAAGGGCTTACCCTTGATCTTTCTATAGAGGACCTTTCTAAGGGACCCTAAAGCTATTCATTACTTTTTCCTGTTTTTAACATGATAAGCTGCTTGGTTCATGGTACAAAGGAACTCCCGTTTCCAACAAAGTCTAATAAACTAAAATAAGCATATGTAAACTTTACTAAAATTTTCTTCTGTAAAATAACACTACAGTATTACAAGTTTTATTAGCACTCATTTAAGACAACTTGAGTTAACTCAATCGTTGCTTTGCTCCCTTTCTTTTAGCTATTACTTTATTAAAATTTATCTAAAGAGGCACCACAGTGAGCTATGTAAGTCAGCCCAGATGCATTTCAACAAAATAATTATGAAGACAATCGTGCAATGTGGATTTTATGTACACCATATCTTTTGAGGAAAAAACGATTTGAATGTTCTCAACATAGTTTCACACTTGCTAGAAGCACTGCCACACAAAGTTCATGCTGGTAAAAAGAAAGTTCTTTTAGATACATAAATAGACATCGATTTACATATTCAGTATAGTCCAGGCACTCAGTGTCTCTCCCCCTTTCTCCTGATTTACCATATGAAGACACAGTCTACTTTCTCCAAACAGACACAGCTTATTTTTTTCAAACTTACATTTGGTGAAATGTATTTGTCATCACAATCCACTTCCAAGGGAACTGCAATCAGCTTTTGGAAGGCTTTTTTCATTTGTTCACCATTTCCAAGAGCAAAGTAACATAGGATCAAGTTGAAGCCTGCCATCGGGTTTGGGGACATGCTCATTATATGTTCAAATGAAGAAATGGCATCAGCATATTGGCCAGTTTTAATAAATGCAACTCCGATATTTTGCATTATTTTAATCCTAAAGAAAAAAAATCAGGATTAGGTTACATTTTTAACTATCTAATCTTACTGTATCCAAAACCTGTATTTCATAACCATGCCGACTAAAAGAAACTCACCTCATCTCTTTGTGGGCGCTAGGAATCTGGTCTAGAGCCATACGGTAGAATTTGATAGCTTTGGAATAGTTACGTTGTTTTAAATATATATTTCCCATATTCACCTTCAGTCTACCTATCAAAAGAGGTCAATGAGTTACAGCCTTTTAAAGCATAGTTCCAGCGTTTTTAAATTGTTTCAAGGTGACAGAGTAGAACAACTTCTTAATACATTTGTCTTCATTATAGGGTACCAGTGTCCCTTTAAAGAAGGACTGCACAGAACAGCCTTCTGTGAATTTTCACTAGGAAGGAGATGAAGTAATAATGAAACATAGAAAAGAACTATCAGTGTAAGATGTATTCTGATTTTGACTGTGAATTGAGGGATGAGGTAGAGATTATTTATAGTGCTCTCCAGGAAGACAGCTGCAAATACGCGTCTCAGAAAAGTGCACTGCAGGAGTCTCAAAGATGTGCAAAATACTAAAAGAAGCTTTCAGAAGGGGAAAGTCAAAAGAGAAAAAAATAGTAGTAGTGCAGACACCATAGTAAGTGCTGCATGAGAAAATGATATATTTGGCTTTATGTTTAGTTTAGCCAGAAGAGACTTCATGAGTTCGAGAGCCAAACTGTATTAAGGAGTCAGAGACTACGAGCTGTCATCCACTCTGACTGGTGGACACGAGGGCCGAGATCTCTGTGAGTCAACACCATGCAGGTGAAATCCTTATTTTGAATGCCTGATCACCAATTCTAATCCACTTTGGAATGTACCCTACCTCCACTGCTGAACATCTTATTCTTCACTATAACTTGGTAAGTATTCAGAGCTTCAGCATACATTTCATTAGCAGCATACTGACTGGCCAGATTGAAAAGAACCTATAGAAAAATGGAATTATATGTACAAAAAATAACATTGTTCTCTCAAACTTGAATTCATAATAGGTAATTTCAAACTTATTTACCTTGCAAGTATTTCTTTTACCAGTTTTCAACTTCCCTGTTTAATGTTCCTTTGTTCTTGTACATTGGCATAGAGAAAGCAAGTTTCAAATCTACTTATTCTAGGTAATTCTTTTATTTTTGTACTTAGCTACCATTAAAAGTCATGCTAAGTAGGCCTTAGACCTAAGTGAACACAATGTTATAATGCAATGGTATTTAAAAAACCTTCATACAAGACAATTTCTAGAAACTGTGTGTAATTTATGACTGCCAACATGCGGAAAACAGTCCTGCTCCCTGTGGTCACTCAGTTTATGAAGAAAGAATTTTTCCAAACTACTGTTTCAAACTAGAAGTTCTGCTGGTGTCAGGGAAAATATCTCCACATTTTCTACTCAACTTTACTCTGACCTTCACCGTAAAATAAATTACTAGGTCTGCCTAAATCAATGTATTCATTGTTAATAATTTTCTCTACAGTGCTACCTCGAGTGCAACTTTAAACTCCCCCTAAGTATTTTTATTTATGTTGTATCCTTTTTTAAAATAAAGTCTACTATTAATTTGAAAACCAGAATGTAAATCTAGATACCTGCTTTAAGATTCAGGATTTATGAATAGTAATATATCCTATTTCATGTAATATATTCTCTGTCACTTTATGGTACAAGTTAAAGGCAGTGTCTGATCTGTTCTGTTTTCTTCTCTTGCCATGTTACATTTTTCTAGACTACTCATTTTCAAAGTATCACAGAATGGTAAGGGTTGGAAGGGACCTCTGTGGATCATCTTCGTGGGAAAACATTTTAATGATGAAGCTCTTAAAAAGATACTACTTCTTCCATGATGAAACTGTTCGTGAAGCAGTTAGTCTAATCATGATCACTTGAATACAGATCATCCCAGCAGAAATTCCTTTATTTAATAATTAATGCCTAGATACAATTGACAGAATACAGTGTCACTAGGAAATACAAACCAAAAGAACACATTTGACATGTATAATGGAGGAAATGTACTGTTCCATTAAGCATTAAAGTCAGCCCTAATGAAGAGAGCCTGTAAAATTACAGAAGCAACACAATAGCCACTAAGTATCTTGCTGTCTTTCAGAGTAACTCACATGCTCGCCCTGTTTCACATGCACTGTACATACTTGTGTGTGTGTGAGTGTGTGTGTGTGTTTAAGCACATATATGAGTGGAGCTCCTAGTATCTAAACAGAAGATATTTAGAAAGCAAGAAGTTTATAAGACAGAAATTTGCAAAAGATGTTTTTATGGTTGACGTTTAGTTAAATCTGAACATAAACAGATCTCTTCAAATTTTGTGACACAGAGGGTTCAGCATTGCATCATTGTTTTTGAAGTCAGACTGAGACCCAACACAGGGTTCACTTCAGATCTGTATTTCCTATCTAAAGAATTGTTTTCGTCCAACGCTGATTAGAACATATTCTCAACAGTATTTGCAGTTTAAACTTTTGCTTCTTCACAGTTTTAAGATGAAGAATATTAATACACTACTTCCGAAATACCTACATGGTAGGAGGTAAACTAAATGCTGCAAATTGCTTGGAGTGATAAAGGAGATTGTTTTGATTATCAGACTAACCAACTTTGCACTTTTCTGTTGTATTTTGGTCCAAAGGCTGATTTAGTAATGAGATAGAATTTGGTTGCAAAACAAGAAGGAATTTTTGGTTTTGTGCAGATCCTAAAGAAAGAGAAAATGCATACTGTAATAGTTGTTAAAAATTTCTAAAACTCTCCCCGTTAGAACTGCACACCTAAGGTTTTGCGCTCACGCTAAACCATTTCACAAGCTACCAAAGCCATAAGCAAAAGTTGCATTGAAGAGTAGAGATTCCTGCTCTTCTGATCACTTCATAAACTTCTAGCCCTAGATCTGAATCAGCCATGGTCAAAACTGGGGCTGAAATCAGTGGAACCGGTATCTCCTTCCTGGTACTGTTTGCTGTGTGAGTTACATTTAGTGGAAATTCATACAAAATTAAAATTAATCAAATTCAAAATAAAATTAATTCATCAGATGCTATCATAACAAGGCAATGCATATACTGCTCTCGGTAACATTTGTATAATAAATGCCAGTCCATTGTGGTGTGCTGACCAGAACCAGATCGTTACAAAGATAACAAAGACAACTGATTGCTGGTAAATAGAAGCTTAAATCTAGCAAAACAACTCGGCTACAGGGAGAAATCCAGAACTCATAGCCAGAAAGTGGGATCCAGAGTGGTGTGTTAGGGACCATGACTCCCAGTACAGTGCACGGGGAGAATTAGGCACTTCGGGTATGGCCTAGAGACAATGAATAGGAAACACAGATGATGAGACGGGTCATCACTTCCCTCTTGAGAAGCAGGCACTTCAGCCCCAAGTAAGTGGCTCTCTCCACTGGGCATTCAGACCAGAAAATGCTTTCTAACATTACTATATTCAAACTGGCAAGGCTCAATTGTTTCTTTTTCTGAAGCGTATTGAAAGAGAAAGAAAAAACAGTTCCAGCAACAACATACTAGGGTCAAAGCGTTAGCCCAGAGAGCCAGAGTTTAATCCCTCATCGTACTCAAAGGGGTTATAATCCTGATATCCTCCTACCCCACCAACTGCTCCAGCATCAGACTACAGGCAGCCTACCTGTGACTGCTGCCTCACAGATATCGTGTCAGGTCCTTGGTACCTGGGAACCTAGCATACAAGACCACTACATATGTACTTTTTAACAGCTCTCTAAGATGTTTCTGAGTGGATTTTCTTCCTTTCTGCCAGAGGAGCTCAGATCAGAAGGGTGGATTTCAAAGATTGCCACTGCTAGGCAGATTCATGCTGATACAGCATTTATACCATTGTCGTGTGCATCTAAAGATGTAGGAAATGTGCAGCTCAGGACAGATCTGTGAATCTACGCAAATGAGAGTACAGTTCTATTTTTTTTTTTTTTTTTTTAGCTTGTGAAAGGTTTAAGATGTGTTAATAAATATAAAAATCTTTTGTGTGCTCAACTACAAAATTCTGTAATTTATAGTAGGTTTTCTAATATATATTTCATTATTCCCTATGTACAACAGGCTGGCTTTCAAGAATAGCCTTAAAAAGCATAAGCAACAGAGTAGTTCATCTGTGACTTTTATAATGGACCATAAATGTTTCAGAAGAATGGTCTGGCGAGGGACTTCTTGACTCATGTTTTGTTCTGCAGGCTCTGAAAACAAAGAATGTGCATGTATTTAACAATAAACTATACAACGTTTGGTCTGAACTTTGGCTTAATTGAAATCAGTGGCAAAATTTCCCTCTTTTTATGATGAACATTGTGGTATGAAATAATTCCCTTCACCATTATTAATGTACTGTTCTTTCTTCCATTCCATGTATTCTTTAAATCTGAGTTTTATTTATATGCTGATGTTCCTGCAACTGCAAACCTAAAGAGAAAGTCTCTGTTCCCATATATCCTTGACTTGCCTCTTGCATTTTTCTGCATGATTCCTCTTTGATCTGCCTCTGAATTTAATAATGAAATTTGACTCCATATCCCTCCCACTATATATAGCTCCTGCTACATCATGTTCTGTTACCTATCATCTGACAGTGTAATTCTTGAAATCTGGCCATTTAATTTGGTCTAAGAAAATGTATCATTTTGGAAAAGGCCATGTTCATTTGACTAAGTGAATGCACATTTCTGTTTTCTTACCAAGCGCTGGTGTATGGGCACTTTCTCATGCTGTGTGGGGGAGAATATTTACAGAACCCGATCAACAAAAATGGCGTTTGGCAACAATATTAACTACAATAGCAGCATTCACGATTCGGTTTCTAAACATGTTATAATGCTGAATGTTCTCATTTCCTTTCCGCATTACCTCTGCCTGCTACAGGGCTAGGAAGGTAGCCTCACAGAATTTTTGAATTCAGATTTCACCTTCCCCTGCCATGGGACAGGAAATGAAACCTCCCGAAGCCTGGGATCTCCGCATGAATGGAGGGCATTGTAGATACGCATCGTATTTCACTCCTCCCTGCTGACACCCGCAATGTCAGTTCTTTCCATCACTGGGGCATGCCGAACTGTTTTTAAAGACAATCGCGGTGCCAACCTCTTAACTAAGTCAAAACATTTTATTTTCTGCTTTTCCAATTTCCTAGAACCAATGATTAATATCCCTATCAAATTACCTGATCTTGAGGAGAATCAACAGGACTATTCCTAGGATGAGAACTATGCAGGAGGAATAGGCAATAATGTAGACTTTTTCACCTATAAGTAAAAAACAGCAAGCAGACATGAAACATTTACTTCTTCAGTAATAAGAAGCAGATTTAAGATCTGAATTGGGTTGCATACATATGTAAGCTAAATCACTGTCAATTCTGACATAAGTAATTAAAAGGAGGAAAAAGGCTTAGTGGTATGCCAAAGGTAGGAATAACTCTCCCTTCACCAGTTGGTGCAAAATAATTTTCATACTGTGTTTAGTAAACAACAGCTCCAATAGCACTTCATATGTGCTTCTACACTTCGTATGTGTAGGACTACCTTTTACTCTGTTCCAGGAGAACAGCTTGTTGCTCTGATTTGTGTTTTGGGGTATTCTCCCCATTGATTTTAGGGTGCTAATTTTATTCTTTTTATCAGAGGAGACCAGGCTCTTACTTCTAGATCTCTTTTCCTTTCTTTTTCACATATTACCGTAATCGCAGTGTGCAGCAATACTTGATCTAGAATCAAATGAATGTAAAATGGGATCTAACACTGTGTTTCTGGGCCTTGTGCCCCTGGAGTTTCCTCTTTCTGTTAGGCTTCCTACCAAAAATTCAGTTGGGCTGCTTATGTACTAAAAATTCCAACTGTGGAAAAACTGAGAGTTGTTTCAACTTTTGTTTTCCAAATGAGGAGAAACTTATTTTTCCTGGAGGAATGAATCCTGCAGTTTTGATCAAATATTCTGAAGGAAAAGTTTCAGTTGAGAATGTAATGTAAACCCTGAACTTGGGATGGAGAGCTGTGGAGTTTAGATGGCTTGACAGGAGGACTCAAGTCCAGAGCAGCAAGCATAAAACAGGAGACTTTTCTGCTACTTTCCTGTTGCACTGATTCTGCTATGTTTATACAATTAAGTAAGTTTTGCTTATATAGGAACTCAAATGCAGAGGGCCTTAGCTGTTCCCAAGCTGCTTCACCTTACATAGTCAGTGAAACATTCACTGAGGAAGAGATGGAGTCCTGGCCCCATCACTGGGCCATTTATCTGGGCTGTGAGGAGGCCAAATTCTGGTCTCTGAATCAGTTATCAGTTACTGTATGTTCTGTGTGTTTGTGCACATGCACACACAGGCCCTAAACAAGACATTTCTGTATACACTACATATATGCAACAGATGTAGCATGTGGTGTAATACAAGCACAGGCAGTATGGATACTGGAGCAGCTCCAGTAAGAGAGCGTGAATATGTATCCTACAATGAGGCAAGCAATGGGCAAGAGCTGAGCGGGGGGTTGAACCTGCCTGGTTTTTATTGCAGGATGACGCTCACTTTTTCTCAAAAATCAATCCATAAGTCAGGTTTTCCAAAAAGAGAAAAATTAAAGCAATGATTGAACCATCACAAGTTGCACAGAATGAACATGCCACTTAATGCAGCAAGCTACTGAGGGGCAAGGTCTGTCCTGGTCTCTGCAGGACTGCTAATATGATACATTAAAAAATAGATCAACGGTTGGCCCTCCTCTCAAGTTACAACATTTCTTTTGAAATGATGAGTTTTAGGAAAATAATAATTTTTAGACTTTTTTTTTTGCATTTTCTGAATCTTAATTGTATACTCTGTCATTTTTTAAAACTTTCTACAATTGCAGGGGCAGTTGTAGCGGCAAAAGTTTCCTATTATTTTGAAGTGGAAAGTGAGGTTAACACA
>Ga0181612_124593_pt1 | contig 13903 bp, 10 predicted proteins | sample HoacroProtozoa21_FD_119630 | JGI IMG/M metagenome (GOLD analysis project Ga0181612, IMG submission 119630) | Hoatzin crop microbial communities from Cojedes, Venezuel. Combined Assembly of Gp0051906, Gp0051904, Gp0051908
AGTTGTATATGACATTATTATTCATAATGGTACTTATGTGGATGGCATGACGCGTTTAGGATGTACGCGTAAGAATTGGTATGTAAAAAAGAAAAAAGTTGTAAATAAAATTAAAGAATGTATATTTGAAGATGAAGGTATTTATTGACGTTATTAAGTCAAATGTGATACAGTATACAAGATTTAAAAGGAGTTTTTGTCATGGCTAAAGATGATAAGGTAATCATGGCGTGTGAAGTATGCATGTCCAGAAATTATACGACACATCGTTCTAAGAAGAACAGTACCCAGAGATTGGAGCTTAGAAAGTACTGTCCAAAATGTGGCAAGGTAACGCTCCATAAGGAAACAAAATAGGGAGGTTTCCATGAAAAACGTAGATAAGAAAGAAAAAGTTGAAAAGAAAGAAAAGAAAGTAAAAGTAAAGAAGGACCGTTGGTTTACTTTTAGTGGTATCAATAAGGAAATCAAGAGAGTTAGATGGCCTCATTGGAAGAGTGAAGGTGCTAATAATCCTGGTATCTTACAGAATACGGGCGAAGTTATTATCTTTAGTGCATTCTTCGCAGTATTCTTCGTATTATGTGACTTTGTAGTTACTTATTTATTTAAGTTCGTAGGCTAAGGAGTTTAAAATGTCTGAGAATAAAAAGAGTGTTATTGATGATGAACATGAAAAGCGTTGGTATGTAGTTAATACATATAGCGGTCATGAGAATCGTGTTAAGGAAAATCTAGAAAAGCGTGTTGAATCAATGGGTATTCAAGATAGCTTATATCGTATTGTTGTAGCTGAAGAACCTGAAATTGAAATTAAGAATGGTAAGCAAGTTGAAAAGATGCATAATCTTTTCCCTGGTTATGTCTTCGTTGAAATGGTTATGACAGATGAAGCTTGGTATGTTGTTCGTAATACACCAGGTGTTACAGGATTTATTGGTTCTTCTGGTGGTGGTGCTAAGCCATTCCCAGTTGCTCAGGATGAAATGGAATCTATCCTTCGTCGTATGGGTCAGGCTGATAAGAAGGTTGTCGTTGACTTCCAAGTTGGTGATACAGTTAAGATTCTAACTGGACCATTCTCTGGTATGGAAGGTCGTGTTTCAACAATGAATGATCAAACACAGATAGCAAACGTTCTAACAATGTTATTTGGTCGTGAAACACCAACTGATATTAATTACAATGATTTAAAGAAGGTTACTGAAGAGTAATCTTTCTTTATATAAGAAAGTGAGGGCTAGTATATGAGCGAAAAGGCATCAATTTTATTGACATGGGGAGTATTATTTGTCATTTGCTACGTAATTAATGCGTTGGCTTATCGTAAGGAATTTAAGAAGGCTGGTGCTTCTGAAGGATTGGCTTTTGTTCCATTCTTACGTGAAGTTCAGATGTATAAGTTAAGCTGGAATAAGAAGAATATTGGTTTATTCTGGATTGTTAGCTGCTTATTAGGTTTAGTACTATTATTTGTTGGTAGTATGATTGAAGTTCAAATTCTTGCTTGGGTTGGATTTGTCTTAGTAATCATTTCTCAAGTATTACAGATTTTAAGAACATTTAAGCAGTCTAAGGCATTTGGTAGCGGTAGCTTAGCAACACTTCTATTGGTATTCTTAAATCCAATTGGAAATATTGTTGTGGCTCGTTCTACATCTGAATATAAGGGTGCAATGTAAGTAAAACGTCGAAAGACGTTTTTTTATTTTGATATTGACTTGTTTAAAAGAATACTATATTATTTTCGTGCATGTGTTTTAAACATGCTTCATGCGTGGTAGAGTGAGCAAACATTCGTTGACCACTGCATGTGGATTCTAGAAACATAGGAGGAAAGCCACATGGCAAAGAAAATTGCAAAAGTTTCAAAGTTGCAGTTCCCTGCAGGTCAAGCTAAGCCAGGTCCAGCTCTAGCAGCTGCTGGTATTAACATGCCTAAGTTCTGCACAGAATTTAATGACAAGACTAAGGATCGTCACGGCGACATCGTTCCTGTCATCATCACAGCATATGAAGACAAGAGTTTCGATTTCGTTCTAAAGACAACTCCTGCTGCTGTACTATTAAAGAAGGCTGCTGGTATTAGCAAGGCTTCTGGTACACCAAAGACAGTTAAGGCTGGTAAGATTACAAAGGCTCAGTTACAGGAAATTGCTGAGTATAAGATGCCTGATTTAAATGCTAACGATGTTGAAGCAGCTATGAGAATCGTAGCTGGTACAGCTCGTAACATGGGTATCGTAGTAGAAGGCGAGGAGAACTAAGCATGGCAGGAAAGAAGTATGAAGCTGCGAAGGCTCAGGTCGATCGCAACAAGATTTATGATTACAAAGAAGGTATCGCTTTAGCTAAGAAGTTAGCAAACACAAAGTTTGACTCTTCTGTTGAAGCATCATTCTATTTAAATGTAGACCCACGTCAGGCTGATCAGAACATCCGTGGTGCTATGGTACTTCCAAATGGTACTGGTAGAACTCAGAAGGTTCTTGTTATTACACAGGGTGCTAAGGAAGAAGAAGCTAAGAATGCTGGTGCTGATTTCGTCGGTGGAGCAGAAATGTTAGAAAAGATCCAGGGTGGCTGGTTCGACTTCGACATTATCGTTGCTACTCCAGATATGATGGGTCAGTTAGGTAAGTTAGGTCGTGTATTAGGTCCTAAGGGCTTAATGCCAAACCCTAAGACAGGTACAGTTACAATGAACGTTGCTGATGCTGTTAATGAAATCAAGAAGGGTAAGATTGAATACCGTGTTGACAAGGATGGTAACATCAATGTCATGATCGGTAAGGCTTCATTCACTGAAGAAGCTTTAGCTGAAAACTTCAAGGCTCTTTATGATCAGTTAACAAGAATTAGACCTGCGTCTGTTAAGGGTGCATTCATGAAGAATGTATCTGTTTCTACAACAATGGGTCCTGGTATCAAGGTTTCTGTTGACTAATTGAAACAAGCAATTAAGGATTATTCATAAGAATAATCCTTTTTTTTAATTTCGTATTATAATCTATGTGTCGGAGGTATTAATTATGTTAAATCAAAAACGTATCCAACGTTTATTGGATGAAGCTGATGTTGAACAGTTGTTGATAACCGATCCGTACGCTATTTATTATTTGTGCGGTAAGTGGTTTTTCCCAGGCGAAAGATTTTTAGCCTTATTAGTTAGGAAGAGCCATGAACCGATTTTGTTTGTAAATGCATTATTTAGATTTGAAGAAGATTTAGGTGTGCAAAAGTATTATTTGCAAGATGTAGATGATATTGCAAGTATCTTAAGTCAGTATGTTGATAGTAGTAAGGAATTGGGTGTTGATAAGAATTTGGCGGCTCGTTTCCTTATCCCGATGTTAGATAAAAAGATTGCGAGTAGATTTGTTAATGGATCATTAGCTGTAGATGAAACTAGAGCTGTTAAAGATGGTGAAGAAATTGCTTTAATGGTTGAGTCATCTCGTATTAATGACTTAGCAATGGCTGAGTTTAAGAAGTTGCCACACGCTGGTATGACGGAAATTGAAATAGCTAACAAGATGTTAGATATTTATAAGAGTTTTGGTGCTGAAGCATATTCATTTGATCCAATTGTTGCCTTTGGTAAGAATGCGGCTGATCCTCACCATATGCCAGATGAAACCGTTCTTCAAGAAGGAGATACTGTTTTATTTGATGTAGGATGTAAGTATAAGAATTATTGTTCGGATATGACGAGAACTTTCTTCTATAAAAAAGAACCAACTGCTGAGCAAAAGAATATCTATAACTTAGTAAGAAGAGCTAATGAAGAAGCTGAGGCTATGGTTAAACCAGGTGTAAGATTATGTGACATTGATGCTAAGGCTAGAGATATTATTACGGAAGGCGGATATGGCGAAGACTTTACACATCGTCTAGGACACTTCATTGGTATTGAAGATCATGAATATGGAGATGTAAGTGCAGCTTTCACTAAGCTAACAAAGCCAGGTAATATCTTCTCGATTGAACCAGGTATTTATCATCCATCAATTCTTGGATGTCGTATTGAGGATTTAATTTTAGTAACGAATGATGGTCATAAGGTACTAAATAATTATTCTCATGAAATAGAAATTATTGAATAAGTATTGACAAATAGTTAAAAATTTATTAGTATACTAATCGTTATCAAATACCATAGACAGTAACGGCGGATGCTTAATTATGTTACCGAGGTTGATTTGAAAGTATAAAAATTAGTACTTTTAGGCCCTCGCATGTAATCCGCGAGGGTTTTTCTATGATGTGTATTTAGATAACACAGATAGGAAGGTGAAGGAATGAATCAGACTATATTAGAGTCTAAGAAGGGCGTTGCTGCTGAAATTCAATCTAAGTTTGAAAATTCTTCATCCGCTGTTGTATGTGAGTACCGTGGTTTAAGCGTTGCTGAAATCACAGAACTTCGTAGAGCTTTAAGAGCTGAAGGCGTAGAAATGAAAGTCTACAAGAACACTCTTGCAAGCATTGCTGCTGAAAATGCAGGTTACGGAGAATTAAAGGACTCATTAACAGGTCCTAATGCTATCGCATTTGGTCAGGATGAAACATCAGCTGCTCGTGTTTTAGCTAAGTTTGCTAAGAAGCACGAAGCTCTAATTCTTAAGGGCGGTATTGTTGAAGGTAAGGTTGTTGATGTTGAAACAATCAAGTCACTATCTGCTCTACCAAACAGAGAAGGCATGCTATCAATGTTGTTATCTGTATTAAATGCTCCAGTATCTTCATTCGCTCGTGTAGTGAAGGCTGTTGCAGATGCTAGACCAGCTGACGGAGCTGAAGCTCCAGCTGCTGAAGAAGCAAGCGAAGAGGCTGCTGCTTAATTAAGCCTCATAATTAATTGTTAGAAAGTTTAAAAGGAGAAATTTAACATGGCAATCACTAAGGAAGATATTCTAGAATATCTAGATTCTGCTACAATCTTAGATTTAAATGATTTAGTTAAGTCTATCGAAGAAAAGTATGGCGTTACAGCTGCTGCTGCTGTTGCTGCTGCACCTGCTGCTGAAGCTGCTGCTGATGCTGCACCTGCTGCTGTTACAGTAGTTCTAAAGGAAGTTGGAGCAACTAAGGTTGCTGTCATCAAGGCTATCCGTGAAATCACAGGTTTAGGTCTAGTTGACGCTAAGAAGTTAGTTGACGGTGCTCCTGCTGAAATCAAGAAGGATGTTGCTGCTGACGAAGCTGAACAGATCAAGGCTAAGCTAGTTGAAGCTGGTGCTACAGTTGAATTCAAGTAATTCTTAAATAGCAAATTAAGTTTATAAAAGCCGTTATCATAACGGCTTTTAGCCCCTAAGGAGAAAGGTGGTGGCATATTGGCACATTATTTTACCGATAACCGCAATCTGTCTACTAACCGGAAGGAACATTCTTTCCGGTTTTTGGGGCATTTTTTTGATTTTATAACCGACAATGGTGTTTTTTCTAAGAATGGTGTTGATTATGGTACACTGGTCTTACTAGAAGCCGTTGTTGAACAAAATATACATGGAACAATATTAGATTTAGGATGTGGATATGGACCAATTAGTATTGTTTTAAAGAGTTTATATTCAGACATCGATGTAACATCAGTTGATGTCAATCCAAGAGCCGTAGAGCTAACCCAACTAAATTGTGACAAGAATAATGTTAAGTGTAACGTTCTTGTTTCTGATGGTTTCTCTCAGCTGAAGGAATCATCTTTTGATGTAGTAATTACCAATCCCCCGATCAGGGCTGGTAAAAAAGTAATATATCAAATGTTTGATGATGCATATGATCATCTTAACAATGAAGGAAAGTTGTTGGTTGTTATTCAGCGTAAACAGGGCGCAGAAAGCGCAATGCGCAAATTAGCTGAATTATTTGGCAATTGTGACGTTGTATCAAAGGATCGCGGATACTGGGTGCTATATTGTCAAAAATTGACGGATTGATAAAATGGTGTTAATATTGTAGATTGTATAAAAGTCGAAGAAATGGTATGAAAAATTGTACCTTTTTTCGGCATTTAATGCGATGCAGGCGAAAGGATGGCGTAAATGGAAAATAAGCAGACATACCACGTTGTGCATTATGGCAACAAAGCTGTGCGTAGAGACTACTCTAAGGTATCAAGTGGACTAGAGCTGCCGGATTTAGTTGAAATCCAGACAGCGTCTTTTGATTGGTTAATGAAAGAGGGTCTAAAGGAAGTATTTGATGATATTTATCCTATTAGTAACTTTGCAGGTAATATCAGATTAAACGTCCTTGACTACGAATTTGGTGAACCAAAGTATTCCATTAAAGAATGCGAATACAAGGAAATTAACTATTGTGCTCCTCTTAAGGCTAAGATGGAACTACAGGTTATGGATCCAGAAACAGGCGAAGTCATGACAAAGTGGGAAGAAGTCTATTTAGGAGACTTCCCTTTAATGACACCTACAGGAACATTTATTATTAATGGTGCTGAACGTGTTATTGTATCTCAGATTGTTCGTTCTCCAGGTTCTTATTTTGATATTCAGACAGAAGAAAGAACTGGACACGATACTTACTCAAGCGAATTAATTCCTAGTCGTGGTACATGGCTAGAATTCATGAGTGATGACAAGAAGGCAGCACTCGGTCGCATTTTCAATGTATCAATTGATAGAAGAAGAAAGATTCTTTCTACTATCTTATTTAAGGCTATCGGTATGTCTCTTGACCGTACAAAGGGTGAAGATGCATTCGATACAACAAAGATGAAGAAGTTCTTAAACGCTCTTAACTTTGATGTATTCGATGATGTCGTAGTTCCAGAAGAAGAACGTGAATTCTTAAATGATTACATGTTGTTATATACTTCTGTCTTTGGAAACTATGAAGAAGTTAGAAATACTCTAGCTGCCGATAAGACTAACACTAAGCATGATGCTTTAATCTCTGTATATGAAAATCAGCGTGCTGATGAAATTGCTACAGTAGATGGTGCTTTAAGCTTAATGGATGCTAAGTTCTTTGATTATCGTCGTTATGACTTAACAAAGGCTGGTCGTTATAAGGTTAGAAAGAAGTTAAATATTTTAGATCGTATGGAGGGTCATACTCTTCGTGACGATTTAGTTGGTGCTAATGGTAAGGTTATTTTAAAGAAGGGTAATGTTGTTACTAAGGATATTAGAAACATCTTAAAGCCTGAAATTAATAAGGGTATTGCTATGAAGGCATTACCATTCATGCATCAGTTCTCACATCCAACAATAGCTAAGGTTGATACTAAGGAATATAGTATCTTAGTTGGACGTGTCTTAGCTGAAGACTTATCTAGTAAGAATGTTGAAATGGAATTAGGTACAGTAATTACATTAGCTGATGCTAAGTTAATTGCTAAGGAATTCGAAAACGTTGACATTTATACTGGTATTTATGCTCAGGAAGTTAAGGTTTCAAACAATGATGTAAATGCTGTTCTTGATTATGGTAAGAGACTATACACAATCGGTCGTATTACGGTTGATGATAAGGATCTTTGTGATGAAGAAGGTTCATTAATTGTTAGTAGATATGTACCTGATATGGAAATTGAAAAGATTTCTACATCTGGTGAAGAATTAGTAGTTGCTGAAGCTACTAAGAGTAAGAATGTATCTATCTGGTTAGTTGGTGCTGCTGTTCAGCAGGTTTACATTGTTAAGGAAGATGGTACTGAAGTTAAGTTAATTGGTATCGATCCATTAAATGATAAGCATACAATTACAATGTCAGATATGTATGCACTATATAACTATCAGTTAACGATGTTAGATGGTGTTGGTACACAGGATGATATTGATATGCTTGCTAACCGTCGTATTCGTACAGTTGGTGAATTAATTCAGAACCAGTTCAGAATTGGTTTATCTCGTATGGAAAGAAATGTTAAGGAAAAGATGTCTATTAGTGATATCTCTAACTTAACACCAAAGCAGTTAACAAATACTCGTCCATTATCAGCTGCGATTAAAGAGTTCTTCTCTTCATCTCAGTTATCACAGTTCATGGATCAAGAAAATCCATTAGCTGAATTATCAAATAAGAGACGTATTTCTGCCTTAGGTCCAGGTGGTTTAACACGTGAACGTGCAGGATTTGAAGTACGTGATATTCATAACTCACATTATGGTCGTATTTGTCCTATCGAGACACCTGAAGGTCCAAATATCGGTTTGATTAACTACTTAACATCATATGCTAAGGTTAATGAATATGGTTTCCTAGAAACTCCATATCGTAAAGTTTTAGCTGATGGTACTGTATCAGATGAAATCGTATATATGGATGCAGCAGAAGAATATGATCATACTATTGCTCAGCTTGAACCACATGATATTAAGGATGGTAAGTTAGTTGGTAATAAGGTAGTCGCTCGTATTGCCGGTGAAACTGTCATGGTTGACCGTGAACAAGTAGACTATGCCGACGTATCTCCTCGTCAGATTGTATCTGTTGCTACAGCATGCGTTCCATTCTTGGAAAACGATGACGGACACCGTGCCCTAATGGGTGCGAACATGCAGCGTCAGGCCGTACCTCTATTAAATCCACATTCTCCATATGTTGGAACAGGTATGGAACACGCTATTGCTCGTTACTCTGGTGCAGCCTGTGTATGTACAGGCGAAGGTGTTGTCACATATGTTGATGCAGACAAGATTGTTGTTCAGGAAGACAATGGCAATGAAAAGACATATCAGTTAACTAAGTATCAGAGATCTAATGCATCTACATGCTTAAATCAGAAGCCAATCGTTTGGGATGGTGAAAGAGTTAAGCCTGGTGATATCTTAGCTGATGGTCCTTCTATGCAGAATGGTGAATTAGCTCTTGGTCAGAACGTTACTGTAGCGTTCATGACATGGCATGGTTACAACTATGAAGATGCTATCATCATGTCTGAAAGAATGCAGAGTGAAGATTTCTACACATCAGTACATATTGAAGAATATGATATTGAATGTCGTGATACAAAATTAGGTCCTGAAGAAATTACTCGTGATATTCCTAACGTTAGTGAAAGTGCATGCCGTAACCTAGATGGTCGTGGTATTGTCATGGTTGGTGCTGAAGTTAAGGAAGGCGATATTCTTGTTGGTAAGGTAACACCTAAGGGACAGAGCGATGTTTCTCCAGAAGAAAAGTTATTATTAGCTATCTTCGGTGAAAAGAGTCGTGAAGTTAGAGATAACTCTCTAAAGGTTCCACATGGTGGTGCTGGTATTGTTCATAGTATTCGTGTGTTCAACCGCAAGGATAATCATGAATTACCTCCAGGAGTTAATGAAATTGTTAAGGTATACATCGTTCAGAAGAGAAAGATTTCTGAAGGTGATAAGATGGCTGGTAGACATGGTAATAAGGGTGTCATTTCTCGTATTAACCCTGTTGAAGATATGCCATATATGAATGATGGTACACCAATTGATATTATGTTAAATCCATTCGGTGTTCCTTCTCGTATGAATATTGGTCAGGTATTAGAAGTTCACTTAGGTATGGCTGCTAAGCAGTTAGGCGTTAAGTTTGCAACTCCTGTATTTGATGGTGTTTCTACAGATGACTTACGTGATGTAATGGAAGAAGCAGATGTTTCTCGTGATGGTAAGTATGTCTTACATGATGGTATGACAGGTGAAGCTTACGATGAACGTATTTCTGTTGGTGTCATGTACATGATTAAGCTAGCACACATGGTCGACGATAAGTTACATGCACGTGCTACAGGTCCATACTCATTAGTTACTCAGCAGCCATTAGGTGGTAAGGCACAGAATGGTGGTCAGAGATTCGGTGAAATGGAAGTTTGGGCATTAGAAGCTTATGGTGCTGCACACACATTACAAGAAATCTTAACAGTTAAGTCAGATGATATTATGGGTCGTACAAAGACTTATGAAGCTATTGTTAAGGGTAAGGATTTACCAGAACCTGGTATCCCTGAATCCTTCCGTGTTATGGTTCATGAATTACAGGCATTAGCATTAGACGTTCGTATGATGGATGATGATGGTAATGAAATGGATCTAAAGCAGATGGAACAACAAGAGCTCAAGGAAGAGACTGCTGTTGATATGAGTCGTCAAAATTATGTTAATGATGCTGAAGAACACGTAAGTGAAGAAGGCTCATTGACAATCAAGGAAAGTCTTGAAGATGAAGAAGACGTTCCGGAAGCTGCAGTCGTTGGATTCGACGACGAAAACGAATAAGGAGGATGCAACAAGATGAATATCAATAACTTTACAGCGATTAAAATCGGACTTGCATCACCTGAAAAGATCCGTGAATGGTCTTATGGCGAAGTAAAGAAGCCAGAAACAATTAACTATCGTTCTCAAAAACCTGAACGTGACGGTTTATTCTGCGAGCGCATTTTCGGTCCTACAAAGGACTGGGAATGTTCTTGCGGTAAATATAAGAAGATTCGTTACCAGGGGGTTGTCTGTGACAGATGTGGTGTTGAAGTAACTAAGTCATCTGTTCGTAGAGAAAGAATGGGTCATATTGAATTGGCTGCTCCAGTAGCACATATTTGGTATTTAAGAGGAATTCCTAGCAGAATGTCTTTATTACTAAATGTTGCTCCTAAGGCTTTGGAAGAAGTTGTTTATTTCGTATCTTGGATTGTTACTGATCCAGGTGATACTAAACTTGCATATAAGCAGATTATCTCTGAAAGAGAATTACGCGAAAATAATGCAATTTATGGTGCTGGATCTTTCGTAGCTCAGACTGGTGCTGAAGCTGTTAAGACATTGCTTGAACAAGTTGATGTTGAGAAAGAATATAGTGAAATCATGGCTGAATTGGAAAAGGCTAGCGGTGAAAAGCGTAAGAAGTTAATCAAGCGTTTAGAAACTGTTGATGCTTTCCGTTCATCTGATAATAAGCCTGAGTGGATGGTTCTAACAGTATTACCTGTTATTCCACCAGATTTAAGACCTATGCTACAACTTGATGGGGGTCGTTTCGCTACTAGTGACTTGAACGATTTATATCGTCGTGTTATTACTCGTAACAACCGTCTAAAGAAGTTATTAGAATTAGGTACTCCTGCAATTATCGTTCAGAATGAAAAGAGAATGTTACAGGAAGCAGTTGATGCTTTAATTGATAACGGTCGTCGTTCTAAGCCTGTTACTGGTGCTGGTGGACGTGCTCTTAAGTCTCTATCTCATTCTCTTAAGGGTAAGCAGGGTCGTTTCAGACAGAACTTATTAGGTAAGCGTGTTGACTTCTCTGGTCGTTCTGTTATTGCGATTGGTCCTAAGCTAAAGATGTGGCAGTGTGGATTGCCTAAGGAAATGGCAATTCAGTTATATAAGCCATTTGTTATCAATGAATTAGTTGATAATCAGATTGCTTCAAATCCTAAGACAGCAGAAAAGTTAATTGCTCGTCAGGATTCAAGAGTATGGGATGTCGTTGAGCGTGTTATCGCTGAACACCCTGTATTCCTAAACCGTGCACCTACTCTTCATAGATTAGGTATTCAGGCATTTATGCCTCGCTTAGTTGAAGGTCGTGCTATTCGTGTCCATCCATTAGTATGTCCTGCATTTAATGCGGACTTCGATGGTGACCAGATGGCTGTGCATCTACCATTAAGTGAAATGGCTCGTGCTGAAACGGAAGTATTAATGCTTGGTGCTAACAACATCCTTGGTCCTAAGGATGGTAAGCCTATCGTTACACCTGGACAGGACCTTGTATTAGGTAACTTCTATGTAAACATGGAACAGACTGCTCAGGAATTCTACAATAAGGCTGATATGTTAGATAAGTTAGGTGAACCAGTAGAGGCTGCTAGATGGAGAAGATATGGTGACAATGAAGGTCATGTCTTCAAGAATCCTGATGAAGTCTTAATGGCTTACCAGACTGGTGTTGTTCATTTACACTCAAGAATTGCTTTACCAGCTAATAGTGTTGGTAAGACATGTTTCACAGCAGAACAGAATGAAAAGTACTTATTAACAACTGTTGGTAAGATTATCTTCAATGCTGCTATTCCTGCTGACTTCCCATATGTAAATGAAACAAATGCTGAGACATTAAAGGCAACTCCTGATACAGAATTTGTTCCAATGGGTACAGATATTAAGAAGGAATTTGCTAATCGTCCATTACATAGTGAATTTAAGAAGAAAGATTTAGGTAATTTCATTGCCGCTATCTTCGAAAAATATAAGAATGGTGATGGTTCAATTAAGTCACCTACTCCTCGTACAAGTGATATTCTTGATAGCTTGAAGGATATGGGTTACTTATATTCAACTATCGCTGGTATGACTGTAGCCTTAAGTGATATTACTCTTGCTCCACATAAGGAAGAAATGGTTCAAGAAGGTCGTGAAAAGGGTGAACAGTTAACTCAGTTAAGAGACAGAGGTCTATTAACTCCTCAGGAATGGGAACATGCATTCTCAGATCTATGGGGTAACGTTAAGGATAAGATTGGTGATACATTGATGGCTTCATTACCTCGTATGTCCCCAATCAACATGATGGCTGTATCTGGTGCCCGTGGTAATAAGAACCACTTTACTCAGCTTGCTGGTATGCGTGGTCTTATGGCTCGTCCTACTCAGTCAAAGAGTAGAGGTGAATATCAGCCTTCAATTATCGAAGTCCCTATCTATTCTTCATTCCGTGAAGGTATGACAGTGTCTGAATTCTTTAACTCTTCACATGGTGTACGTAAGGGTCTAACTGATACAGCGTTAAAGACTGCTGAATCTGGTTACCTAACAAGACGTCTTGTCGATGTTGCCCAGGAAGTAGTTATCAGTGAAGAAGACTGTGGAACAGAAAAGGGTTATATCGTATCTGATATCGTCGATCAGCGTAACAACTCAATGATTGAAAAGTTATTTGATAGAATCGTTGGTCGTTATACACATCTACCTGTTGAAGATCCAAATACTGGTGAAGTAATCATCGGTGCTGATGAATTCATTTCTGATGAAATCGCTCAGAAGATTGTTAATGCTGGTGTTAAGGAAGTTTCAATTCGTAACGTCTTCACTTGTGAAGCTGAAAAGGGTATTTGCCGTAAGTGTTATGGTCGTAACATGGCGACTGGTAACCTTGTTGAAGAAGGTGAAGCAGTTGGTATTATGGCTGCGCAGGCTATCGGTGAACCTGGTACACAGCTAACAATGAGAAGCTTCCACTCTGGTGGTGCTGCTACAGCTCAGGGTGATATCACACAGGGTTTACCTCGTGTCGAAGAATTATTCGAAGCTCGTACGCCTAAGGGTGTTGCTGTCATTTCTAAGATTGATGGTGAAATCACTGATATCCGTGAAAATGATACGCATACAGGTCAGATTGTTACAGTAACTAACGATAAGGAATCTATCGAACACAAGTGTGACTTAACTCAGGTTATTCGTCCTTGGATGAAGGTTGGTGTTAAGGTTCATGCTGGTGAAAAGCTAACTGAAGGACAGATTGCTCCTAAGGAATTATTAGAAGTAGCTGGTGTTAAGGCTGTTCAGGAATATATTCTTAAGGAAGTTAAGAAGGTATATGCTACTCAGTCTATCGATATTTCTGATAAGCACCTTGAAGTTATGATTAAGCAGATGCTTAAGAAGATTATCGTTCTTGAGAGCGGTGATTCTGGCTTAAGTGCTGGTCAGACTCTATCATTAGCTAATATTAATGCTATCAATGAAGACTTACTTGATGAAGGTAAGAGACCTGCTAAGTTTGGTCCAATGCTACTTGGTATTTCTAAGTCAGCCGTTGAAACTGATTCCTTCTTATCAGCTGCTTCATTCCAGGAAACAACTCGTGTGTTAACTGATGCTGCAGTAAGAGGTAAGATTGATCACCTAGAAGGTCTAAAGGAAAACGTTATTATTGGTAAGTTAATTCCTGCTGG
>Ga0181612_130411_pt1 | contig 13902 bp, 9 predicted proteins | sample HoacroProtozoa21_FD_119630 | JGI IMG/M metagenome (GOLD analysis project Ga0181612, IMG submission 119630) | Hoatzin crop microbial communities from Cojedes, Venezuel. Combined Assembly of Gp0051906, Gp0051904, Gp0051908
CTCCTCTGAACCCACTCCAAAAGGCCCATGTCTTTCCTGTACTGAAGGCTCCAGAGCTGGACGCAGGACTCCAGGTGGGGTCTCACCAGAGTGGAAAGGAAATTGGAATATAGAAAGGAAGTGTATCTGTGTGGTCGTAATGGTTACACTGCTAAAAGAAGGTGCTTGACACTATACAGAAGTGTCACTGGATTTTATATATTATAGACTATATTTTATATTTGAAGTATCTTTGTTAATATGTATATCATGTACTAAAAGATATATCTTGTGATTGGTTGTATATGTAAAGCTGTATGTGAAGTTATTCCTTGTTAGGTTAGACTATTTTGTACTCCTGAGATGCTTCTAGGTCACGTGGATGTTCTGTCAAGCTGACCTTTGGCACAGGTTCATAGGTTTAGTCAGGAGCCTGATTTCACCACAGGACTGGGACTCTTAAAATATTTTTCTGAGTTTGAGGGTTTGTGCCCTCAAAGTAAACATGATCTATGCATTGCATCATATTCCCACCTTCCAGAACAGAGCTATAGGAGTAGCCTAATAATTTCAGAGAAGGGAGAGGAAAACCTTACGCCTTAGCTGTTTCTAGGTATGGTTCTAACTGAGTGCATGATTAGAAGTGAACAATTTATTTATTTGCCTCTTTATACTCATAAAATGATCAGAATTCAATTTTCTTGAATTTACTATTTGCTCAGGGCTTTTACACACTCGGTATTCTTTCTTTTTTTGTCTGTGACAGAAGGGAAAATTCTGAGGAAAAAGGCAGAACCTAAGGAGTGGCACCTGTTAAATAATCTTCTGTACTGGTCCCAGGTCAGGATAATGTGATGGTCAGCGCTTCCATACATGAGATTTCTAGGGAGTAACGTGCTTCATCTGTGCTCCTCTGGCAATATGTGCTTCTACTTTGGGTCTTAAACTCTTAAGTATCTAAAAGAGAACCTGTTTGTTTTTTCCAGCTATAGTGGATGATTAAATGAAAGCTATTGCCACTCTTCACCAGTCTTGCCTTGCAACACCATCATGGCCACAGCACTACTATAAAACTTACTCATTTTCTCTCATGCCAGCTTCGTGTTGGAGGAGGTACTGCCCTAAAGCCTGCATTAAATCTACGCCAGTGCACAAAGCACTGTTTGAACTACTTAAAATCATCACAGAAACGGAGATCATGAGCACTCTTCCACTGATGCTGAATAAGATCTGCCTCAAGAAAACTGGTAGAAACTTAATGGCAGTGATAGCTTAGCATTTTTTGTAAGACTAAAAATTTCTTATGAAGAAATGCTTCTGCCCCATATTCTGTGATAATGAAGGTTACAGGGACAGGGTATGTGGGAGTGGGATGGGGATCTATCAGGTAGGAACCTGATATTTGCTGACACAGAGGACGCTTGCTTATTATGCTGGCATGCATCTTAATGTCTTTGCCTTGGCTCTCTTGCCTGATCTGCTTGAATTCACCTTAACACCATTTCTAGCACGGTCACTAACAGCTTGTTTGAGAGAAAAATTGTACTATGATGGGTTTTGAGATGTACAGATAGTTTAAAGTTTTGGTCACTGTCAAATGAAATAAAAAAAAAAAAAATCTACGGGCATCATCCTTTCCACAAGGAGTGCAATTAGATCTTTGCCTAGTTAATTGAAGCAAGTGTGTGCCAGGGGTTTGAGAAATGGGGAGGGGCAGATGCTTTCTGTATGTCAGACAGTGGCCTTTAACATAAAACCTGCTATTTTGGTGTGAATATTGGAGGCAGCAATCTTCAAATTTGCTTTCAGATGACATTTATGAGCTAAACTCAATCATTTATATTTGTGGAAAGCTGACATTGAAGAAACTTGTCTTTAAACCAGAGTGGATACTTGGGAAACTTTTTTACATTAGAATACCTCTATTTATAGCACAGATTTAGATGAGGAACCTGGCAAGCTGCCCCAGCAGTACAAATCACTGGAACTTTTTGGTTCTTTTGTGCATAACTTATCACTTTAACATCACATCCACAAGATATTGAGTGTAATAGGAGCCCTGGTTATTTATAAATGTACAGCAAAACTGCAGGGGGAAAGGTTTATTTTTTTATTGAAGAAGCAAAGCACAGAAAGTTATAGTCTGATTTATATGTAATTATGCATGCAGCCAGATCTTGGTATGAACTAGGGAAAAATCTTTTGTTTGAGCTTTCTAGTGCTTATATTCAAATCTTTAATTAACTTTTTCTCTGTAATTCTCAATATGTTTCTATTCTAATACTCAATATGATTTGATAGTGTTCAGGGAACAAAAGGTAAGGCTTACTGTGGCTAATTTAACACCTGTAAACTCCTGCAGATGAGCAAGTAAAGAATGCAAAGCCTTTTGGGAGGGAGGGGGGAAAAATGTAAGCCTTATATTACGAAGGTAGTAGTTCAAACGCTGCTTAGATTAATTCATTAGTTAGAAGTTGTATTTTCCATCTGTGCAAGTATAAACTGATTAGTTCTTAACATTTTATACAAGTAAAATATAAAATGTGAAACTTTTCAAAGTTTATTAAATAAATTTCTAGAAAAGTGAAATAGACCTGTGGCCAGAATGTCAAGCCAGGGATTGTTTCCACACCTCTTCCATGTTCTTGACCTCATGTTTTATTTGGAGGACGGGAGAATTCTTTAAAGTATTTTTTATATCTCTGAAATATTTATGGCCTTAAAATAATCATATATAGGAGACCATTTCAGTAAGGAACTGCAACTGATGCATAATCTTAAATTTATGCACAATTTCAATGTCTTATTGAATACTCACTGTCCCATTCTGTGCAATGTGGTGTATGAATTTCAAATTAGTTGACCGAAATTGAATTGCATAGAGCCTTGTGCAGAAGCCAGCCTTTGTATTGTGCAGTTTGAAATTTTTTCTTCTAATGGATTGTGCCTTGAAAATGATTTAAAAGTGCTTTGAACAAAGCTCAGATAATTTCATTTTAGAGCTATAAATTCTGAAGAGAAGGAAAACTTGGAGTTTAACTTCTGGTATGTGCAGGATGCTTTTGCCATGAGCAACACTCTAGAAGGCTTGGAAGGACTTCATAAGGATTAGATCTGGGCTCAGAAGTGGTTAAAGAATGCAAAACAACAAAAAGTTAAATGACACTGATCTTTCTGCACTACAAGAATTTCTCTAGACTTAATTTTCTGTAGGTATAGGTGAAGAAGCTGAGCATCAAGAGTTGAAAGAGTAAAAGAAGGATGTTGGAAACTGAGTTCAAGAGGTTTTTAAGGGAGACATGACAGAACTGAGTTGCATGAAGTTGTCTCCACGCCCAAGGTCCCATGTAATTGGTATATAATATTTTATAAGTTTGCAGACTTTGTACTTTTCAATCAAGAAAAGTCATTTTAAAAAAGCCAGTTGCTAATGTTGTGCGGAGGTGAGACTTACTGAAGTAACTGGTGGTAAATTGCAATGGGATTATAGTTTTATAATCCCGATTTCAGGAAAAGAGGAATCATAGAATCATAGGTTGGAAAAGACCTCTAAGATCATGAAGTCCAACCATCTGCCCAACAACACCATGCCTACTAATCCATATCCCAAAGTACCACATCTACAGTTTTTTTTTAAACACCTCCAGGCATGGTGACTCAGCCACCTCCCTGGGCAGCCTGTTCCAATGCCTGACCACTAGGAACATAGACCCAGCACAATAACAACAGAGGTGCTAGAACCAGAAGCATTCTGGAGTAGCCTGAGGGGTTCTGACGTGCAATTAGCTCCCAAAACTGAATTTTTCTTTTGGCTTTGGTGTTGGAAATAAACCTATGCTGCCTCAAGATGAAATGTCCCAATCTGTGCCTCCTGAATGGCAAAGAAGGATTCTGATACCTTTATTTTAGTGTGGTTTTTAATGGAATTTAAATGTGAGTAATTATGTTTCCTTGGATGATACATATGTAAGATTGGTACTTTCTGGAAGGTTGGCATTTACGGTGCCTTTAAGGCTTGCTTTTCTCTTCTGTCTTCGTGTTATTCACACATGTGCTTTAAAAAGGTAAGGTAAATAAATTGACTTCTGAAGTCAGGATATATTACCTTAGAACATGTTTAAAGTATCATCTCAGTATTTCCTCTCAGAAGTAACTTTCACCTAATAATACTTTAAGTTCTTGGCTTTAACTCTGGGCCTTCAGCTGATTTGCCATGACTGTCCTGAGCATACCATGGGTAGGTAAGCTCTTAATGTATGTTAGGCTGGGTTTTTGTTGCAGGCATGTTTACATGGAGAGATATATATGGCAAGAATGACATTACTCTGCACACATCGGAAAGATCAGCTGTGAGCCCGCTCCAGGTGGCGGGTGTATGATCACAGTGCTGGCACAGTGTTCATGTTGGCAAGGTCTGCCACCTTGATCCTAGGGCTGCATCAAGGTTCTATACAGCTATCAGACTAGAGTTGGTGTACAAGTCATGGTGAGGACAGGAGTTCAGGTCCTCTCCTGCTCCTTTGGACAACTGTTAATGCTGAGGAAAAGCAAACAGACTCATTTTTGAACAGTGTTTACAAAATAATTCTTTCACATTTGTTAAAATATCATGTGGCTAGAGGTGTTTATGTAGAGTGTCAAGGAGCACTTGAGTTTAAAAAAAAAACTTCTCATAGGTTTTTGTGCATACTGAATGACATTTTAAAGTCAGGCACAAAATGAATGCATCAAAATGATTTTTTTGGTTGACAACAACAAAATTTTATTCTTTACTTTCATCACTCTTATAGCTATCATTTTTCAAAAAGCAGGCAAGCTGTTTCCAGAAATCTTACACTGAACAATGAACTTGGTCTTACTGAAGGCAGCATGGAGTAGAAAATTTTTTGACACAGGCATTATTCTTCAAGATTATTCTGACACTTTTACTGCTTGTTAAATGTGGGAAGGGTAGGAGAAAGTGGAGAGCTCAGGGTGTGCATGTGTGTATGTATGGATGCACAAGGCTATGTGTGACTAAAGTTAGCTTTTTATGAGTCTCCAGAAATTCCAGCTCTTATCTTGAACAAAGGGTTAGGAAGGTTCATAATTCTTCTGAATTGCTTATCTAAATCATTCACCTAACCTTTTTTAATTAACAAGAGGACGACTCTACAGTGTTCAAATCAGAAGACTGAGTCTTGTTTCTGCTGATTACTTGTATGTGATTGGGGGATAGTATTTTCATTTTTTATCTTGCTGTAATACTGCCTTGATTCCCTGAAAGTGTGCTGACTAATCGTGGTAAGGGAAAAGTACTTGAGGCCAGATGAGTGCAGGATCCGTTGGTACCAGGCTTCTCTGCCAGAACACCAAAATAATTCTGATTAAAATGATAAGCACCTTTTAATATATTTTCCACATTAAAAGGAAAAAATCATGGATGAATAGAAGTGCAAAATCTTGTGCAAGTGATGTGCCCTGTAAAACTTGTCTTTTCTGTGCTTTAACTTCTATTCATTGTGATTTTCAAAGTCAAATTGAACTACTTCACAACAGCCAAGCCAATGCTGTTCTATTCTGCACACTGTATGTTTAAAGTAAACATCCCTTGTGGCTCATTACCCTGTAGGTTTAACAGTCCTGGAATTGATTGTGATGGCTCAAAAAATTGCTTTTTCCTTGCCCTCTGAGCCCGATGCTGCCGTAGCAGCAGGTCTAAGGTAGTGAAGGGACCTTTGTGTGGAGGATGATGCAGGTGATGTAGCTTTGGGGATGTTGGTGGCAGCTAAAGACATTACTCCCCGTAGCCAGAGACTGCTCTCCTGTTAGACTTGTCATCTCAGCTGCTTGACAGAAGTGCCTGCCTCATTTCAGTTGAAATGCAAAAGTGTGGCTTAAATTGTGTAAAAAAAGAAAAATAAGTTTGCTAATCAAGCTTCTGACCAGTTGAGTGGGCAGCCTGGGGAAAAATGCTTTCCTCAAGTTCTTAACATTGAGCCCAATTTTTTTAAAATGAAAGTTGCCACCACCACCACTGACCTGTCTGGAGGCTGACCTTGGACAGGTGCTTGCCCATCCCTGCCCTGCAGGGCCAAGGTGGGATGTGCTTTGGCCGGGACTCCATGGCTGCTGCCACAGCATGTGTGCTGACAGTCCCTCTCCCCTTGGGTTGGTCCTCGTGACTGTGGGGGACAGTGGGCTCAGTTGCTTCTTGTGGGGGTGATTAATGTCATGATCTTGGGTTGGGTAGACCATGGACCCCTGGTTCCTGGGCCTTCTACCCCATTGCCTGCAAAATAGTATGGGTTAAATCCTCTTCTTTGCAGTGGGTGTGAGGTTGCTCATGTGCCTTGCTGAGGGTTAGTTGTTATGGAACACCGACTGTTGCAAACAAAGCTTAATTTACTCTAATTTCTCATTATTTTGGTTGTGTGAGGTTTTGACAGGCAGAATGCAGTGCATGCTGCTTCTAATTCTTTTAATGGTTGGATCTTGTTTATGCCCTAGGTCACTGTTGTAAATATTCTTGCTTGAACCACAAGAACTCCCCATTTGTTGCCCTGTTATTCAAGATAATCCTAAACCCTACTTTTGGTGCTAAGGCATATGCCATGTTCTGGTTTTAAATCTACAGTATATAGCTTTAATGCAAATTAATCAGCAATCCCAATGTGCTCATACTCATTCATTAGTGCCATAAAAACCTAAGTCTTGATATGTAGAATATTTTACTTTCATTTTAAATGGTATTGTGTCAAGGCCTTTCTGAAATTATATCTGTCTAAAACTTAGAAGCTATCAGCTTTAGAACTGTGTTTAAAATAACTTTGTCAAGACATATTTGAGTTTTTATTGCTACATTAAACCACTTTTTATTGTGTCATAAAATGCACAGGCAGTATTTACACTTCCAAATATTTTAAATATGCAGCCAAACCCTTTAGAAATGATGAGGTATTGGCATCACTCGCTTCAGTGAGGTCTTGCTTCATGAGAATGCTGCGGTGTGTCATCCTCTTGTTACTCTGTGGATGTGTTTGCTTGAGTATATGCAACATCTTGGTTAACGTACCTATGTGGGTAGAGAACTTATCTGATAGGCAGCCCTGAATGGAAGGATTGCTACATGTTACTGCTGCAGTGAGGCACTGCTAGCCTGCTTGCTGGGCTGGGGGATTGGAAATCAGGAGAGCGGGAGTCTGTTCACAGGACTGTTGCTGAGCCTTTGTTGCTTGACCTTGAATATTCTTCAGCAAATCACTTAACTCCTCTGAGTTGCTATGCATTTTTTGTGAAAACAGGTAACAAGTTACTTGAAGCAACTACTCTTTGAAAAGTGTTTGGATACCTGTAGCTGAAAGACTTTGGCAATGTATGCTATTATTGTGTATACTACTCTTCTGTATGATTCAAATGTCCTTTGTATCAAAGGGGATATTTTTGACTATTGTTTTTCCATTAGGCATGGCTCATTTTACCTTTTTGGGTTTTTGTTGGAAAGTCAAGCTGAGTTTTGAAACGTATCCAATAATCATCCCTCTAAACTTATCAGAGATCATAAAAGCACTTCTGTTGGAGCTGAAACCAAGTGATGATTTTCTGCTTTTGTGTTCTGTTCATTTTTTTGTGCATACCTCAAATCATGGAAGAAAACAGTAGAATGTGCAATAATCTTTTTTATATGAAAGTAAGCCAAAATACTCTAATGCTGTCAAAGTTCCATTTTGCCCATATAAAATACATTGATTTAAAATGTCTTGCTTATTAACAACACAATGTTTTTTATGACATAACTTCTTCCTTAGTTTTTTGTCTATTCTAGGGATTGCTTTGTGTGATTCACATTGCAAGACTGACTGATTTGAACACAGGTTTTCCTGAACAACCATATTTCAGCTCAGCAGCTCTCCTTGCTTCCCAGAGAGTCTAACAAAGTCTGTCATAAGAGGGATTCTCTTTCCTAAACAAGAATTAAAAAAACCCAACAAAACCAACCACAAAACATCTACCTCTCTCAAGGTCCTCACAGAAATCAAGGGCTTTTCTAAACTAGGATCAGATCCTGAACGAGAGCGCCAATTTCAAAGGCTTCCTTTAGAGATTAATGACTGCAGATTGAAGACATCACATCTGGAGATGAAGCTTTAAGAAGTTCAGACCATATGTTTGACAAGTGCTTTTTGTGTAAATAAGCGAAGTAAGTATCTGACTAAACATGGTGAACTAACAAAAAACTCAAAACCTGCGAGCAAGATATACTTTTCTGAAGAAGTATACAAACATCTGTTACATTGCTGTGTTGGAAACAGTCACGTGTAAAATTCTCTGGGCTGTCCAACCCTTTGCACAGCTAATCAAGTCTTTGATCAAAGCCCACTTTGTTCACGCAAGGGCAGGAGGGTTATAGAAGTGAACAGTGTGTCTGTATTGAAGACCTGGGGTAAATATGGCACTGAACGTTCATGAATGTTGCCAGTTTTATAAATATATTATGTGAGTTCAATAATACCTGGGTCCTCTACAGCACGCTTTGTCATATGCTGTTAATGGCTTTTAAAGGAAGAAGCTCTGATGTGTGTTCGTAAGAGATGGTCACCTGCCTGAGGCCTAGAGCCCAGGTCTCTGTGTCTAGAGCTCTGTCAATATGGCTGCACACCTTCCACCAATGATATGAATGCTTACTGCTTGCAAGGAAGCATTCTACCAGGTTCACAGAAAACAAATCCTTGAATCAGGTTTGAGATTAAAATGTGTGATTGTATGAGTTCCCACCAAGTGACCATGGCCGGGGAGGAAGAGAGATGTGCTGTCTGAGCTGCATGCCAATCAAACAGCTGGAAATTCCAGCACCAAATAAGAGTTACTGTCTATTCCGGCAGAAGGTATCAGCAAATAGTAATTCATGGAGAAGATTCCATAGATAAATTTTTCTTCAGAAATTATCTGAAAATCATGAGCTCTTCCTGCTCTATTCTTGCAGGAGATGGGGAGGAATTCAATGAGTTACATTATATATGACTTATTTGTATAGCTCAGCCTGTGTTTCTAATGTATCTGCTCTGCATCTTTTATAGATGAAGCACCTCTTTCTGCAGGGCTGTGTATTAAGGAACTTTCAAAGCTGCTAAATTTAATTTAAGAATCAGGTGTATATCTGTGACCTCCTTTGTCTCTTCAATCTCCATTAAAGTATGCTTGCTTCCTTTTGTTTTATTGCATTGATTGAACTTTTTCACATAATCGGACAAAATCTGAAGTCCTCTAGAATAATAAATCTTGAAGAAAATCAAATCTCGTTAAAACAACTGATTAGAGGTGTTCCTCCAATAGTATTCTGGCAGTAGTGGTGTCTGCTATTTCCTTTGGTTTTTTTTGTTTGAGGAATGAATTTATAATAACTGTTGCTGCACATCCTAGTGTGTGGCACTGGAGATGCTGTGTAAAAGATGAGCTAAGTCACAAAAGTGAAGGAGTGGTAGCTGTGGTGTTGACAGTAATCTTTGCCACCCTGCAGTCACTCAAGCACTCTCTGGTAATTATGTGCAAGTAGACTTGGTAGACTGTAAAAGTGGTTGGCTACGGAAGTGGAGGGGATGGTGGGAAGATGCCTTTGCAGATGCATACAATCTTGTTTTTAATTTATTTCTACTTGTCCGTCCAGCCAGCTTTTTGGTTTGGACTTGTCATACGTATTTTATTTCTACTACTGGTAATCATAATACTCATCTAGCAGTTCATTCAACTTCCTGCTTTTCTTTTGTGCACCTAAGTCTTTGAGCATGTTGCAGTGTGACTTCCTTCAGCAGTGACTTCACAGAGTATTTTTTTAAGAGTATGTTCAGCTGTTTAAGCTTTGGCTTAGAAGTTTAGGTGGGCCTGGAGTACTAAAAACAGGATGTTTGGGTCTTGTTCATGTAGGATGAATGTGTTTTTCTGGGGTATCTGGCAGGGAACGTGCTCCTCCTCTTACCCTGTGGTCCCTCTCACTGGGTTTGGCATGCTTAATACTGATGACAGGAGCTTTCTCCTGCTCTTGCTTTTACACTGGCATATTGCAGTCACTCTCATAGTCTATCCTAGGCATGCATGCCTTGCACCTCTGCAGGTTAATACTGGCTGGTTCGAGAATCTGTAAATTAGTAGATGTATTTATCAGCCTGTGGTGTAAAAGCAAATGTGACTCCCCAATGGAAATCTTCCCTTCGTGTATGTGCTTATGATTCTTACTTATTAATGTGCTCTCCTTCATGCAGACGTGCTTTTATATTTTTCTGAAATCTTGCTATTTTCTTTTTAGAACTTCTCCTTCTGATGAGCATCATTCAGAATGACAAGTCATGGAAGTTGATGCAGTTAATATGGGGGAATTTTTTGAGCCATATTTAGTTTTATCTTAAAAAAATCTCAGTTCAACTTGCATTCTTTTTCAGTCCACTAGATGAATGGTTTGCCTGTGACTTTCCTTAAAGTTTCTGTGTGTATATGATCAGTTCTTCTAAGAGATGACTTAGGAAACTGTGGGCTCAGAATATATATGGCTGGGATCTACTGGAATTTCAGGACAGGGATTCTTTATGGGTATCAGAACCTGGGTACTTGCCTAATACTGCAAATACAATTTAGAATAGGTCTGACAAAAGCTTTAGTAAGCTACTACTATGATTGTGGTAAGAACAGTTGGACAGCATCCCTTCTGCTCCCCTGTTCTCTGCCAAGTGATTGCAGAGACCCAACCTGTATAGTCTTTCAGAAAAGAGATGAGGAAAAACAGTCATTTCAAAGTTAAAGCCAGGTATCCATCCCTGGTAGGGATGTGCTCCTAAGTAGCTTGTTAGCTGCTGCAGTTCTAATAATGAATCAAACAGGTGACAATATGGAGAGGTGGCTCTTGGTGGTGCCTACAGGAGTGGCACACCTAGTGTTATCTTGGCAATGGCGGCGTTGGAAACCATCACAACTTTTAGTTAGGCTAAACTTCTTAGCCAGACATCTTAAATATGAACAACTTTACTGCCACACGGAGGACTACCATGAGTCAAAAAATCTTTACAGAAAAAGAAGTCTCAATAAGAGTGATCAGGATCAGAATGGAAGAAAGTCAGCAACTGTGTTTTCACTGTGGACATAGCTAACAGGGTGCAGAGAGGGACGCGATTGTCAGTTACTTCAGACAAGATCTGTTTGGTTTTGTAACCAGAGAGTCTTCTCAAGGTCTTGATCATGGTGCATTTGAGGGACACATACCATGGACATGCCTTCACGATTCCCGCTTCACATACCATCCTAAACAAGATGCTCTGGTTTATAGTTACCACACAGAAAAAATGGCCAGCAATGAACAACCAGAATAAATCTTTCCAGGAACAGGTCAGCATCTCTTGCTGTTGGTATGGTCAGTTTTAAGTGCTGAAAGCTGACGGACAGGCATGCAGCTAATGTGGTATGAGGCACATCCAACCAACTTTGTCTTGTTTCAGTGGGGGAAAACAACAGTTTAGCTGGATTTCTCTCTTTACAGTAAAATTTTAAAACTAGATGCTTATTTCCACATTAATGCACATTATGAGGTTTCAGAAACCTTGCTGTCATAACACCTTTGACCAGCTTGTGGTCAGCTCAGTATACTTTAGCCTATTTCTAGTCAAAAGACTGAAGTAGCAGTGAAAATTCTAATGTTTTGACATTTTTCTTGTGAAAGTAGCATGTTTTTCTTGGTTTTAAGCAGCTTTTTTTGGAGCCAACTACTAGATCCCTTCTACATGTGATGTAAAATGAATATTTTCTATCTAAATCTCTTATCAACATGTACATAAGTGGACTTACTAAAAGCAGGAATTTGCATGTTAAATTACTGTTGTGCAGCTGTTGCCCTTTTCATGATGCACATCATTATTTTAAAAATTAGTTCTTTCACAAGTATGTCAAAGTTCTCTGCCAGGAAATGGTCACTCTTCTCCCTCTGCAATTCAGTCAAGCCCACTGGCACCTCTATCTTGATTTATCTTTACAAAATTATCCCCATCTATTATGTTCATATAGATTACTTCCTTCTAGATGCTTGCTTTCCCTTTAAATCATATATTTGATTGAACTGTAACTAAAATAGAGTAGATTAAAATCCCTGTGATCAATCACTTGATTCCCTGAGAGGAATCACTTGTACTTCTCACTTCACTGAGCTTGTGGTTTTATCAGCATCTCCTGTTGTTAGTAGACTTCAATTTCAACTACTTGATTTTTTTTGTTTCCTTATATTCTGTGCACTTTGCTTCCTGTACATCACTGTAAGTGTCAGAACACGTCTTGTCTTTTCTTTGCACCATTTTTAAACTCAAAACTTGCTGTGATAACACTAACCTCTAAAAGCTGTCACTCCTACTTGTTAAAAATAATGTAAGAGCCTTCAGGCACCACTTATGCTTTTTTCATTTTTTGCTCTTGTATACTTTAAGTTTTTATAAACTTAAGAGTCTGTGTGTGGGTTGTTCTTGTCATCTGATGGTCTTTTAAGCAAAACCTGAGTCTCTAAATTAAAGGGAACCAGAGAAACAGTGTGATGGATTCCAGCAGAGACAAGCTCAACTTCAAGATTTGTGGTCATATACCTCTGAGAACAAGGTGTTTCCACTGTGGGTTTAGATGGAAATGATGTAGTTGACCTCTCAAGTGTCAAAATATTTTGAAGTAAACTCATTTGCTATCCCTCTGTAGCTGTATGACTGCTCTTAATATCTCAGTGGCTCCCAGTATTCTCATGTTCTTGGAGATGGGCATGAGACATGGAAGGTAAGTTAATTAACCAACACACAACAAGAAACTGGTGGTGGATCCATTGAAACACAGCCTTACACTCTTGCTGTATTAGCCTTCATTTTCGAAGTTTGACTCCAGTTTTTGTTTATTCCTACATCATCAAAAGTGGTGACTTCAGTCCTAAATTTCCTCCCAGTGGATGCAAACTCTGAACTAGTGATGTGGCAATAAGCTCTGACTAAATATGAGCACTGAGAATACCAAAATATGAATGACTACCTACTTTAGTGTGTTAGACTGGATGAAGAGAGCACTTCTGCCAGTGTCTCCCAGTTATCCGTGTTGGAGAATCTATTTGGAAAACAGCAACTAGACTCCTGCAAGGTGATGCTAAGCAAAGACATCAGCAGTACACCTAGAGCAGTTGAAGCTAATCACTGCTCACTCTGCAGGACCATGCTAGACCTAGCATAAAGTAAAGGTTCTGGAATGGTTAAGGTGTGGGTGCTGCCCTCCAAACCTGCTGCCTGGACTGCAGATCTGCCTCTGCTGAGCTGCAGTACTTGCTAATGCAAATGTAAGTGAAATTTGTCAAACTCTACAGGAGGCCTGCTGTAAAGGTGTGCTCATTCTGATTCGCTCATATTTCTGTAATGTGTTTTCAGTGAGCCTGAGTTACAGGAATATGTTTCTATTTTTTGGGAGCACTAAGATAAACACCAGATTTTGGTTCATTTGCATAGGGTCTTCAAACATTTCTTGCTCCTTGTGGCTGAACTATGTTGATGGCCACATTTTTGGTGCCTCTCATTTGGATGCATTTAGCTAGAAGTCCTTACTGTATGGAGGCAGGGTTAGCGCACACTAGCTCTTCGTGATATGATTTGTCTGGGTCATCCAAGCTGTGTGGTATGGGTTAAGTGTTCTCCCTCTTTGTCTTTGCATTTCCAACTGGGTAACAGAAATATTCTGAACAAGCAAGTAATTGCGACTACAAAAACCTTTTTATGGTTCTACTAAAACTCTAAGATTTGAGGTTTTCGGACACTGTCCGGCATGTCTGGCACAAATGTAAATGAATAAAAAGTCACTGAGTTGCAGTGAATGAATTCTTATTAAGCAGCCTTGATTTGTTTTTGTAATAAGACTTAGCTTTACAGATAGAATTTGGCTAAAATGTAGGCAATA
>Ga0181612_166550_pt1 | contig 13902 bp, 16 predicted proteins | sample HoacroProtozoa21_FD_119630 | JGI IMG/M metagenome (GOLD analysis project Ga0181612, IMG submission 119630) | Hoatzin crop microbial communities from Cojedes, Venezuel. Combined Assembly of Gp0051906, Gp0051904, Gp0051908
CTAAAGCATCTCAGAAAGCGGAGCTTTGCCACTTAAACTCAATATCCGTCTTCCTGAGAAAGGAGTAGAAATAAGTCTGGGCAGCAGATGGTAAAGTCTTCCGCGCAGCTAAGGAGGAGAGAGTGAACGATAGTGATACTTCTGACATCTCATTAAATAAACATGCCTCAGACATGAATACGCCGCAGTGTGGGTGACTAAACAGACTACTGCATATTCACAAGTAGGTGTCTGCCTAAGAGGTGCCTGCCTGTTGAATCAACATTTCCAGGACTTCTACACGTAGCAGCCAGCCACAGCTCGACAAACAGCTTCACTTGCTCAGTAACTCTCTGAATCTGCTTTCTGGCAGTTAATAATTTTTGGAATAATTATTTATGCTCCGAAGACCTGCTACCTTGCTTCTTGGGGGGAAAAGCATTTTAATTTCCCTTAATGATGCTAGTGACATGGAAGGGCATTGGGGTGTGGATAGCTCTCCGTAGAGCCACTGCAGCCACGTGTGCTGCCACACTCGCCTGTGGCTGAGGAAGGGGAGGATAATTCATTTCCATGTAGCACATAGGGGAAAATTTTCCTATTCAACCCTTAGCCTGTCTTCTGAGAGACAGAAATGGGCACATTGTCCGTTCAGGACAACGGATAAGCCAACATGATGTTCTTGTCTTGGTCAGAAGAGCAGTGGTTTGGGCCGAACAGGCCCTTCCTCACCATACCTGGAACTCCTGCTCCCTGGATCGTGGCCCCGTCTGGTAGATGCCAGAACTGTGCAGTCTGGAAAGTACTGGAGTTGTATGGTTGCTGCTAAGATGCCAGAATCACCTAACGCATGTTGTGGCCAGACTGGAAAAAAACACCGACCAAAGTCAATCATCTCGCGATCCTATGAATAGTGGTCCGAAGAGAGACCCTCCGAGCTGTCTGGGATCGCAAGCAGGCTGTGACCCTGATCTCCCCCTGAGCTGGGATGCCTCTCAGGGTAGATTTCGCGAAGCTCAATGACTGTCCGCTGATAGATGCCAACAAAGGAGAAAGGTTCAGTGATTGTCCGCCGATAGGTGCCAACTAGGGAGAAGGGTTCAACGACTATCCGCTGATGGATGCCAAGGAGGGAGAAAGGCTCTGTGATCATCCACTGATAAATGCCGACAAAGGGGAAAAGTAGGTAATTCACTACAGTCTGTGCAAAGGGAAGTTTTGGTCAGAGGTTAACCCCTGTGCCTGTTTCTGCGTGTGTGGTTCGATGTGAAAACCCTGCTGCAAGTCCCCTGTGACCCTTGCCATGTTTGCGTCGTACTAGGTCGCTGTTTTGATTGTAGCAAATGTTATCGCTCTGTCAATTGGCTGGTGACTGTCATTAAATAATCACGATCTAATCTTGTGATTTACCAAAACAGTGTTAATAAATCTTAAAAGTTGCATACAACCTATTTGCGACAATTTGCCGTGGTCGGCAGGATCCCAGGTTGCTCATTTGCGACACGTGATTTTCGGAGGACTCTAGAAAGGCCTGGCAGGGCTGCCGTGTCCCCCTGACCCGCTGGCGGGCACCGCAGCCCTTACCCGGTGACACCTGTCGGTTACTGGTGATGCAGTGATGCAGGAGTGGTTCACCTGCCGCTACCGGGAGCGCAAGGCAAACAGGAGCAGGCAGAGAGAGAACTGTGAAAAGCCTGGGACTCGCACAGCGCTGGCTTTGATTCCGGCGGCGATGCGCTTCCCAGCCCTCGGGCGTTCAGAGGCCGGAGGAGCGGGGCTGGGGCTGCCCACGAGCACCGTTCGCTGCAGCTGGCGCTGGGGCTGTCCCTGCTCCCCGCTCAGAGGTGGTCTGCCAGTGCTGCTCTTTGCCGCGTGCCCCGAGACAAGGAGAGTCTTCTTGGTGTGAGCATCAATTGTCCTTCCTTCCCTCCCTCTCCTTCAAGGTGCAAGTGGATCTCTTTTGGGAGGAGCGTGACCCCAGGTTGGTTTAGCCCTCTTCTGTTGTATTGGAGGAAGCATGCTTTTTGGGGACAGGCCGTCTACCATCTCCTCTCCTCCCATTCCTCGTCTTGGGAAGGTCTGGCTGAGGTCTGCTCTTCCTTCCCCTTTTAGCAGATTGCAAAACGCTGTATTTGATTCCTGTGCCAAGAAGACAACCTCCAAGCAGGGGCTGAAATTCCAGCTTGCTGGGACAATGAGCCTGAGCTGGGAGGAGAGGGGAAGAGAGAGAAGGACCGTGCCAGAGAGCTTTCACTCTGGTTTTGTGCAGTTTTCAATTACTTTGTTGTAAGACCTCATCTTGTGCAGTTTTGAATTACTTTGTTGTAAGACCTCACCCTGGCATTGCTGAGGGGTGGTGAAGGAACTTCCCGTGCTCCTGCCATGGTGCAGTGGGTGGCTGTGGTCTGGGGTGGAGAGCATCTGCCTGCCTTTGGAGGTGAGCACCTCAGCCTGATGACTGCCGTGCCGCCTGCAGCGAGCTGGGTATGGGTACCGCAGCATGTGTGCTGCTCGTTAGCAGGCTCAGGCTTGAGAGGTGTGACAGGGACCACCTGGGGACCCGACCATCTCACCACCTGCCTGTCGAAGCCCTGGAGATCATCCAGTGTCCCGTTTCCAGCCCCATTTGAGCAGGCTCAGCTGTTTTTCCAATGGTGGGGGTGTGATACATACACCCTGCCTGACCTAAACAGTGACAGATCAGAGTCCTGGAGTTTTCCTGTTGGAGTGACTGTATTTTGGGAGCTGCTGTGCAAATCACACGTGGGATATTCATGTACTAAGCTACATTGCTGCTGTCTGGGCTCCTCTTAAAGAGCGAAGTGATGGGTACTGATGGAGGACTGTTGTCTTTGTCGTGGAGATGCTGAGGATCCTTGGCTGGGCACCGCACTCCTCAGGTAAAATGGTGTTAAGGTTCATCTTAGGAAATGAATACAACTTCTGTTTTTCACGCTCTCTTACCCTCGTTTCACGGTACCTTGGCATCTCGGTAAATAAACTTGGAAGTCAACAGTTTCCAGTTAGTAAATTTGTAACTGAAGAAGGGCTGGGGTGGTGGGGCAGGCAGCTGACCCTGAACTTTCCCCCCAGGGTTGTGCTGGGCTGTGGCCTGCTGGGTGGGCTGCCCGGGAGGCAGGGCTGCAGGCAGCTCCCACTGCCCGGCCGGCCGGCCTCCAGCCCTGCCCGTGTCACCGTCACCGGCCCCACTGGTTGTGTGAACGGCCCCATACCGGCGTGCCCCCCCCATGGCTTTCCTGCGCCCCGGGTCTCCCCAGCACAGAGGCTTTGCTTGCCTCCGGCTGGCCTCGAAACTGGGGCTGGGAGGCTCTTGGCGCTGCTGGACACGGTGGATCAGAGGCTCCCTTTAGGGCATCTGATGGGGTTTTGGGCTTTGTTCTCTTTCTGTAGCCACCCCGGGCACTGCATTGCACGTAGCTAAGCAGCCTCTGGCCCCGCTGCCCTGGGCCGGGCAGGTGAGGTGGTAAAGCCTGAGGTTTGGCTGATCCCCAGCCGTGAAGGCAAGGGGTGGGAGCTGGCAGCTTCCCAGGCGGCCAGCCGGGCTGTCTCCTCTCACCAGCTGTGTGCCAGAGGGGTTGCTCCGCCGAGGGAACGCAAACAAACCGTGGCACGTGCCACCTGGGCTGTGCCTAGCGGAAGTTTGGCACCCTCCAAAAATGTTCTGTGTGTTCAATAGCAAATTCCTCTGTGAATTGCCTACTTGTAATACATCAGACATAGATTGAACTGTGAATAGATTTTGTCCTTCCAGGGCAGGTTTACGAGATGCAGAAAGGTACTTTTGCCTCTGCAGGTACACGCTGGAGTTTGGGTGAAACTGCTGTTGTGTTCCTCAGGGAGCAGCTGGGCTTTCTGAATGCGTTATATTCTAGTTTCTTTCTTTGAAAGAAATTTGAGTTTTACCTCTGTATCCCAGGTATATTAGGGGACTGATGCGGGCTCTCGGTAGTAGCCTGTCTCTAGCTCTAGGTCCAGGAGACCGTTTACAGAGAAAGGCATGGTCAGATGGAGATCCCTGCAGCGCCGAAGCATCGCTCTGCCTGGCACGGCTGGCTTCAGGGGAAGTACTGAATCCCTTCATCGCCATACGTCAGTCTCCCCCGACTTCTCTTCCACCTGCTGGTTTCAGTGCTTTGCTGCCCTAGGGTTTGGTGTGCCACCGGGGCTCAGACCTGGCTTTCAGAGCTGGTGCCTCCTCCATCTCCAGCTCCTGGGGACAAGGTGCGGAGCGGGCAGTGTGTGACTTACAGTGCTGGCTGAAGCCAGAGAGGTGTTCCCAGGCTGCAAGTAGTCTGAAACCATACTGGTTTTGTTGTCTCTGGACTACTTGGTGGAAGTGTTGGTGAGTTGCCTGGGACCCCCCTGAGCTCCTGCTGAAGGGGTGTGTGTTTATGTAACGTTTCAGCCTTGGCTTCTGGATATGAAGTAGAGATGCACTACCGACAAGGCGAGGGCAGGGAAAGGGTCAAGCAATAAAGCCAAGAAAGTGGTATTAAAAAAAAAACAAATCTGAGAATTTTGGGGTGATTTCAGTATTTCTGTATGTTGGACAGACAAAGGGCAGTTTTGAACAACTTGTCCTTTGCATGGGAGCAGAGACTGCCCCATGAAAACCCCTTCACCTCGAGAAAATAGGACCTTGTTCGAGTCTCAGTCCATTTCCTCTCCACTGAGCTGGGTCCAGGACAGCAGTAAATTCCCCCTGAGGTGGACAACAAGCCCTGGGCTCATGGTGATGAGGACCAGAGGGTGACTCAGAGGCAGCCTGGTGACCTGGTCCTGCAGCGAGCCAGCACAGAGCAAACCTGCGGACTGAAAAACATGCTTGTGAGCACAGCGAAGCCGGGGTGGTTGCTCATTAGTGACTCCAGTGAGGTTTGAACACGTATCCTGGAGGGGAAAGGCCGGCTGTTTTGCTGTCCATGACCAAACTGAGCATCCCTCTGTGATGCCGTTCAAGATCCAAAGTCTAGCAAAGTAAAGGTCTGATTTGTGTTCCAGCTCGGGGCTTTTAGGGCACTGTCAAAGGGCTGCAGCCTGGCCTGAGGTTGGGATTTAGCACTCCTGGCAACACTTACTCTTTGTACAGTATGAGGCAGACATACGCGTCAAGAAAAACCCACTCGCCACCACCGACTGAAACCCCGTCCAGCTGCTGGTGGTAGGCACAGCTGACTTCACGTTGTCCCCAAACCTTCTGCAACTGCAATGCCAACTTTTCTGGTAAACGTCGGGAACGACCATTTGATTGTGCTCATGAAACAGCATGGTTGTGCCACTCTAGGTTGCAGTGGCCTCTCTCCTCTTGAAGGAAACCTTCCCACCTATGCTATCATCTTAATTTAAAATGGCTGAGAGTGAACATGAAGGCCGGCTCCGTTTCTAGGTTCTGAGACAAGCAGGATAAATGAAGTGCTGCTGCATCTCCAGGTGAGGTGTTAGGCAAAGGGCAGAGCTGGCCCTGCTTGCGAAAAGTCAGGCAGGCTATGCACGTATTTCCTCGCCTGGAAAGCAGTGGGATTTGACTGAAAAATAAATATAGCCCAAGGCTGTTTTAGAGGGGAAAAACATAAGCTCGTGCGTCTGATGTCTTCGGGTCATGGGATGAGTTTTGTCTGCATTTTTTGTAGCTTTCAGCATGTGAGATGTAATTGCGTGGTGTCACGGCCCAAGCTGGCTTGGGGAGCTCAGCACAGCTGGCACAGCTGGAATCAGCACAGCTGATTCCACAGCTGCAGATGTAGGCGTATGGCAGAGCAGGGGCTTTTCCAAAATGCCTTGGTTAATAAGCACTGTGCCTTTTACAGCAAATTCTGTCCAAGTCCTTCAGCCCCTGCCAATGAGATAGATGGTGAACGCCGCAGCAGCTTATTTTTAATAAAAAAAACCCAAAATAAATGTTGTATATTTATAATAATTGAATATGAGATGATGATTTTGGGTGATGGCAGTTTTTATTTGCAATCTCACTTAGTCAGTGTCTGCAGCATCCGTGCTGTGTGCTGTGTGTCTTTGCTGTGACGATGTGGCTGTGCCCTGCTGAGGCTGCTTGCAGGGAGATGCGATGCTGCCTTAGCTGCGGGTGCAGGGTGTGCTGGGACCCCGAGGGTCTGGGCAACGGGGTGGGGGCTGCTGGGACCCTGGGCCTATTTTCTTTTCAAATATGCATTTTCCAACCACTGTCCAGCTGTCCGGTTGCTCTGAGATGAGCGCGGTGCTCCCCAGTCAGCTCCTCCTGGGTGTGCGCGGGGCTGCCTTCGTCCGGTGTGGGGATCCCGGGCTCTCCCTGGGGAGTGGATGGGCTTCTCCGTGGGTCGGAGGGAGGTGTGCCGGCAGCACCTCCTGGCACCCGTGAGCCCCAGCGGTGCTCACCGGGCTGTTTGCACAGACACCAGAGGTAGCAAGGTGCATTTTATCAATTCCCCTCATGATCGCTGTAGTATCTTCTGCTTTGCTTTGCCCTGCCCCAAGAGCAGCCGTGCCTGTGCTGAGAAGCGCTGCTGTTCCTGTCCCTTAGCTTGTTTCTTCCTCTTTTGGCTCCTGTCCCTCTTCTTTTGAGAGTTTCTCTCCTTGCAGTAACCCCTCTCCATTCCTGGTGCCTTTCCTCCATGGCTGCAAACTTACCCCCTTCCGTTCTCCCAAATGCTGTGAGATCACAGGGTGTGCAAAAGCACCTCCTGACATCGGTGACAAACCGGGCATCCGCTGCAGGTGAGCCTGCCAACTGTTTGTTTTTCTTTCGGTGCCCACTACCGTGGCCGTGGTGTGAAGGCAGCGGGCTCCCGGGCGGGCAGCCGGCACGCCGTCCGCAGCCCGGCACTCCCTCCGGCTGCGGGAGCCTGCTCCCTCCTCTCCTGGGCCTTCCCCGCTGCGCGAAGGGGACCTGCGGCGGAGGTGGGATCTGTTTCTCGTTTCCCTCACTAACTGGTCAGGCTCGGGGGGGTTGCCCGGTGGCGGAGGTAGGGCAGAGCCATTCTCGATGTTCAGGCTAATAGCCATGCTGAGCGCTTGAACTCCCCCTCCGAGTCCCTCCGAGCACCGTTGCCCAGCTGACAGCTGAACTGTTCTGTGTAGTCCCAAATGTGTACGCCGCTGCTGCCAGAGAAACGCTGCTTCCAGCACGAGAAAAGGCATGGGGCTCATTAAGAGCTGATTGCACGCCAAGGCTCAAGGCGAGTGCTCGGGAAGGCTCACGTGGTGGCAGGGTGGAGAGGGACGTGGCTTTTTAACGGCAGCAATAAGAAACATGCAGGTTCTCGTCGCTCCACGGCAGCCGATCAAGTTATCCCGGGTTTTTCCCCACCAAATTAGCTCCAATAATTGCAACCGTGGGAACAGAGGTTTCGTTCATTGTTTGGGGTGCGGAGGCCGGGGTTGCCACGAAGCGTTTTGGCACCGCAGCAGCTGCAGATGTACCTGTCGCAGGTGTAAGTATAAGGACAGGATCTACCATCGACTCCTTCCACGCGTTGGTGGGCTTCAGACAGTGCTTGGCGGCCCCTCCAGCAATCAGAAATGTCCTGTGAACCCAGACTTGCTTTCAATTTCTTTTTCTTTTTCCCCGAGGCAAACGAAATGCAGTGCCTTGCAAGCACTCAATTTTTGTTGCTAGGTGAATAAACGAGTTTCTGCTGGGTTGTAATTCAGCCTTGTTTGCAAGTGACCCTTGGCGATCTCCATTCCAGCATTTCCAAATCCCCATTTCAGCTCTCGCAGGTGCAGCCCTGTGTCTGCAGGAGTTCAGTTTTCCTTCACTAGATGTCACTGTCTATACAGAGAATTTCAGAAGCTGGCGGAATGGATGATTAAATTAGGAAAAAAAAACCCCAAAACTATTTGGAGAAGGTGCATGACTGAAAAACAGATTTTCAATTATGTCCAAAATAAGAAGGTTTTCCTCTGCTTTATCCCCTTACAGCTTGCAAGAGTCATTTGGTGCTGCTTGGGAAAATGAAGCCCCTGAGAGCCCGTTCCAAGCAAGGCATGGGAGGCTGGTGGCCGTGTCGCCTTCGTCTGTCCTCGCCTTTGCAAGGTGCAGGTGGTAGGACCGAGCGTGCTTTAGTCTGCTTTCTCTTAGGGCACAGACCAAAAATAATAGTTTATAAGAAATAGTCCGCTGACTGCAACGAAGGAACAATTTTCATCTAGTTTCTGGAGTGTCTTTTTAAAAACTTTCTGGGTTGTGGAGAATTTTAATGAACCCTTTAATTAAGCTGGCAGGATGAACAGCCAGCAAAGAGTGTGTGCAATGGGCAGTATTTGCTGGCTGCGTCAACCTCCGTGTTTGTGTTGTCTTAGCTAAACATTTCTTGCGTGGCGTAATGCCATTCTTCCTCCTTTTCCTCCAGGTTTTTAGTCAATTCTAAGGAAGCTTCAGCCAGCTAGTTATGGAACTAATAAATAGTGATTTAGGCAGAGCTGATAACAAGGCAAACCTGGCTTTTGCTACTTTTAATTTACATTCTGGTGTGCATTTAGCATCACAAATGTCCTGGAAATTACAGAATTTGCTTTCTTAAAGATTTTAACATGGAAGAGAGCGTTGGTAGCTGGGAATATTGCTTCTTTTTGGTTTGGCAGGCAGCGGAGCATATAAACACACTGGCGTGCCAGATCTGCCTTTATTTTACTGCGTGGCCTGTTTTCCCCGCCACTAAGGGATGACACCTTGTGTGCCACACCGATATCCTCATGCAAAGGTGGGGTGAAAACCAGGGTGTCCTCGCTGCTTGAGGGCGACTCAGCTTGCCCGGTGGGTGAGGGTGCTGCAGCGGCGACCTCCCGGGATGCAGGGTGGCCCGCGGCAGGGACAGATGCTCGTGGGAGAGGGGCGGGTGGGCTGCGCGGACCCTCTTCTCGGGTCTCGCTGGGGCGTCGCATCTCTCCTTGCCTGGCTGTGGGCTGTTAGTGGCACCCTCCCGCTGTGCCGTACGTCGGCCCTGGGTGCAGAGCAGAGAGCACTTGCGGCGCGTTGTTCGTTGTTTTCTGGCGACTTGGCTGATATACATAGGAAGGGGGTGAGCTGGTCTCGCGGAGCTCCCTTTGATCTCCTGGCACTTGAGTACTGTGAAATTTGGAAACGGTCAACACTGCCACCCAGATGCAAATCCAGCAAGTGGTCTGACCCAGTCAGCAAGGCCTTGGGTGGGACTCGTGTGCTGGAATTACATCCCCTTGCGTGTCTGGTGTAATCGATTTCTGCTGCAGCTCTGCTCCTGCCTTCGTGGAGCAGGGGACAGGTACCGCATCCCTCAGTATGGCACTGGCAGACCTAGCGATGAAGTGCGGCGGCTCTATTGTATTTTTTATTTACTAGGATGCAAGCAAAATCCTTGACCTAAAGCCAACTTTGTGGCTGTTTCTGAGGTGCATGTAGGGACACAAAGTGCTCACATTGTGTTTTACTGTCATTTGTCTCTGTTCTCATATTAACTGCTTAGCAAAATTTTCCTATTCCGCTTTCATTAAAGTCAAAGAGCTGCAGGGGGACTTTCCGCAGCAGGGCAACGATCCGTGCGAGCTCTGAACTTGCCTCTTCTCTCCTCTTTGATCTTGGTAAGGGCACAGCAGAGCCCCAGACAGCGGCTGTGGGGTGGAAGGACGTGTCCCACGTGAAGGGGGGACTGAAGGGTTTTATGCCTTGTCTTTCCATAATGGAGTTCCCTCACACAGAAGAAAGAGACTGAGGGTATGTGAAAGAGTGAAATGGCTCCAAATTGTCCTCGCCGCGGTCCGTAGGGTTCTGTTAAACCGAAAGAGAAATGGAAAGAGCAGCTCCGTGTCGGATGAATATCAGTTAATGCTTTTATGAAACGTGCCTGGAAAGACCTGGAGTGAAAGTAATGTGTAGGGAGGAAGGCAGCAGACACAACTGAAAAATGGCAATTGTTTTTTGTAAAGCATTCAAAGGAAATGGAACAATATTCATTTTATTGGGAATTTATAATCAAAAGGAAAGTTGCCATTTTGATTGGAGATGGAAAATTGCCTGATTATCTTCACTTTTTATGTGCCTGCGTAGAGAAGTGTTTCTCTGCTGCTGAAGCGGAGGAAAATAGAAAAAGGAGAGGAGAGAGAGGGGAAGAAAAATACTGCTTTTATTTCCGCTTTATGTTCTGCTACCGACATTAGCGAACAATGCTGTTGCTTTTCAAAGCTGTTTTCCCGTATGTGTGAGGCCTCCCCAGGGAACGACAGCAAGGCACAGGCTTCGGCAGCCGCAAGTCGGGATGATTTCCTTGCTTTTCCTCAACTTCTTCCGTTCTATCTGACTCCAGTCTGTTGGCTGTTTTTTCAGCCTCCTTATCTGTGAAATGGGACAATTCTATTTATTTTGTAGAGGCTGTGGGAAGGTTGAGTATTTTTCTCTTTTTGACATATCCAACATCAAAATCATGTCGAAGGTTTTCACTTCTTCGCTTTGGAGAAGGAGGGATGACAGGTGCGAACATCAGGGTTAGTGCAAAATGCTGCATCTGGGCAAGGATCTTTTCTGAGCTGGCTTCTGCACATCTGTCTGGCAACTCAGTCAATGAAAAGAAAAATGAGGGGCAAACCCCAACCCCACAGCTTGACCATTTGTGGCATATCTATTTTATCTATTTCTTGCAGCTTTATAATGGCAATATTCCCCCACCTCTGGTGCCAGCATCTTGAGTGAGACCTTGTGGAAGGAGCTGGTAGATGTCATGTGCCCAGCTGTGAGCAAGAGGAGAGTGGAGAGGTGCCGAGGCACAGACAGCACCCGTCAGCGAGTGCCGGTGTGCCCCGCCGTGCGAGGCTGCCCGCTGCTCTCCCTGCCGAGCAGGGGTCAGAGACCCCGCCAGCACCACGCTCCTGCTCCAGCACTCCTGTCGTGGCTTTTCATCCATTCCTTTGTGCTCCTAACACCCACCCACAGGCTCAGCTGGGCTTTGGTAGCTAAAATGTGAGCAAACATTGAGCTCCCCAGTGCCTCAAAGGCAGAATAAAAGCCTGTGAAGTCAGAAGCTTTAATCTTTTCCAGCGGAGTCTCCTCCTTGCCCACCAAACTCCCTGGGACCGGGTTGCCTGGAGGGTGAAGGGGTGCAATCACCATACTTGCATGCCACGCTTCTAGTCTTGCTGATCACCTTGCGAATCCCCCCAGCCTACATCTGTGATGGCCCAGCATGGGTGTCACCCCTTCCGTGGTGTGTGGAAGACTGATAAAAGCCATTAATATTTTTTTTCCCCTTGTTACTGGACTTTCAGGGGCTGTCACGGTCCACATGAGGCTGGCAGAGCGTTGCACAAATAACCCTCAGTCCTTGCAAACCACTGGAGGCCGACCGAGTAGCACGGAGGAGGAAAGAAGGTATTTCTTTTTGCAGCCAAAGTACGTGAGCAGAGAAATTCTGAAGCCACGGGGCTGCAGGAGTAGCCTTGCTCTGACCACAGTGCAGGCACTGAGAGTGGAGCTGTGGTGAGGGTTTTGCTGTTGGCTTAAAATACCGTCTCCTGGGTGCAGAGTGCTTAAAACCCCTAGGGTAAACAAGAGGAATGGTTGATAAATAACACATATTTGGCACAGCATTCCTTTAACTACCTCTTCTTGTGCTTGCCAAGCCGTGGCCCAATATTTGAGCATCTGTGACTCACCTGGACAGTGGGTGCAGGGAGCAGGAGTTGCCTGGGCTGTGCCGGGCCGGGAGGACTCCGGCAGCACGTGGGGATGATGGCCCAGCAGGCAGAGGGGGGAAGGAGGTACAGACAAGGCAGATTTCTCCCCGACTCTTCACTTTCCAGTGCGCAGCCTTTTAAACTGCACTTACTTTATTTTTCTGAATGCCTGATTAGAGCTGGTTAGCACGAACCGCTAGATGTTTGAAACCAGAAGGGTTTGCTTTTGTCTCGGTGACGTGTGGAGGACATAGGATGCTTCTGAGGGCTTTCTCCCTTTCAGGAGCAAGGATGAGCCTTCTGCGGCTGCCTCCCCCAGCCTCGACTCCCCTCTAACAGCAAGTCACTGAATTTTTGGCATGTCCTTCATGGAAATAGCTCCTTAATATCAGCTGAGCTTTTTGCAGATCTCTCCGTCTCTTGGTGTTTCTCTGTTCCCTTATCTTGTTTGCGAAACTGTGAAAATGTGAGACAAAACTCATTTGTTGGCGAGGAAGGGACATTGTACTCAATGGGATATTTACCATGTACCTGAGGTATAATCTGTCCTCTGCAGTAATACAGGCTCCAAAATGAATGGGTATTTATTTATAATAATATAGCAGACAGTCCATAGGGAGGTGTCATCTTGTTTGTAATCAATCCCGGTGCGATGCTCCAGTTGCAGCACAATAACGCTTTGCATTAAGTGATGAATTGGTTTAGTCTTCTTATTCTGACTGTCATTTTTCTTCACTGAAGATGCATTGCCTCCATTATGCGATCCTTGTAGCTGAGCATCAAATATCCACAGGCGCTTAAGAGGGAGCGGGTGAGATCGTGTGTATTCCCGTGTAGAAAGAGAAGAGAGCAGCCCCCTGAACAGCCGTGCTGTTGATTACAGGGAGTAATGGGTTCCAAATAGGTGACTGGGTGCAGCGCGAGCTGCGCTTGCGGTGAGGTAAGCAATGATTTATTCTGCTGAAGTGGGTCATTATTGAACTAACATTGTGTTTCTGGATTGATTTCAACTCAGAACCTGATGACAAAGTGGATATTTTACTGCCGGAGAAATAGACCATCCATGATACCAAACAAGCTAGATATATTTTAAAAGAGACATTCTTGGTATGCTGGGGAAAACATCAACAGCAAAACCTCTATTAAAAGAACTGAATATGGGTGCTACGGAGATGCAATTGATATGCCTGTGTCATAAATGTACGGCTGTTACCGTCAACGAGGAGAACCTGCCCATTGCTCAGTAGCTCATGATTGAGTTGCCAGAAAAATAACAACCTGCTTTATGAAAGGTACTGCGGAAAATGTAGCCATATAGTCATATTTGAAGGCTGTCTTGGCTGAGGTCTGGATGTTTTGCAAGGCGATGCTGCCCGGAGAGGGAGGGCTGGGCTCTGTGTGCTAGGAGGGCTGTGGGGTGGGGGCAGAAAGTGGGGCCGGCTGTTTTTTGGTCCTGTGTCCTTCCCTCCCATGCTTTTCCAAAGCCCAGGACACACCCTGTGCTGTCACTCTTAGGTCATTTGCCTGGATTGCTGATCCAATGGTCTGTATCTCCACGGTGTCCTTCAATGCGTGGCGGGTTGGGCTGCCCGTGTGCGCCTTGCCTTGTCCTGCGCATGAGTAGGTTTGAGGGCTGAGAGACTCTTAAAAGTAACAGGAGGAGAAAGCAGGTCCATGTTTTTAATCCTTTCTGCTCTCTTGTGATATATGAGAAAAGCTTGCAAATGTCCTTCTGTCTTTGTAAAATCAGAGATACCACGGGTATGAAGTCTGCTCTTCGCTGTATTTCCCTGGAGGCAACAGAAATGTCTCAACTCTCAAAGGAGCAGCTGAGATGTGCAGAGACAGCTCTTCTGCTTGTCTCTGGGAGTTAGGGAAGGGGTGAGGAAAACACACAAAACACCCAATATGTGCTACGTGTTCTTAGTAACAACTGCTCGGTTTTCAGTAGGAGTAGCTGAAATAATAATTCTTCCCCTCTGCCACCTTTCCATAAAGCCTTCTAAGAAAAGTGGGGTAGGTAAAAATAGATTGAAACACCGGGGAGAAATTGGCAGGTTTGAAAGAGGCTCGAGAACATCCTTGGCACCCTTTTAAGCATCACAAAGAAGCACAACCGGAAAATGGATTTTCCTTCATAGGCTGCCTTTGCAGAGGGCTGAAGTCAGAAAATCCACTTAACTCTCACAGGTTGCACCGTTTTTCTGCTGCCCTCCCTCCTGCCGCTGCTTGCATGATGCCTGGTCCCCGCCATGGGCACCC
>Ga0181612_168464_pt1 | contig 13902 bp, 6 predicted proteins | sample HoacroProtozoa21_FD_119630 | JGI IMG/M metagenome (GOLD analysis project Ga0181612, IMG submission 119630) | Hoatzin crop microbial communities from Cojedes, Venezuel. Combined Assembly of Gp0051906, Gp0051904, Gp0051908
ACAGTATCTGTAAATTGTTTTGCCGTTATAAACTCCTAATGATGCTCCACTTGCTTTTGCCCAAATGCAGTCAGAGCTGTTGCCTGATATGCTTTGCTCATATCCGGCGTGTACGAACATCACGGCGTCCACGTATCCGTCGCCGTTGTTGTCGAATTCTGCGAAGTCCACTTCCGGTGCGATGCTGTCAATGTCGAATTCTGTGGAGTCCACTTGCGATGTGAGGCTGTCGAGGGCTTCTTTAAGCAATTTATTGAGATTCTTATCCGTACCTCCTGTGTCAGAACCGTAGTATGCCTGCGGCTTTGAGACGTTTACGGGTCCTTTCACGATGAATTGCGGCACGAACTGTCCGTTGCTGCATTTTTTGAAATAGTTGGCCACGCTCATTCTGTTGCGCTCCTCCATATTTCCTCTTGCCGGCAGTCTTCCCTCTCCCATATAGTTGAAATAGTCGTTGAAGGATGCCACGGGGTCGGGCATGCAGAAGGTGGTGTCGGCGAAGTTTACCAATACCACGAGGATTTTCGGTGTTCCTGTGCGTGGGAAGTATGCCGGTGAGCCGTCGGCGAGTGTCTCTGCCAACAGTTTTCGTCCTGTTTCCATCGACTTCTTTGCCTCGGCATAGAATGTTTCTCTGTTTTGAGCTTTTGCGGCAGCAATTTCCGACTCTTGTCTCTGTGCTGCCTCGTGAGCGATGATGCCGCTGTTGCTTATACTTCCGTCTTCAGCGACATTGGCTACGAAGAAGTGGCGGCCTTGCTGGAAGAGCAGGATGCCGTCGGTGGTAGTGGACCAGTGGCAGTGTTCATCACCGAGGGTTCTTACGTTGAGGTAAGTGCCGTCGGGTTGCAGCACTCTCGCAATTTCTGACGATGCCTTTGCGGCGTGCATCGTTGTGCAGGCTGCAAGCATACATAGCGTAAAAAGTAATTTTTTCATACGGTCAAATTTTATTAATTTTCAATTTATATTTTCAAAACCCAATAATATCAAGCATCAGGACTAACCCGGCCCAGCCGGGGCAGCTCCTGCCGGAGTGGTTACTTTAGGACAAGCCCAGCCCAGCCAGCGGAAAGCTTTACTGCATCGGCTTGCCGATGCCACCTTTCACTGCAAAATCTTCGATTTTGCCACCTCTCACTTCGGACAGCTCGCTATCCGAACAGCGCTCTCAGCGCCTCTTCCACTTTCTTCACCGGCACGAGGTCGATATTGAATTTCTTGCGGTCGAGTCCGGTGAGGTTGTGCTTCGGGATGATGATATGGCTGAAACCGAGTTTCTCGGCTTCGCTTATCCGCTGTTCGATACGGCTCACTGGCCTTACCTCTCCGCTCAGTCCCACTTCTCCTGCCATGCACCATCCTGCTTCTATCGCCGTGTCAACATTACTTGAGAGCACAGCGGCAATGACGCTGAGGTCCATGGCGAGGTCGGTGATGCGCAGTCCTCCGGCGATATTCACGAACACGTCTTTTTGTATCAGTTTGAAGCCCACTCTCTTTTCGAGCACCGCGAGGAGCATATTCAGGCGTCGGTGCTCAAAGCCTGTGCTGCTTCGTTGCGGCGTGCCGTAGGCGGCCGTTGACACCAAAGCCTGCGTCTCCACGAGGAAAGGTCTCACGCCTTCGATGCAAGAGCTGATGGCCACTCCGCTGAGTCCTTCGTGGTCCTGGCTCAAGAGCAGTTCAGAGGGGTTGCTCACTTGTCGCAGTCCGTTGTTGCGCATCTCGTAAATACCTAATTCCGAAGTACTTCCGAATCGGTTTTTTATCGAGCGGAGGATACGGTACATATAGTTTTGGTCGCCCTCAAACTGTATCACGGTGTCCACGATATGCTCAAGTATTTTCGGACCGGCGATGCTTCCCTCCTTATTTATATGTCCAATGACGATTACCGGGATGCCGCTTGTCTTGGCGAAGCGTTGTAGCATTGCCGCGCATTCCCTCACTTGCGAGATGCTTCCGGAGCTGCTGTCCACGGTCTCGGTCATCATTGTCTGTATCGAGTCGATGATAATGATATCGGGCATTTCCTGCTCTATATGTGCGAAGATGCTTTCCATCGCCGTTTCACAGAGTATCATCACGTTGTCGTTCTGCCCAGGCATGATGCGGTCGGCCCTCATCTTTAGCTGGTATGCGCTTTCCTCACCGCTGACATACAGGATTTTCTTGTCGGGGATGTTGAGGATTGTTTGCAGAGTGAGCGTGCTCTTTCCTATTCCCGGCTCACCACCGAGTAGCACGATGGAGCCAGGCACGAGCCCTCCTCCAAGCACTCTGTTGAGCTCTTTGTCGCAGGTGTCTATTCTCTGCTCCTGTCCGCCCTTGATGTCGCGTAGTTTTACAGGTTTTGCCCCATCGGAAAGCGATGTTTTGTCGCCTTCCCTCTTTTGTCTTATCGACATAGCAGTATTTCCGGCAGCCGTTGACCCGGTGTCGGTGGCGATGCGTATTTCCTTGAAGGTGTTCCACTGGTGGCATGCAGGGCACTTTCCTATCCATTTTGTGCTCTCAAAACCACAATTTGAACACACAAAAGCAGTCTTTGCCTTCATAATCGCCACAAAATTAGATATTTTTTTTGTAATGGCAAAATTTTTTTCTAACTTTGCATCGAAAATGAAGAAAATAGTTGTTTTTATAGCAATTTTATGCCTGTTTACGGCATGTGGACAGTCATATCAAGAGCGGCAGCGCGTCGGTCGTCAGGAGCGGCTTCGTATGCAGCGTGAGGACTCCTTGGCATTGAAGGTGGCCTTGGTGCCGGCATTGGATTGCCTTCCTCTTTTTGTCGCCGCCGAGTGCGGTGTGTTTGACACTCTTAAGGTCGATGTGCGTCTGAAAGTGAAAAACTCACCTTTAGACTGCGTGGAGGCTCTGAAACACAAGAAGGTAGAAGGCATAGTGAGCGACCTCTTCCATACGGAAAGGCTCGTAAGGCAGGGGCAACAGCTGAGATATGCCGGAGCCACCGACGGTTATTGTCAAATCATCGCCAACCGTCTCTCGCGCGTTACCACCCTGAAGCAGCTCGACGGCAAACTTATAGCGATGAGCCGCTACGGGGTGACGGATTTTATCACCAAGCACGCTCTCGACTCTGTGAAACTGCCTGACCTCAAGGCCTTTAGAGTGCAGATTCACGACCCGGTGATCAGGACTGATATGCTCAAGAACAATGAGTTGGATGCTGTGGCGGTGGATGAGCCCTACGCCACGGAACTAAGGGAACTGAAACATAAGGTGCTTCTCGACACCCGCACACTCGGCGTAACCCCGGGCGTGATTGCTTTCCGCACCGCTTCGCTTACCGATGACAGGATAAACAAGCAATATCAGAAATTCCGTACTGCTTATAATATTGCCTGCGACAGCATAAACCACTATGGCATAGCTCATTATGCGCCACTGATTGAAAAATATTGCAAGGTGAGCGAGAAAGTGGTAGGGAAATTGCCGAAAACGAAATTCCAACATCTTAGCGATCCTAAAGAAAAGGATATCGCCAGGGCAGCGAAATGGAAATAAGGGGCGACTTCGTCGCATGGATAATGGACAATGGAGAATGGATAATGAATGGACAATGGATAAATGATAAGATATGAATCAGCAATTGAAGAAAGCATTGGAGGTATTGAAGGATGGTGGTTTGAGTGATGCGCTGTCGATCATCGGTGGTGTGGTGCCCGACTACCCCTTCTCAAAATATTATTCCTCCTACGAGAATATACGCGATGAGTTCCAGATGCTACTGTCGTATTATGGCCGTGGCGTCTCCGACCCGCGTCGTTGTGAGGTGTATCGTCATCTGCGTCGCCGCACCGTGGCGTTGGTGGGCGATATGCACTTAGACGCCTTGATAAAGGACGACACCTATCTTGCCGGTTTGCAAGCCAGGGCGGGGAGCAGGGATGACCTCAACAGTATAGAGGCGATAAAGGGCGAATTGGAAAATTATGTCAGCGACATCGCATTGCTCGACTTCACCTCATCCGCAGGCTCTGAGGAAGATGCCGACGCACGTCGTGAGGAGATGATTGCCGCTCATCAAAAATATATCAATGATGTGATGACCACGCTTATCGTGGCTCCCCATTGGCGTAATGGCGATGTGGAGGCTATGCGCGACTTGCTGCTCACCCCGACTGTTGACAACCGTGACCAGATGATGATAGTAAGCGCGCTGACCCTAAATCTGATGCTTAGTGGCGACTACCATAAACTTATCCTGCTGATTGATGTTTATGAGCAATCGGAAGACGTGAGGGTGTCGCAACGTGCTCTCGTGGGCTTTGGCATGGCCTTGCTCACACAGAATTACGTTGAACCGATAGCGGTGGAGTGTATCCAAAAACTGCTTAAGAATAGCGACTCGGCGGTGAATGACCTGATGAGCTTGCAAAAACAGATTTACGACTGTTTGGACGCTCGTGTTGACACGGATAAGATACGGCAGGAGATACTGCCCAATATAATGAAAAACAGCGACTTGCGTATCAGCCGTTTTGGAGTGGAGGAGAAGGAGGACTCGCTTCGCGACATTTTGCACCCTGAGGCCGCCGAGGAGGCCATGGAGGAGATGGAGAAGGCGGTAAACAAGATGCGGTCGATGATTGACCGTGGTTCGGACGTGTATTTCGGCGGTTTCTCGCAGATGAAACGCTTCCCGTTTTTCTATAACATCAGCAATTGGTTCTGTCCTTTCTTCCCGGAGCATCCCGACCTTAAGAGCGTGTCGGCAGACATCCGTAAGAGTAATTTCTTTAAGACCATCGGCACCCGGTCGCCGTTCTGCGACAGCGACCGCTATTCGTTTGTGTTGAGTCTCAACACCATTATGGAGCGTATGCCGGCTCAACTGCGCGACATGCTTCTCAAGGGTGAGGGCGTGGAGATGATGCAAGGCACATTGGACATGGATGAGCCGGTGGTGGTGAGGCGCATGTATCTGCAAGACCTTTACCGCTTCTTTGAGCTTTTCCCCTACAAGAGTGCGTTTCCCGCGGCTTTCACAATGTTGAAAAAGCGTGGCTCCGACCGTATGCACTTCTATCCTATGGACCATCCTTATCTCGCTGGCCTTTCCGACTTGGCGGGTGTGGACTACAATAAATTGTCGGCATATCTGCTGATGCGGAATAAGGAGTATATTCCAGCCGCACAGTTGCTTCGTAAGGCCTTGGAAGCCGAAGAGGACGTGAATGTGCTGAATAATCTCGCTCATTGTTTGTCTATGAATGGCGAGTTCGCAGAAGCTCAGGAATGCTATGCCCGTTTGCTTGAACTTAAGGGCGAGTCGGTGCCGCTGCTCCGCAAGTATTGCATTTGTCTTACCAATGCCCATCATAATGACAAGGCCTTGGAGGTGGCTTATAAACTGTCATACGAGCACCCTGACGATATGACGGCGAAACGTTTGCTGGCCTGGAATCTGATGGTGAAAGGCGACACGGTGAAAGGACGGCGCTACTATGATGAGCTGGTGGCTTCCAACGGGGCTACTGCCGACGACTGGCTCAACTGCGGTTTGTGCCATTTCCTTGGCGATGACATTGTAGGCGCTAATGAGGCCTTGCGGATGTATGTGTCAAAGGCAGAAGGCAAGGTTACTGTGAAATCGCTTCTTAAGAAACTCACCGACAACGGCGAGGAGGCACAGATGTTCGCACTCTGCGGCAAGTCGATGGAAGACTTGGAACTTTTAGCCGAAATGGCTAAAAGTTCAATTGACAATTGATAATTGACAATTGACAATTACTGCCCACGAGTGGCAGGTGTATCTTTACGCTTACGCAAGATTTATAAAAGAGGGTGGCATCGGCGAGCCGATGCAGGAAGTTCCTGCCAGGGCTGAAAAATGCTGACGTTTATATCCACTACAAGAGTAGTTTATATTCTCTACAAGAAAGGTGTGAGCAGATGTGCGAACCAGCCGACGAAGCGTTTCCAGGGTGTGCGGAATTTCTTCCACGACTCTTCAGTGAGCTTGAAGCTGTGCTTTGTGTCGTCGATGAAGAGACTGTCGAGTTCACAGGTGGTGCTTCTGTCGATAATCACTGTGTTCACCTCCCTGTCCCATCTTAGCGACCTTGCGTCGAGATTGATGCTGCCGAGTGTGCAGAACCGTCCGTCCACGGTCATTGTCTTGGAGTGGTGGAAGCCGTCTTCATACAGCCATACAGTGCATCCTTTCTTCATAAGTTTATGGAGTGCGTAATACATGGCATCCGGGGTGAGTGGTATGTCGCTTTTCGCTCCTACGAGGATGTCAACTTTCACGCCTCTCTTCACCGCGTTTTTCAATGCTTTTTTCAACTTGTGGTTGAGGGTCATATACGGGTTGATGATTTTTATGGAGTCCTTGGCCGCATTGATGCCTTCGGTGTATAGTATCCTTGCTATTTTATTGCTCACTTCCGGCTCTCTGTTTGCTATTCCCGCCATTTTATGCCCGGCTGTGGCAGAGGTGTCGGGTTTCAGTCCGTTAAAATACCCCCCATTGTCGATGCCTCTGTAGTATTTTGCCCCGTGGAGTGTGTCGCCAGTTGTGGCATTCCAAGTCTCCACGAATATTTTTTGCAAGTCGTTCACGGCGCTTCCGTCCACTCTGCAGTGCATGTCTCTCCATTTCCCCACTTCTGGCGTGCCGTTGATATAGTAGTCAGCCACGTTCATACCTCCTGTGTATGCGATTTTTCCGTCTATGACCACGATTTTTCTGTGGTCTCGGGCAAACACATGGTTTACCCACGGGAATCGTATCGGGTCGAACTTGTATATCTGTATTCCTCTGTCTCTCAACTCTTTAATGTGATGGTTTTTCAATGGCTGGTTATTGGATGCGTTGCCGAAGGCGTCGAAGAGCGCCCTTACCTCTACTCCTTCCTTTGCTTTTTCAGCGAGCAGGTCGAAGAGTGCGAAAGCAATGGAGTCGTTACGGAAATTAAAGTATTCGAGGTGTATAGAACTTTTCGCTTGTCTGATGGCCTTAAACATGTCTTCGAATTTCTCTTTTCCGCTTGTGAGCAGTGTTATGCTGTTGTCAGTGGTGAATTTCACGTTTTGTTTTTCGAGAATATCCACGATAATGCTGTCGGAAGTTGTGTTTGTGTCCTCCTGTTGGTTTACATCAAAAAGTTGCGCCGCCATGAGAGGCCGCGCACACATTATAATAATAGTCAGGAGTGCTGCTATTTTTTTCATGCTAATTTTCTTTCTTTTATCCTGTATTCGAGCGGTGATATATTATATCTTTCTTTAAATATATGTATAAAGTTCTCTGATGTGATAAATCCGGTGTTGAGGGCTATCTCGTGGAGACTGAGGTTTGTCCTTGCCAGTAGCTGGCAGGCGTGTTTAAGCCTTATGTCCCTTATGAGCTCTCCTGGTGTCTTCTTTGTGAGTGCCGACACTTTGTGGTAGAAAGGCACCCTTCCCATTCCCATGGCTGCTGCCAGTTTGCCCATGTTAATCTGTCCGCGGCTCATATTCTGCACCACGTATGCCTCTATATTGTCGATGAGTTGCTGGTCAGTGGCGTTCGCCATGGTGTAGCGCTCATTTCTTATTGTTGATGCGCTGGCAATGGGGGCTGTTCTTCTTACTGCCTCGGCCTCTTCTTGTTGTTTTTTTGCCGCTTCGGCCTCCTGTTGTTTTCTTCTTGCCTCTTTCGCTTCTTCTCTCTTTCTTTCTTTTTCTTCCTGTAATCTTCTTAGCTTCTCTTCCTCTTCTTGCTTAATACGCTGTTGTTCTTCTATTTTTTTACGTTCTTCTTCCTCTTGTTGTTTTCTCATTTCCTCCTCGAGTTCTTTTTTGAGTTCCTCGTCTTCGTCGATAATAGTGTTTTCGAGCACGTCGTAGTCCATTTTTGCCGTTGTCATCGAGGCATTGTTTATTTCGAGGAGTTTGTCGTCGCCCTTGATGCTGTCTCGGTCGATGAGTGAGTTGATGTCCACGTCTCCGATGCCGAGCAGCTGGTTGAACCTCGTCATCGCCTCTTGCAGGTTGAACGGTTTTGCGAGGTAGTCGTCAGCGGCGAGTGTGATGCCTTGTTTCTTTATGTCCATTGGCGAGAGTACTTGGTCGGTGAGCAAAACGAACTTTGTTTTCTCCATCGCCGGGTTGCTCTTTATATAGTTGCATAGTTGACTGCCCGACATCCCTTGCATGTCTTGTTTACAAATCACGAGGTCTGCGGGTTGTACCTCCAAATCCTGCTGTGCTTTCTGTATGTTGTCGTATGTTTCAAAGTTATAGAATTCTCTGAGTGTCTTTGCCACGAAATCGAGGAACTCGTCATTATCGTCGATGAGCACCACCTTGAATCTTTTTGTCGGCAGGTTTTTATTTTGTGCCTTGATGTTGTATGATATTTCCTTTTCTCCGTCGAGTACCACTATTTTGTGCTCATTTTCATCCACTTGCCCGTTGAGCAGTTTGTCTTGTGCTCTCTCAATGGCTCTTGCCTGCGGGTCGTTGAGCATTATTTGCATTTCCGTGAGTCTTGTAATGATTTGCAACATCTGCGAGTGTAGAGAATTGAGTTTCTCTTTCATGTCAATGGATGTTGTTTTCTCTGCCATGGCGCTGATGATGCTTGTCATCCTTGCCATCGGGTTTCTAAGGTCATCGCTGGCTCTTTTTATTTCTTCTTTCTGGTTTTCGAGTTCATAGAGAGCTATCTGTCTTCTTTTCCATGAACGTTTCAGACGTTTGTATCCGTATCTCCAGATGTACAGGAGAATGGCAGCGATGATGATGTATGCGAGTATCATCCACCATGATACCCACCATGGCCTTTCGATTTTTATCTCGAGTATTCTCTCTTGTTTTCCCACTTTCCCGTCTGCTCCCACCACTTTCACATGGAGCTTGTACGTGCCTGCAGGCAGTTTGTTGAATTTTACTCCGTGCACTATGGGGTCGGCGGTTTTCCATGCCTTGTCTTTCCCCTCCATCCAATAGATGTACCTTGGCTTTTCGTTCTGGTTGTAAATGCCGGCGGCGAATTTTATGATGAAGGAGTTCATGGAGTTGCTGAGTGTTATTTCCCTGCTCTCGTTGAGTGCTGTTATGAGTGGTATGTCTCCACTGTATTCTCTTCCCGGCTCTATCTCCTGGTCTCCCACGAAAAGCTGTGAGAAGATGGGTGCCGGCAGCTCGTCGTTGGTTGCAGCCATTCCCGCTTTGACTTTGTTGACGCCTTTCATGTTGCCCATCACGACATCTCCGTTATGACTTGCGATGAGCGCGCCTTTGTTGAACTCTTCGCTTGTTAGTCCGTCGCTTTCATCATAGTTTACGATACCGAAATGCAGTTCTTTTTCTTCAGCGTCTCTTTCAGTGATTATTTTTGCCACACCTTTGGATGTTGTAACCCAGATGTTTTTGTTTTTATCCTCAATGATGGCGCAGATGGAGTTGTTGCACAGTCCGCAGTCCTCGTCGATGTAATACAGGTGGTCGTCGTCGGGGTCCAACACGTTCACTCCTTCTCTTGTTCCGAGCCATATCAGACCTCTTGTGTCTTCGCAAACGCTTGTGATATAGTTGTTTGAGAATTTCTGCTTGTTTGACTTGTTGCCGGTGAGGTGTGTTGTCTCGTTGTTCGACAGACTCATTATAGTCAGTCCGTCGCTTGTACCGACAAGCATTCTGTTTTTGCTTCCGTAGCAGAGTGCTGTGGCGTCGTTGGATTTCAGTTTTCCGTTTTCTTTGGTGTATGCGGAGAAGGAGTTCATTGCAGTGTTGAGCATCTGCAGTCCTGCGTTGGTGGCAATCCAGAGGTTGTTGTTCTTATCAGTGCACAGTGCGTTGATATTGTCGTCGATAAGAGTCTTTCCCTCATCTGTGGCGAAGGAGTAGATGGTGCTTTTCCCGTTTTTTATCCTTGTCAGTCCGTTGTGCAGCGAGCCGACCCAGAGGCTTCCGTCTTTGGTGTATGCCAATGCGCTTACTTTCCGGCTTGCGAGCTGCGCGGAGATGTCTTGCACTCCGTTCGACTCTGTTCCGAAATACAGGTTTCCGCTGTTGTCTTCAGTGATGGCTGTGATGTCTCCGATGCTGCTTCCTTCAAACTTATAGATGTTTGGTCCTCTGTATGCCACTCCGAATTTTTGTGTGCCCACCCAGATGAGGTTGGTGTTGTCAACATATACGCTCTGCGTCCTCACCATCTCTTGTCCGATGACCTTCTCAGTTTTCATGCTTATGGGCTGCACTCTTTCTATGTCGTGGCTGCTGACGCTCATTTTTATGAGTCCGTTGGCGTCGGTGGCAATCCATACGTTGCCGTTGTTGTCTTCGTCCATGGCATAGATGGTCTGGTCGGATTTCCCTTTCAAAGAGATGCCGAGCTTGTCGCCGATGGCAGTTGACCATTTTTTACTTTGCGGGTTGAAACTTGCCAGTGCGTTGTGTCCGTAAATCCAGAGGATGCCTTTAGAGTCGGTGAACACCTTTGGCTTAGGCAGTCTCTTGATGCCTTCCTCTTCCCAATAGTCGTCTTGCCATTTTACTTGCTGTTTGTCTTTCACGTCGCAGCACACTATTTTTCCAGTGCTGTAAACGAGCACTGTCCCGTCTTTGCACTCACCCATGCCAGTGATGTTGCCTTGTGGTATTCCTGTTGCTGTGCTGGTGTATCCGAAATGGAAAAGCAGTTGTTTTTCCATGTTGAAGCATTCCACTCCGCTGTTGGGTGTGTATGCCCAGATATTATGCCGACTGTCGATGAAGATTATTTTTGCGTCTCTCTTCATCGACTGTTTATTAAGCCACGCCTTGATGTCGCGGTCGAAGCTCTCTGTGGTGGGCTGATAGACGCAGTATCCCGATGTTGTCTCCACAAGCAGTGAGCCGTCAAGCATCTCCTGTATGCTGGAAATGTAGCTGTCTGGCAGTGAGCTGCCGTCTTGCAGGCTGCTTTGGAAGTTGTGGAATGTATATCCGTCATATCGGCAGAGTCCGGAGGGAGTACCGAACCACATATAGCCTTTGCTGTCTTTGATGATGCAATTAACCTGACTGCTCGACAAACCGTCATTGTTGCCGAGCGATTTAAAGAGGTACGCTGCCTGTAAGTTGACAGCGGTCATTAACATCAATAATATGATAGTCAGCAAATGTTTGCCTTTACTCATATACAATCCTACTGTCTATAATTTTTTGTTTTCAGGTTTTGTTTTCACATTGCCTTACTTCACGTTGCAAAGATAGTGCTTTTTTTTCAAACTGTCAAGTGATTTGTGCTATTTTTTTTTAAGCCCCGCGATTTATTATCGTTTTTTAATAAACGGTAATATATTTTTAGAAAAACACCCCTCAAAATGTCGTTATTTTTCAATTGAGGCACACTTCTCTTCATTCTCAAATCTCAAATCTCATTATACTCCCGGTATTTCGAATTCCTTGTCTTCTTTCTTTTCCGGCAGATTGTTCGCATTGATTTCCTCGTCTTTGATGATATGTAGGTCTCTCTGCGGGAACGGAATGGATATATTGTTGTCGTTGAGCGTGTTGTATATCACTTCTTTTATCTGTGAGTTTGCCACATATCTGTTTGTCACGTGCACCCAGCATTTCACTTTCAGGTCAACGGAGGAGTCGCCGAAGTCGGCGAAATATACTTTTATGCCTTTCGATTTGTCGTAGCAATTCAGTTTGCTCAGGTTTTCTTTCAGCATTTCTCTCACTTTCTTCACGTCGGTGCCGTAGGCCACTCCCACAGGCACCACCATGAGCTCCCACCCGTGGTTTTTCGTGAGGTTCTTGTAGTTTTTCGTGAAGAGCTGCGAGTTTTGGAACGCCATTATCGAGCCGTCTTCCACGTCGAGCATCGTAGAGGTGTAGCTGATGCTTTTCACCTTTCCCATCACTCCGTCGCAGAGGATTGTGTCTCCGATGTGGATGCGTCCTGCCATGAGCGAGATGCCGTAGTAGATGTTCTCCAGGATGTCTTTCATGGCGAAACCGATACCTGTTGAGAAACCTCCTGCGATGACCATCAACCAGGTGTTGCCCACGTTGAGTATGCTCAGCGAGATGAGTATGTACGCGCCCCAGATGATAGTTTGCAGCACGTTGCGGAACATCATGTCCTTGCTCTCCCAGTTCTCGTAGCTCGACTTCTGGAAGTGCCACCTTAGGAGTGCCTTTCCCTGTTTTGAGAGGTATTTGAAGATGAAATAGAGTATCAGCACCATACAGATTCTCTTCACGGAGAGGGTGATATTGGGCAGGTCAACGAAGTTGTAGTCGAAGGCCTGGAAAGTCATGTCGGTGAGGTTGAACACTGTGGCTGCCCAATATATAGAGAATAAGAATGTCAGCACCCCGAGTATTGGCACCACCACCTGCTTTGTGAAGTAGTACCACCAGTTTTTCGACACGGGCAGTTTTTGTATGTCTTTCTTCTCGGCATATTTCTCGAGCCAGTGTAGCAGACAGGTGATAGTCTGTATGCAAGTGAGCTCCATAAGCCACCAAATCAGCAGCTGCACGCTCATGAGTGTGTATCCTATCCATGAGCAAACCACGGAGACGATGAATACCAAGAGGGTGATATATGCGTAGAGCACATCGTTTTTGGGCAGCTTATGGTTATGTTTCTTTATCACTCTCCACTGCCAGAATGCGCACACGAGCAGTATCGGCGGAAAAATGAGGTTTACCAACTCATTGGGAATGAGTATGATGCGGAATATGATTACTAGTCCGCCCATCACTATTATAGGCGCATAGATACGGAAACCGCTCTTGAGTCGGTCGGCATCGAAATTAAAGAGGTTGCTCATGCTCACCTCACCCTTGTTGTCCTGGTGCTCAAAGCGGAAGAGCATGGAGATGAGGATTACGGCGAGGAGCCACGCGTATTCCACGAGCAGTCCCGACGCCATTTGGAAGAAGGCCTGGTTTACGAAGGCTTTCAGTATTCCGAGGATGATGGCGAATGTTACCACTGACGATGCCACGGTGATGCAGGAGCGTCCGAGCTTGAATTTCTCGCTGCGGTATTTCTTTGGGAATAAGTATTTGTAAAACAGTACGTTGCACCCTATTGCGATGAGAGCATAGAAAGCTATTGTCAGGAAAAGACCAAGCACGAGTCTCACGTCCCATTGCGACATGATGCTCTTTTTCGGCTTGTATTTCTCCGACACCGTCTTTTCAGTGTCTTTCACTGTGGGCCCAAGTTTTGAGAGTATTTGGAAATAGTTCTCGCCTCCGTTTTTGAAGATGGAGTTTTGTATCACCTTGTATTTCTTCATCGCGTAGTCGTTCATCTCTTTTAGGTCAACTCCTACGCGGTCGAAATAGTCTTTATACTGCTCCACTGCCTCTGCCTGCTGTTTCAGCTGGTTCCTGGAGTCGGTGGCGAGGGTGAGGCATACGTTGCGGTCGGTTCTGGCCTTTTCGTCCAATGCCATCGCGGGGATGTCGGAAAGCACGTTGATGAGCGAGTCGTAGCGCTCTATCTCCTCATTCACCGACACTAATATTGACTCGAACGGCATTACTGTTGACGCGAAGTTGTGGTATTGTTCTGTCGCCTCGTGGCAAGCGTATGTGAGGTCGAAGATGTAATCGTTTTTCTGTGAATACAGCATCAGTCCGTTTTGCGAGCTTTTATGTATTATCGACACTATCTGTTTTCTGATGTCCTCGTTGATGGCTTTCCTCTGCTCGGCTTTTTTGAGCAGGTCGGCATGTTTCTCTGTTATCTCCTCCCTGAGGATGGCGAGGGTGTTCTTGAGGTCGGCCTCTTTCAGCACGGCGTTCGCCGGCACGGCTATAAGCAGCGTGAACAATACTGTTGTTATAATCCTGAAAACTCTTTTCATCTTTTTACTTCAATTTCGCATGCAAAATTACACATTATTTATAAATCGGGTG
>Ga0181612_180028_pt1 | contig 13902 bp, 11 predicted proteins | sample HoacroProtozoa21_FD_119630 | JGI IMG/M metagenome (GOLD analysis project Ga0181612, IMG submission 119630) | Hoatzin crop microbial communities from Cojedes, Venezuel. Combined Assembly of Gp0051906, Gp0051904, Gp0051908
CAACATGACGGAGGCGCCAGTCAGGGAGTGTGGGCTCGAGCTCCAGCGCTTTCGACACTTGCAGTCCTGGTTTCAGTGCTTGGAAATGCTGGTCAAGAGGGCATGCAAAGGCTTTTGTCAGTACAGTCTTTTAACAGCCCAAAGGAAGGAAAATGCTGGCTGCTGGGAGGAGGGGAGCAGGATTTCAAAGGGCAGCTCTCTGGGTGGGTCTAAATCAGCGCTGCTCCACCATGTCACCTTCACCAAGCCAAGACGACCCCGCAGTGTCCCGTGAACGCCGGTGATGGGGCGAGCGTTAGGTCTCCCCAGCTGGGGCAGGCAGGGGCCAGGAGCCTGGCGGGGGGGGATCATTCCTCGTTGCCCCTGCGGGATGTTACCCACGTCATGAAGGACGTCAGCTCCAAAACCGCTGATAGGAGCAGGGATATTTTTGCATGGAGGAGTGCGTAGGGGGGAGATCTGGAAGAATATACAGACTCAGCACCCCTCCTCCCCCCAGCCCTCCATCTGGGACCCTGCACTGGGCCTGCCTGCAGGGAGCTGGTTTTGCATCACTCATTAAGTGGAGGTGATAGCAGCACAGTGGAAAAGGACAGGAGGGGACAGTGTGAGGCTGTGGCCTTCCAGAGTGGTGGCAGAGTGGGTAAGCCGCTTGGCGACAAGTCTGCCTGAAGGCAAAGCCCTCCTGTGTAGCTGGGCGCGCCGGTTTGACCCTTGAGGACCTCACCCACCTCTTGCGGCTTATCTGGGGCTTCTGAAATGGTTGCATCTTTTCTGAAGGAGTGCAGGAGGGGGATTTGTTGCACTCAGTGTGAATGGTGCTAGTGACAGTAATAAAACCATGCTTAAGCATGGACTCAATGTGATTTTAAGTGCCCCAAGGTCCTGGCTTATGTGGACTAGCCATGCAGTTAAAGACTTCTCTCCTACCAGCTAATTGATCTTTACTGGACCCTTGGGCAATCTCTCATAGGTGTTATTTTAAATGTGCAAACCTAAACGATCCCTACTGCATGCCACCCGAGGTCACTGAAATTGCAGCAAGGATGTCTTTGTGAGCTGTATCCCCTCAGGGAAAATGGCCAGCTTGAGATTGCCCACCGTGAAAAGTGCCATCTTTCTAACACCATCAAAGGGGAGCGAGCGTGATGTTCAAGGCTTGCCTTTGGTCTCGGCGCAGCTCCCTCTATTTTGCAGGCAAACACAGCCACGTAGGCCTCCGAGTGCTTTATAATGAGGTCGATTCCTTCAGGGGTGAAAGGAGACTGGGTGCCTTCCAAGCCGAGATGCTAATGGGAGTAAGCATATGGTGTATGTGTCTAAATTATAACCCAGCTACGTGCTAACGTGCCAGCACCTTCCTGGCCCTGTTTTCTGGAGTCTCCCTGCTGCCCCAGGGGTGAAGAGCTCCATTCATCCTGTAGGCCACCCAGCTCTCCAACAGAGAAACACTGAATTTTTAAGTGACGGATTTAAAGCTATCGGAGGGAAGTGGGATTAGAAGGGCACGAGACCTTTCAACCACTTATCTGTGCCTGCCCGCCATGCTGTGAATCACTGGCACTTCCCAGGCACTTCTCTCCATGCCCCCTCCAGAGAGCCCATCCCGCCCCTCAGGGACCTCTCTGCTGCTCTCCCTGCACCCGTCATGGCCTCTGCTTCCCAGCCACCAACCACGGCCGCCAGGAGTGAGCCGCAGCACGCATGGGTTTGCATCTCCAGCCCCCGCCGCCGGTGCTCAAGGACTCACTGCCCTCAGGCTGGATCCCCTTCCCTGCCCGCAAGCCCTACAGCTGCAGACCATCATGTCTGCCCTGGCAGTCACTGCGCTGCGGGAGCGAGGGGCGCAGAAGCCCGGCACACGAAGGGCATGTTTCCCTCCCAAAGCCTCCTCCGGTCCCTTGGCCCCGGTCCCGAGGGCTCCAGACCCCACTGGTCGCAGCAGCCCAGCCAAGGACCTCTGGCTTCCCTGCCTGGACTCTGCCCGCAGCCCGTGCTGTCCCCGTTCCTTGGCCTCTTGCGGAGCCCAGTGAGGCGGCAGCTCTGCCGGGTGTTGCCATGTTTTCTGGAGCCTGAGCTGAGAGTCAGGCCTCCAGTGGGAAAGAGAGACTCCGCTACGCCTCCTCTCCCATCACAGCGTTGCCGGAGGGAGAAGAAGCTCATTCGGAAAGCGACGGTGTCGCTTGGGTGTGGAGGGAAAGAGCCTTGCAGCCGGGGTGGCCCCCGGCAAGGCAGGCCCTGCGGGGAAGGGGGTGCCTTGCCAGAGGCGCGCACCGTCAGGCCATTTGTCAGTGCTGCCCTTCTGCTCCCTGAGCGTACAGCTTCTGCCTTGTTTATTTTTCATTAAGGCCCGAGGCCGTTTCTGGTGTGACAAAGGGGAGAGGGGACAGGGAAGCGACAGCCTGCCCGGGGCCAGGCAGAGCGAGGAGCCGGACATAGAGGCTGCAGGCTCTGGTGCTGTCAGGAGCCAGGGCCGGGAGCGGGAGGAGGAGGGCACCACCACGCCAGGCCCGCTGCCCCAGAGCTGCGGGGCGCGAGGACTCCCATGGGAGCAGGGACTGCCCCACTGTGGCTCTTATCTCTGCTGGTGGCAGGGCCTGCCCTGCTCACGTCCCTCCTGTAGTGCCCGCCATGCCAAGCGGCGCTGAGAAGGGCCGGGGTGGACGCGGGGGCCAGGAGAGGCCTGATTGATGGCCCCCCCATCCTACCCCAGCACCTCCCACAGCCCCGCCAGCCCCGTGTCTGTGGGGACAGGATGGGCCTTTCCTGGGAGAGGGTTCTTGCGTTGCGGGGGGTGCCCATGCCCTCGACAAGGGTCACATTGCTTTTTAATTTCTTGCTGGAGGCGCATCTGGAAAGTTTAGTCAATTACTGGCTGGAAGACTCCCTCACAAGGCTGCGGTATTTATGAGTTCCCCCAGCCCGGGGGGTGCCGACTGCAATTAGAGGAGACGAGGGAGTGAAAGTTGCTTGCAGTGAACTCGGGGACGGTGGAGCTGGGGAACAACCCGCCGGCCGCTGGCAGAGGAGCAGCAGCTCCAGGGGCCAGCCAGGAAAGGGTGGCAGGCCTGAGGGCTAGAGGGGGAATGGCGGTAGTGAAGAGTTTGCCGTGGGCAGGAGGTGAGAAGCATGGAGCAGGATGGGAGCGGGATGTGGGACAGGGGGGACACTAGCGGGACAGATGCAGACGGGAGGTGGTGTGGAGGAGCACGCTGGTCAGACCATGATGAAGGCTTGGGGTGCATGAGGAGGATGGTGCACGCGTATCCTGAGCTCGCTGTTGTGCCCGAGACGCCAGTGTGTAATCTGATATAACAGATGTTGGGCCTGAAGATTTGTGCCTATGTGTAGCCGTCTTGGGCCCCACAGAGGGGCTTCAAAGCATGCTCCAATGTCATACACATCCTTTACATGCTGCATGCTGATGAGGCAGCATTAAGGGGTCATCAGCCTGGTCCATTCCCAATAATTTTTTGCCTGCATAACCCCATTAATTAAGGAAAGGAAAAGTCATCCTGTCCCTCCCATCGATTCAGCTGTGCTGGCAAGAGTCTTAAGAAGATGTGTTGCTCTGCTGGCAGCAAATTCATCTGGGATAAGCCACCCTGCACGTGCAGACTTTTTGCCAGTGGAAGCTGAGTCTCCATGGGGATTGTTTGGTACAGTGACTGACCAGTTTTCAGTGTGAAGAAGGCCTTACTGGCAACGAGAACGAGGTGCCCTGTGTGGTGGCAGGTGGAAAAGCTTGTGGCCAGCAACCTGAGTCAAGTGGTAGAAGAGGACCAACCGGTGGCCCACTTCATTTGTCCCCCTGTTCCTACAGGTCCTGCCTCCTCTGTGATCTTTTCCGCGAAGTAGCTGCCGCCAAGCTGAGACTGGTGTTGCTTGCTAGCCTTGCCCCATGTCTCGTGCATTGCATTAGCTACCAGGGCGGTTGCACTGCTTGAAGACACGCATCCATCCATGGAGCCATCAGGCCTGTCCTCACCAGCATGTCAGTGTGAGAGTAGGTACATGCGTACAGTAATTGAAGAGATCAAGGCTGAGTGCGTCCAACAGACCGACAAAGCCAATTACCCCTCAGGAATTTCTGCTCCTCAGGCTCGGATGGTGATTACAAAACCTTTGCCATTAAAAATTAGCCAAGGGAGAAACTTGTTGCCAGAGTCCAGCCGGAACTTCCCATGTCCATCTGATACACTGAGCGACCACAAAACGTGTAGCTGCCAAACCATGGACATCCCCTTTTCACAGGCCTCATATTCCCCTGTGCTTTAGGAGGTGGGTAGCAGGACACGTAGATGCACATATATCCACAGGAACAGAGCATGCATCCACGTAAGTTGGCACACAGAGCAAATAAACTGTAAAGCTGCAGTAATAGGAGGTTGTGAAACCCATGGTGATTGCGCTGACAGCTCCCATTTCTGGCTGTGTGCTCTGGGCCCAGCTGCGGGGTCTCGGGGTGAAGGTGGAGGAGGGATGAGTGGCTGCAATATGGACAGGGGGAGGGGGGCCTGCTGCTCAGGGGCCGTGTCCTGGACACTGAAAGGAAAGCCACGTCCTGCCCGTAGAATGCGCAAGTGGCACTGGGACCGCTGGGTGTGTGGGGTGAAGGGGATAAGAGTGGGAAGGCTACAACTGGACCAGAACTAGAAGGCTGCCCTATTGCTTTTTCGGAGTCACCCTGCCTCCCTGGCCTTTCTGCTTAGTTAGGGTGGGTGTTCACTGCAGAGTTAATAAGATCATAACTCCAGTGTTGCTGGTAACTTGTGTCTTACCCACACCCACATCCCTATAAATCAGAGATGCTTTTCGACTTGAGCTGGCTGGCCGGCCAAGGGGATGGGCTAGAGTGCAACCCCACGGCTGCTGACCTAACTGCTCTGCAATGCGGGCGCAGGCGAGCCCCTCTCCCCTGCTGCTGAGTCCTCCGGGGGCTCCCTATAATCCCCCCCCTTCCCCTGGGTCAGACAGATGCCTCTCCTCCCCGTTCCCTGGGAAAGGGTTTGTAGAGCCATGCCATTTCCTGCGCAGTACTTGGGGCTGTGGGATGAGCCCCCCAAAAGCATGGAGAGAAGCCAGTGAGGCACGGCTTCTTTTCTGCAAAGTCAGCTAACTGGAGAGGGGGACTGGACTGTAAACCATGTGAATTAACTCCATCGTGCGGATGAACACTTGCTGGTGTAAACCCTGCTCATCCTAGAAGCTGGCTCTTGCAGTAGAGCAACTAGGGAAAGTCTCACAATATGCTGTCAGTCCTGCTGTTTTTCATTTCTCCTCCCCTATAGAGTTTGGTAGGAGCTAGGAAACTTTTTTACAACAGTATTTTTTGGGTGTTGATGGGAATTCAATCCCATGCAGAGAAAGTAATACCAAGCTGGAGTCCACTGGAATCTCACTTTTGCCCAAACCATTCCCCACTTATTTAAAGGCAGCTAAAATGTCAGATTAGGCTAGTGTTAGCCCTTTGCATCACATGACTGTCACTCTACTATATTCCTTCTCCCCTTTTTATTCTCTTTATGCTGCCTGATTTCAGTTTTGGTAGAATGTTGCCACTAGAAACCCCTTAGCAATGGCTCTGTGAAAGCTTCCTGGGCATTGACTGCTCCCTGTAATCTTGCAGCCACGGGGCACGCTCGCCGCTGTGGCAGGCTGCTGTTGCTGTTTCCTGAGCTGAGAAGAAGGAAAGAGGAGGGATGTGATCAAGTCACTTGGCCTTTCATTCTCCTCTCTGGGGGAATTAGTGAGAATGATGAAGGCTTTAGGAAGTTTCACACCTCTTCCAGGCCTTTTCAGCCTCACTAAAAGTCACTCCCCAAAACAGAATTTGTTTGTACCACTCTGGCCCTGCTCTTGCAAGGAGCAATCTGTGAGTGGACATCTGAGTTAACCACGTCTGGAGGTGGAGCAGGGGAAGGAACCTGTGAGAAACACATAGCAATACCTTGACAGTAATATCTGCAATTTGAAATCCCATCTTGTAGTTGTGTTATTTCCTCTTATAGCTCACTGAAAAGGCCCCATGTTGCTTTCCTGGTGCATGGGCTGTATGAAGGTTACAGCACCTTTACAAGACAGGAAGTTCACGCTCCAGCTCAGGAAGAAATAATCCAGCTACTCGGTTTCCTAGGGTCCACTGCTTGTTTTTTGTGTGCTCCATGTATATGCCTCGCAGCCCTCCTGTCCTCTCATTCCCATTAGGAGTTTGCAGTGATTTGTTATGCTTTTTGTTTCTGTCTGCCAGTGAAAAGCCCCCCCCCCGCCACTTCCTTTGTGCTCCAGTCAGTCCTCGGTAAATTCACTGCCTAAACTAACTAAAGTTCTCCGGCACCACATAGCGTAACTTTTAACGCCTATGTTTGCAGTCTCCCCAGCATGCTGCTGTTACAAATACGCCACAGAGCACTCTGGAAGCAGGAGGTGCTGGTTGGATTTAACAGAACAATTATTTCATCCTACTCTGTTAAACCATCTTTTGTCCGTGATGCCTGGGCGTTTGGAGAAGCCTTGTCCTGGGATTGCCTTGTTTAATGAAATCTCTGCTCGATTCTGGCTTGACTTAGAGAAAGCCTTTGCAGCTCTGGCACAGAGGAGCAGCATCAGGTCTCGGTCTATTACTGTTCTTCTTCCCACCCCAGTTCCAGCCTGGGCTTTGGAAACTGCGGTCCCATGTGCTACTATGCTGGAAACGGTCCGTCCTCTGAGCACCACCTCATGAAGCTGCCTGCCGCTGACCATTACTCCCTTTTTTCGATGCAGAGAAAGGATGCAGGGTTGAAGTCACCCTTACTCAGCCTCATGAGCTCAGTTCAGCGCATGCTATATGAGACTATTTGCGCGAAGCCTCGCTGGTGCTGCACAGAATTGCACAATTCAGGCTTCAGGAGCTGCCACGTGGGTGTGCATGCACTCTCCGCACTGGAAGAAGCACAGACAGTTCCTTGTAATAGTGCTTGTTTCAAGGCTCTGGGGACCATCTTAAAAGCCTGTCCCTCTCCTGTGTCAGCTGTAACTTCCTTTGCACGTCACTGGAACACACGCTGTGTGTGGGAGTGGTAATTACAGTGGCAGGAGAAAGTACTCACGATGTGAACATACTTGCACCTTGGACGGATATCACAAAAGAGCCCAACAAATGGCCCTGCAAGGAACGGAATATCCAACCTGGTGTGTCTGCTCTGCTACGGGGAGGTCACAGGCATTGCCTGCACAGACACTGCATTTTCTGCAGGGCAATCTGATGCTGCTAGGAGCACTGTCTCTGGTGCGGCACTTGTTTACTGCAGCGTAGCGTGGCTTTTGGAACTGCAGGATAGAAATGCCCAAAAGGTTTTATACTTGGCACACGTCTCACAGAGCTGTGGCTTGTGAAACTCAGACTGGCCTATCTTTTCTTCCAATTATTCAAGAAAAATACTTGGAAATGTCATTCTGCAGAAAGTTTTTATTTCTGACTTTTCCAGTTTATTTAGGGAGAAAACAGAGGTCCTGGAATTTCCCGCAAAGCAGAATTTCTGTTTTTCCACCAGCTTGACTCAGCAAGAATTTTTCCCACAGGAATTTGGCCGTGAGCATTCATACTAGCGACAGTTTCTATGAATCTCTGAAGATGGTGAAAGCAAGAGAAAAGTATCTTGTAAATCTTCACGTAGTTTCAGTTTCGTGCCTGTGAGCAGAGGAGATCACCTCACGTTTTTCTCTGTTCTCGCATGTAGGTTTCCTGGGAACAGCCTGTGTGAATGGGTACCAAAGCAATGGTCCACGGAGGGTCTGAAGGGCCAGAGCTGACGGAGCTGTGCTCTGTGAATTGTTCCTTGTGTACAGCTTCTCGCTTTGTTTCTCTTTATGAATGAGCTTAGTTCTTACAACACAGCTTCTTAGTTGCAATTACACAGAGTTCTCAGCCTTTTTTATTAGGGGTGGATAATCGGCCTTGTTTTTTCAGGTGTCATTTTTGCTCGTGGGTTAACCAGTGGGAAAGGATGGGGTGGAGAGAGTAGGGGCGAGAAGCAGGGAAATGCTCCAGTGGCTATGCACCAGAAATGGCTGAATTGCTGGCCTAAGAGGCCTCATCCTGAGCGCTGTATTGAGATCCAGGAGAACAACTGGAAATGGTCTGGTCTGTCCTCACCCAGATGGGGTGTAAGGACTGGATTGATGAAGGTTTTACCATACTTCTGTCTTTGTGTGGCTCCTTCTGTCAAAGCTGCATTAGAAAAACACCCAATGTCTTGCCTTCTCTTCACTGAAAAACAAAAGTCTTGGGGATCTTCCCGGTACTGCTAGCAGAGATTGCTGAAACCAAGTACAGCTCTTGAACTGCTGAAGTCTGTGGCCCACAGGCAGCAGCAGGTCAGACGAGATGTTCTGGCTGGCCCTCTGTGGCCTTAAGAGGCTGTGAACCTCAGCTAAACCAATGTCACCCTGAGTCAAGTTCAAAGTCTATGAACTGAGAATCCAAGCCTGAGCCTAGCTCAGTGGAAGGGAACAAATTCATGGTATTTGATGACAGTGCAAGAAGTTACTAGGAAGTTTCCCTGCGTATGCATAGCAGAAGCCAAACAACTGACTGTGTTCATGGCCAAAACATTTATTTTCTTTTTGGAGCAAAAACAGAACCTGAAGTGCAATAAACAGCTTCTGAATGTGCCTACCTCTCTGGGTTAGTGCAGGAGGTCTGACAATTTTAAAGGCCTGCTGGAAACCTGGGCTTTGACTGCTGCTGTCAAAGTAGTTGCTGCCTCTTCCACGGTTTAATAAGGGATGCTCCCTTTGAATTTGTGTCTTCTGGGCCTGAGCCTGCACTTATGACCAAGATTGTTTGGTGTCCACCTGGTTTTCCTCGTGTCTGTGGTGTGGTTTCAGTGACTGTGGGGTGTTCTGTGTGTGGCCACGTGTGTGTTGACCTACAGGTGCTCTGCACCTATGGGTGGGGATGGCTGCGTGGAGCTGGGCTCAGGGAGCTTCCTGGGGTTTAGACCACTTCCTGGCAGGGCCTCCCTCAAGCTATGTGCATGCAAACAAAATTCATCTGGGTGACCACAAACAGGTACTTTAGGCAAATGTATGTGAGAATCAGTAAATCCTCAATGGTTGCTAAAGCAGTGAGGTCTGTCAGATGGCAGAGAGCTGATCATGGCAGTCTTACACCTTTTGTAGGTAAATAGCGTGGTCAAGGATTGTCTGGAACTTCCCAGATTTTTGGTACAATTTGTTGTGCTTCTGAAACTAAAAAAGGCATTTATAATGATGAAAGAATGAAGTACCTGAAGATGGCAAGGCACATTGTGATCTGTCTTTTTAGAGGCAGTTAAGTGGTCTTTTATACTAAATTTTCACATTTTAAGGCCAAAGAATGAGTTATTTCTTTTCTTGCTTGCAAGATGACAACAAAACCATTGTGGGATTTTTTCAAAAATTTCTTCTGCAAAATGACGTCTCTCATTTTTCATTCAAGCTCTCAGGCAATACCAAGGTGACAGCAATGGTTATACTGAAAGGCACAGGGAATATCAAGATTGCTTTGCTGAACTGTTTAGAGCTGTTCAGGGACACAAAAAGTTCACCTTGTCTGCAGATCCATTTCCATCTTCAAGCTGAACTCTTTGTTAGTTTTCTAAGATGGGAATGAGGTTTCGCAAATGACCCCGCTGTGCATCATTGTCAATGCCTGTTGACTGATAGACATCCAGGACCATAGGAGGGCTTGGGTGTGTCTGGCATTCTTTGAAATGGTTTGTGAACATATTTGGCGACATCCTATTTTTCTAATCCATCTGAACAGCAAAACCAGTAACAAAGTAGACCACTTAGAACTTCTGAATCATTAGAAAGGAGACATCTCCTGGCTTCGGTCAGGAGACCTGTTCTCTCTTGGCGAAAATGTTGTTCGAGCTCTTCCTAACAGCTTTTTAACTAGCTACCTCACAAACACTAATCATCCCACCCCAGCCTCTGCTTTCCTTCATTTCTTTCTTTTAAACAGGTTACTGGTGCAAGTGATGTCAGGACCAAATTTGCTGTTAGCATGAAATAAGGAAAAGCCCATAGCTGTGCAGGGAAAACAGCCAGGAGAGGTTTGAGCAGTGGAGGCCATGGGCAAGAAGAGGACACTAAGACCTGCAGCTGGTGGAAAGCAGAAGCCCAGACCCAGAAGGGATGAAGGAATGGCATGAAGTGCTATCAGATGGGATCCCTCTTTGCTTCCTAATACTTCACTTCTGTCTGTCTCTGAGCCCTGGGAACAACATCAGGGATCACTGAAATACGGCTCCTTCCTTCCACAGGGCTAGGAAGGAAGTTGTGAACAAGAAAATCTTACCTTTAAGAAGTGATCTCCAAAAAGAGATTCCAGGACAGGCTCAGCTGTGCAACACAGCATGTGTGCCAGTTCCACTAGGTTAAAATGGGCTAAGAAATAAGCAGGGCACATTTTTTTTTGCTCTTCAGTTTTTTAGGATGTTCTTTAGGTTCTTTCTGCTGCTGCTCTGAAAGCATGTTTTGTTTCAACCCGTGCTTTGTGAAATTCTGCATACTTTTGCTGCCCAAATAGAAAGCTATAACTGTGAGCAGTTAGATCTGATTCAAATCTTCTATACGTTCAGGTGTAATTAACATGCCAACCTCAAGAAGCTGGCAAAGGGCCAGCATGTTCCCCAGCACTGCCAACATCTGTCACCATGGCTTGTCAGGAATCAGAGATGTTTCTTTCTCTGGATGCAGAAGGGCTTTACTGATGTCAGCACTCTGCGTGGTCCAGGAGGGAGAAACAAGTCACCAAGACTGGTCATTGTTTTCAAGGAGATCATTTGGCGGGGTCCTCTTGACTTACTTCCCACCCGGTCTCTGCTGCTCTTCTGTTTCTGCTCAGAGGGCAAAGTAGAAAGGGCAGAAAAGTTTCTCTTGTGTCTGAACTCGCAGAACATTTAAAATTTGGATGAGTGCCTAGATGGGATGGGTTCAGGATGATCCCATTCTGCATGACGATTCCGGGCAGGGCAGGGTACGCACTCACACTGCGTGCTCTTCTCTGTCCTGGGATACGTGGAGTCACTGCTTGGAGGGCTGGAATAGTGCAGTACAGGTTGCCTTGTCTACTTGAGTCTTGTTCTTATATGGTCCCCATCACCAGATTATCTGAGCAACATGTCTTGTAAAGCAGAGAAAGTGATAACGAAGGGATCCCTGGTTATTTAAGTCAGGGTAATGCTGACAGGTGCATGTGTTAACACTCTTATCATCACCTAGGGCCCAGAGACTGAAATTCCAGAGGGAAGTACATCTTTGCTAGGCTTTGCATGTTCCCTACACTGAATGGTGTCTGCCTGGGTTCCTTCAGAGAGTGATGGTGGAAGAGAGAGATGCTTAGGCCCTGGTGCCTCCAAGGCTCCTCCAAGGTACACAGGGCTGCTTCCTAGTTTCACAAAAGACACCTCCGGGACCACAGGCAAGTAGCCTGCTTCTCAGGAGGCTGAATATTGCTCTCTAGTACCCTCTAGGGTTCAGAAGACACGGGACCTAGGAACTCATGGATGTAGGATGGAGTCCACAGGAGCCTCTAGAGCCATGGGTTGGGCAAGAGGGTGAAGGTGACACTGGTCACCTCTCAACTACTCTCCTCCAAAAGAGCTCTGAAGCACCATCTTCCACAGGGGTGTAATTTGCCCTTGTCCTGTAGGGAAGCCCAAGGCCCTCACCTCTGTCCCACCTAAAGGGCTGAGCCATGCAGCAGATGGGAGGGAGCCGCTCTCCAGCTCACAGCCAAGTTGCTGAATCACAGCATTTAGAGGCAGAGGCGTGGTAAGGATACTTGGGCTAAATCCCGACTCTAAAACAATGAGCCCGAGGGGTCTTTATTGTCCATCACAGTGCAGACAATAATATTTTTGTTACCAGAGCAATTGCCAGTGGGATGTGTGGACAGCAGCCCTCTATGTACCACAAGGCACAAGAAAATATTGCTCAAAAATTGTGTCATGATTTGGATTGCTACGCTGATTTATTGCTCTCCCTGCCTCTGGGGATGCAGTGCTGAGGCAATCCAGGAGCAGGGATGCTGCATTTCTGGAGCACAGTTGGGGCTGGACCGTCAGCATTATTTGTAAACATGGCTTAGTTCTCCTCACCAGGAATAAAAGCCGCTTATCCTGCAAACAAAGCTTGTTCAGCTGTAGGCCCCTTACACTGCTACTTCCCTCTTCTTCTCTATTTCCTAAGAAGAAGATAAGCATAATCCTTCTCATATTTTAATGGTAGGGTAGCTAGCTTTTCAGTCCCACTTCCCCTTTCCATATATTATGACTTCTAGCCATGAGACTAACTCTAAGCTTCTCTACATTGATTCCTTCCAAGAAAAAGCAGGCGGGAGGTGTTCCCAGGAAAATCCAGCCTGGGCTCAGGGCAATACCAAAGATCTCTCTGAGGTGGCTCTTTTCCTTTATGGAGTCTCCAGGGGGGAAGCCTGCCTCTGTGGGGAGGATCTGCTGGGAAAGGCACTTTGGGAGAAAGAGAGAGGGAGCGCCTGGGAGGAGAGTGCTAAGAGGTTTTGCCACGGGCCAGCAGGATGGAGGGCACTGCAGTGGGGTGAGCTCAGCCCCTGCCAGGAGGACACCCCGCATGCCACCAGCAGGACCTGTTTGGATGCAGCTTTTAAGGAAGTTAGACTGATGGGCCGCTGTCCTTGAAAAGACAGGGTTGCTGGGGCATCCTTTCAGTGGCACTAAGAGAGGGAAATAACGGGGCTGTAAAGAGCCTCCTGCTCTGGAGAAAGAGGGATGTGAGATGAGGGCTGTGGCTTATCCCAGAGGTATTACATCCCCCATGGCTCAGGGCAGCCAAGGCAGATGTGCAGCTGGGTCTCATTTGTGTGAGGGGCACCTTGAAGAGAAAGAGGAAGCCACAGTGAGGCACCACAACCTGAAAACTCAACAAAAGATGGGGTGCAATTTGTGGCAGAGCCTGCTCCGTCATGAACAGGAACCGACTGGTCACTTCCCCGCCATGTCCCTCAGTGAAGGACTTGCCCAGGTGTGAAAGACCCTGCCATGCTACAGGAAATCTTGGGGACGAGGCAGGGCTGGGCCTGAGCCCCGAAACTGGAGAAATTAACTGCTGAAAAGGAGGGAAGCAACATCGAGAAAGAAAGAGCTTGAAACCATGGAAACGGGTCTCCCCCCTCCTTCTCTTCACTCCCGTCTGTATTTCCCAGAATAGATGCTGAACTCTGGTTTCTTTTGATGAAACAGACACTTGGGTCAGTGCAGCTGTGAGTGACGCGGTCATCGCCAGGCTAGGTGAAGCAAAGAAACGAGATGCTACAGGTCTTCCTTGCTCCTCCTCCTGAAGCTGTCTCATCATCTAGAGGCAAATTAACAGCCTCCCTCTAGATCACCCTCAAAGTCAGAGGCAAGGATTAGTACGAAAGACTTCTAGGCAAGCAGCCTAACTTTCAACATCCCCTGCTTATCTTGTTCGGTGCCAGGGGTTCATTTTCTCAACTACATATCTGTTGGCCTTTTGAGCGAAATCCTGACGTGTTAGCTTGGCTTCAGCATTTCCCTCAAGATTTTGCTTTTAAGTGCATACAGACCCCGCTGCCCATATCACAGATCCAGTCAGATTTCAACAGCCACTCCACCTACAGTTGTCCACACGCACAAGAAAAAATCTGCACCCTAAACTTTTGAGTCTAGTAGGGCCTGGGAATGTGAGGGTGAGTGGTGGGATATGGATGAAGAATATTGCAGGGTAATTGCCCCTTATAAATGCCTACAAATATCTGAAGGGTGGGTGTCAGGAGGATGGGGCCAAGCTCTTTTCAGTGGTGCCCAGTGACAGGACAAGGGGCAATGGGCACAAACTGAGGCACAGGAAGTTCCGTCTGAACATGAGGAAGAA